>Ga0070683_100000521_pt1 | contig 26974 bp, 28 predicted proteins | sample KBSC713LmetaG_FD_64662 | JGI IMG/M metagenome (GOLD analysis project Ga0070683, IMG submission 64662) | Corn rhizosphere microbial communities from Kellogg Biological Station, Michigan, USA - KBS C7.1-3L metaG | ecosystem: Host-associated > Plants > Roots > Rhizosphere ... | reverse complement strand
GGCGACGACAGCGGTTTTTTCAAAATGCTCTTCCATCGCGACGACCGTCGTCTGCTCGGCGTCCACATCATCGGCACGGGTGCGACGGAGCTCCTACACATCGGGCAAGCAGTGATCGGGCTCGGCGGAGGACTCGACTACTTCCTCGAGACAGTGTTCAACTATCCAACGCTTGCCGAGTGTTACAAGGTCGCCGCGCTGAACGCGGCGAATAAGCTCGCGTCGTAGACAACTGGACTGGTCCAGTCGTGCACGACTGGCTATGGAGGGAGCGTCGGCGATTCCGCTGATTGAAGTGTCATCAATCAGGGGTTGCCATGCTCGACCATCTGTCGACGTCCCGAATTTTTCGGGGCGAATGAGCCTCGACGCGATGTCTTCGACTCCGTTGGTCCTCGTCATATCGACAACGACGACACTGAACGGCCAGCTGAGCGTCAATCTTCCGGCTGCGTACACCAATGCACTGACCGCCGCCGGAATGATTCCATTGGTTCTGCCTCCGATCGATGCGAGTCTTGCGGTGTTGGCACTTGATGGCGTCGCGGGACTCGTGCTCACTGGTGGCGAGGACATCGACTCGCGATGGTTCAACGAACCACTTCACCTGGCGGCTGGTCCGACTCACGTCGCTCGTGACGCATGCGAATCGCGCTGGCCCAGGCCGCTCGCCGATCGCGTTTGCCGACGCTCGCGCTGTGTCGCGGCGCGCAGATCATGAACGTTGCGCTCGGCGGATCGCTGACACAGGATCTCCCCTCACAGCGACCCATGATCCATCATCCGAAGAGTGCTCATCCGTCGGGCCGCGTTCACGGCGTCGAGATCGTCGCCGAATCGCGGCTCGGCAATAACGCCCTAATTCAGCTTCGGCGCCGCGCGGTTGCCTCGATCTCGATGCGCATTCGCGGATCGGCGAGTCCGGCGGAGATCATCGTTGCCGCCGGTCGAATCGACCCGAAATGGCGACGCAGCACGGGCCACGTTTGTTCGAACTCGGCCGCGTTTGGAACGATGTACACCACTCTGACGATGTCTTCGAGCGTCGCCCCGGCTTCGTCGAGCGCTGCCTGGATATTGCGAATCGCCTGTTCGGCCTGTTCTGCGATGCCATCGGCGATCGTCATCGACGAGTAGTCGAACCCCGTTGTTCCCGAGACGAAAATCCATTTACCGTCGACGACGGCTCGAGAGTAGCCGATTTCGTCTTCGAACGTCGATCCTGAGTTGATGAGTTTCCGGCCTTTCATCTGTGTTTTTCCGAGGAGGTATCATGGATGAATACTCGGCTCGGTAGACCGAAGAAAGCCGTTGACCTGAAGAGCGTCTAGCGCACGGTCACCTGGAAAAACATCGACGCCTCTCCGGGCAGTTCGGCGACGATGTTGTAGTTTCCCGGCGCGGTCGCGGAAAATGTCGCGGTCGATAGGCCGGTTGCGTCGGATGTCCCGGCGGTTGCCGTGATCTGTCCGCCTGAGGCGCTCCAGTTTGTCGTCGATCCCGCAACGGGGTTCCCAGAGCGATCTCTCACCACGACTTGCAAGACCAGTGGCAGGCTTGTCGCGACCGTATCGACCTGGTTGCCGACGCGATCGAGATACGACGCGGTTCCAACCACCGCCGTGACATGGAGCGTGTCGACAGCATCTCCGATGGCGATCGAGAGGGCGTTGTCTCCGGGTGAAGTTCCAAGTGTCCAGAGGATGTGACTCGCACCGAGAGTGTCTGTCGTGCTGATCGTGTCGGAAAGGAGTCCTTTACCGGACAACACGACCCAACGCACGGACCCCTTGGGAAAGGCGACGCCGTTGTAAGTCACGTTCACCGGAACGGACATGATGGATCCGGCCGGATACGTCGACGCCTGCGGGACGGAGCTCGTGATCGCGTAGAGGCGAATCGGCACGCTCGCCGTGTCGGTCGAACCGGAAACGCAGCCGCTCGTCAATGCGGCGAGGCAGAACAGAAGCAGGATGGGCGCGTGTCGCATGCGATGGATTTCGTCGGCGTTCACGCGATAGACACACATCGGCCCGATCTCCCCGATCGTATTCCGCGGTGTGATGAATTCTTTATGTCAGCGCGATAATCGATCGTCGCGGGTTGCTTCGTTCTGCGAGGGCAATTACGTTCGAAACCATGGAGCAGATCAGCCGCGCCGATCACGTGCACTTCCATCACCACGGTCTCACGGGCCCTGGGGAGGCGCGCGCGCACGGGTAGTCGGTCCTGACCGCTACAACAACGCGTTCCACTCGAGGCCCGTCATTCGACGGGCCTTTTGTTTTTTCCGGATTCATCGATGCCACGAATCGCACTTCCGAACAAAGGACGACTCGCTGACGACACACGCGAGCTATTCACCGATGCCGGACTCGATGTCCGCGTTCACGGAGATCGCGCGCTGTCCGCGTCGCTCGGCGGATTGTTCGAGGCGATCTTCGTCCGCGCCGCCGACATACCCGAATTCGTCGCGGACGGCGCGGCTGATTTGGGCGTGACCGGCTGGGATCTCGTGACCGAATCGGAGCGCGACGTTGCTTCGGTGCTCGACCTCGAGATTGGAAAGTGCCGGTTGAGCGTCGCCGCGACGGAAGACAGCGACGTCCAGAGCGTCGTCGACATCGCGTCGGGCGCGCGCGTCGCAACAGCGTTCCCGAGACTGACGAGCCGATATTTTCGCGACCGAAACCGCGATGTCTGCGTCGTACCGGTCTCCGGCGCGGCTGAAATCACCCCGCACCTCGGCATCGCGGACGTGATCGTCGATCTCGTCTCGACGGGATCGACACTGCGGGTGAACGGACTTCGCGAGATCGCGACGGTGATGCAGTCGTCGGCACGATTGATTGCGTCGCGCCGGACGGCGGATTCTCTGGACGATTCGTCTGACCGCTCGCTCGAGCTTCGCGGGTTGATCGCTGCTCTGGAATCCGTGATTCGCGCGAAAGGTCAACGCTATGTCATGGCGAACGTCCCGCGCGGAAGGCTCGACGACGTAAAAGGCGTTCTCCCCGGACTCGGTGGACCGACGGTCGTCGACGTGATGAATGGCGGCGAGCTCGTTGCGGTGCATGCCGTCGTTCCGGCGCGCGACATCTCCCATACGATCAGCGATCTGCGAACACTCGGAGCGACCGGCGTGCTTGTGACGCGCATCGAGCGATTGGTCCCATGATCGGCGCCGGACTAGTGAGGTTCTCCGGGGCCGTGGAGGAGCTGACCGAGGCAGATCGCGACGCGCTCTTTTCGCGCGCCACCAACGAGGACGCATCGATCACTCTTCGAGCATCGGAGATCATCGACGACGTTCGTGTGCGAGGCGACGACGCACTGCGTGAGCTTGCATTTGCGCTAGACGGCGTGTCGCTCGAGACGCTGGAGGTTCCGCGAGCAACCATTCTTCGAGCTCTCGACTCGACGCCCCCCGACGTCCGGCGTGTGCTGGAACGCTCGGCACGCAACATCGCGACAGTGCACGGCGCATTCATGCCGACGCCAATGGAAGTCGAACCGGAGCCGGGCGTCGTGGTCGGTCGAAGACCTGATCCGTTGCAGCGCGTCGGCGTATACGCGCCGGGCGGGCGCGCCGCTTACCCGAGCAGCGTTCTGATGGGTGCCATTCCGGCGCGCGTCGCCGGCGTCGGCGAAGTGATTCTCTGTTCTCCTCCCGGGAGCGACGGTCTTCCATCACGCGCAGTGCTCGCCGCCGCGGCTTTGGCGAACGTCGATCGCGTATTCGCGATTGGCGGTGCAGGCGCGATCGGAGCGATGGCGTACGGCACGCGATCGGTGCCACGCGTCGACCGAATCGTTGGACCAGGGAACGCGTATGTCGCGGCGGCCAAGCTGCTCGTCGTGCGACAAGTCGCCATCGACTCTCCCGCTGGACCGAGTGAGTTGATTCTCATCGCCGACGACTCGGCGGATCCGTCGGTGGTAGCGACCGAAATGGTCGCGCAAGCCGAGCATGATCCGCTCGCATGTGTCATCGCCATTGCGATCAGTGAGGCGACGGCAAGCCGGATCGAACGAGCGCTCGCCGGCGAGGTCGAGCGAGCGGATCGTAGCGAGATTGTCCGCGAAGCTCTGGCCGGTCACGGCGGCATTCTGCGTGTTTCGAGCGTTGCTGCCGCGGTCGAATTCTCCAATCGCTTCGCACCCGAACACTTGCTGCTGTGCGTATCGAATGCGGCTGCGGTGGTACGTTCCGTACGAAACGCCGGCACGGTGTTCGTCGGCGAACGATCGTCGGTTGCCTTCGGCGATTACATGACCGGCGCGAATCACGTGCTGCCGACGGGTGGCCTGGCGCGATCGTACTCGGGATTGTCTCCGCTCGACTTCGTTCGTTGGACGACCTATCAGCGCGTCGGTGCTGCAGCAGCAGCGAATCTCGCCATGGACGTCGGCGTGTTTGCCGACGCGGAATCACTACCAGGACACGCCGCCGCCGCGCGGCAATGGAGCGCACGATGATCGAGCTTGGTGACAACACAAACCGTTGGGGCGCACCGCCGTCGGCGGTGCGGGCGATGCGCGAGTCGGCCGACGCAATGTTGTCCGGATATCCGGAGATGTATTCGAGAACGCTGAAGGAGGCGATTGCCCGGTACGTCGGCGTCGATCCGGACATGATCGTCATCGGTAATGGGTCGGACGACATTCTCGATTCGAGCTTCAGGGGCCTCGCAGAGCCGGGCGATCGCCTCGCGATGTTGGAGCCAACGTTCGTGATGGTGCCGATCTTCGCGCAGCTTCATCGGCTCGTCGTCGATCGAGTTCCGCTAGGCGAGAACTATGGTCTGCAGGTCGAGGCACTCGTCGCGAACTCGCCCCGGATCGTCTACATCTGCTCGCCGAATAACCCGACCGGGACCGTCATCCCGCGTGCGTCCGTTGAAGCAGTCGCCTCGCGTGCCCCGGGCGTCGTTCTCATCGACGAAGCGTATTTCGAGTTCGCCGGTGAAACCGCGGTGCCGCTCGTGCACGATTTTCCGCAGCTCATCGTCGCGCGCACATTGTCGAAGGCGTTTGGCCTTGCCGGCTTGCGAGTCGGCTACGCGATCGCGTCGCCGAAGATGGTGCGCGCGATCGAAGCGGCGCGCGGACCGTACACGGTGAGTGCCATGTCTGAGCGAGCGGCGGCCGCGGCGGTCGACCGCGACGGAGCGTGGGTGCGCGAAAACGTCGCGAAGAGCATCGCATCTCGCGATCGTCTCGCGTCGAAGCTGCGTGAACGCGGCATCGAGGTTCCGCCATCCGTGACGAACTTCGTGTTCGCGCCTGTGGCGAATGCCGGTGCCATCGCGAAGGTGATGCGCGAGCGCGGCGTCAGTGTGCGTCCGTTCGCGAAGATTCCGCAATTCTGCGCGGCGCTCGTCGCATCCAAAGGAGAAGCCCTCCGCATCACGGCGGGCCCAGATGAAGAGATCGACGCCGCGCTGGCTGCATTCGACGAGGCTCGAAGAGTGTGCGGGTAACGATCTTCGATTACGGCGCGGGCAACCTCCACTCGTTGGAGAAAGCGCTAGCGATCTCCGGTGCCACGACGATCGTCCAGACGAATCCGGCGCGCGCGATCGAGACGGACGTCCTCGTGCTTCCCGGCGTCGGTGCCTTCGGTCAGGCTGCCGATCGACTTGACTCCGCGCGCAACGAGATGCGCTCGGCAATTCGTGACGGCCTGCCGACGATCGGCATCTGTCTCGGCATGCAGCTGCTGTTCGACGAGAGCGATGAATCGCCGGGCCGAGGCCTCGGCGTATTCGAAGGGCGCGTCACGCGATTGAACGCGGATCGCGTTCCGCACATCGGTTGGAATTCGGTTGACCGCGTCGACGGAGCTCCGATGTCAACTCCCGAACGCGCGTACTACGCGAATTCGTTTGCCGCGCGTCCCGGCGACGACCGCATCGTGCTCGCGTGGACGACACACGACAACGACCGCTTTCCGGCCATCGTGAAACGCGGATCAGTGATCGGCCTTCAGTTTCACCCAGAGAAGAGTTCCGCCGACGGCGTCCGCTTCCTCGGCGATGTGCTCGCGGACTGTGTTCGATGATCGCAATTCCGGCTGTCGATCTTCGCAACGGTGCTTGCGTGCAACTCGTCGGTGGAAACGTCGCCGAGGAGCGAATTCGACTCGGCGATCCAGTCGCCGCTGCGGTGAGATGGGTTGAGTGCGGATTTCATCGACTCCACGTCGTCGACCTCGATGCGGCGATGGGCAAAGGCTCGAACGCGGCGATCATCGACGAGATTCTCCTTTCCGTTGACGCCGAGGTTCAGGTTGGCGGCGGCGTGCGCTCGATGAGCCGCATCGAAGAGCTCATCGCGAACGGCGCACGGCGTGTCATCGTCGGCACCCTCGCGCTCGAAGACGAGCTGTGGCTTCGATCCGTTGCCACCGAGTTTCCCAATCGCCTCATCGTCGCGGCCGACGCGCGCGGTCGAAAGGTGTCGGTCAATGGGTGGACTGCCGAGCTCGATCGCGACGTCGTCGATGTTGCGCGAAGGCTCGAGGATCTCCCTTTGGCGTCCATGCTCGTCACCGCGATCGACGTCGAAGGCCGTATGAAAGGGCCCGACATCGACTTGATGCGCGACGTCGTCGCCGCGACGCCACTGAGTGTTACCGCATCAGGGGGGATCGGCGGAATCGCCGATCTGTATGACCTCGCCAGCATTGGCGTTGCGGAGGCAGTCATCGGGATGGCGCTTTACACAAACACAATCGACGCGGCCGAGGTCGCACGGGAGTTTTCGTCATGACCCTGGTGACCAGATCAACGCGCGAGACGCGTGTTCGCGTCGAGCTCGCGCGCGACACCGTTGGCTCGATCGCGACGACGATTCCATTCCTCGATCACATGCTTGCGACGCTCGCACGATATTCGGGGATCGCGATGAACGTCGCCGCGGAGGGCGATCTTCGTCACCACATCATCGAAGACACGGCGATCTCCGTCGGTCGAGCGATTGCCGCGTTCGCGCCGGCGAGCTGCGCGCGCTACGCGGATCGGGTTATCCCGATGGATGACGCACTGGTGCAGTGCGCGATCGACCTCGGCGGCCGCGCGTACTATGCCGGCTCGCTTTCATCGAACCTCTACGAGCACTGGATGCGTTCGTTTGCCGAGAATGTCAGCGCGACTGTGCATCTTCGTGTGCTGCGGGGTCGGGATCGGCATCACATCGTCGAAGCCGCGTTCAAAGCCCTCGGACTCTGTTTGCGCGACGCCCTTCGTGTCGAGGTCGAAGTGTTCAGCACGAAGGGCGCGACCGCGATCGAGGTGGTCCCGTGAGCCTCACTCGTCGCATCATCGCGTGTCTCGATGTCGCCGGCGGTCGTGTCGTTAAGGGCACGGGGTTCGTGAACCTTCGCGACGTTGGAGATCCCGTCCTACTTGCGACCGCTTATGAACACGACGGCGCCGACGAAATCATCTTCCTCGATATCTCCGCAACGGCTGAAGAGCGTCGCACGATGCTCGATGTGGTCGCGGCGACAGCGGATCGCCTCTTCATTCCGCTCACGATCGGGGGCGGCATTCGTACGGTCGACGACGTCGCCGGCGCGCTGCGCTCTGGAGCGGACAAAGTGAGCATAAACTCGGCGGCGGTTGCGCGGCCGGATCTGCTGACGGAATGCGCCTCGCGCTTCGGATCGCAGTGCGTCGTGGCGAGCATCGACGCGAAATGCATTGACGGGCACTGGGAGGTGTTCGTTCGTGGCGGGCAGCAGGCCACAGGTATAGACGCCGTCGATTGGGCGAGCGAGTGTGTGCATCGAGGTGCGGGCGAGATTCTGCTGACGAGCATCGATCGCGACGGAGCGCGAGCGGGCTATGATATCGAGTTGACGCGCGCCGTTGTTGAAGCCGTGTCTGTTCCCGTCATCGCGTCGGGTGGCGCCGGCTCGGCGTCCCACGTCACCGAGGTGTTGGAGTCGGCCCGCGCAGATGCAGCAGTCGTTGCGGGTGTGCTTCACGACGGGACGACGACGATTGCACGCATCAAGGCGGAAGCTGTTGCCCGCCATCTCTACATCAGACAAGTTGCGGCATGAACGAACGACAGTTGCTCATGGAAGCCGCAGCAGAAGTCGCGAAGCGCGCCGGCCGAGTCGCCAACCGCCATTTCGGAAAGCAGATCGAAGTCGAGCGAAAGTCGGACGGCTCACCGGTCACGATCGCTGATCGCGCGGCGGAGTCCGAGGCGCGAACCTGGATCACGCAGCGTTTTCCGAACGACGCAATCGTCGGCGAAGAATTCGGCAGTGATGATCGAGAAGGCGAACGCCGATGGATCATCGATCCCATCGACGGCACGAAGAGTTTCGTTCGCGGCGTTCCGCTCTGGGGGACGCTCGTCGGCATCGTCCAGAACGAGGAAGTGCTCGCAGGCGCGGCTTATTTCCCCGCGCTCGACGAAATGCTGTGCGCGGCCGTCGGACTCGGATGTTGGTGGAATGGAACGCGCGCTCACGTGTCGTCGACGTACAGCATATCCGACGCGACGGTTCTCACGACAAGCGAGAAATTCACGGCGGCGCCGGAGCGGCGCGCCGGTTGGACTCGTCTCGTTGACGCGGCGTTGATCGCGCGCTCGTGGGGCGACTGCTACGGCTATCTACTCGTCGCAACTGGGCGCGCCGACGTGATGTGCGACGGCAGTCTCGCCGCGTGGGATGCCGCGGCGCTCTTACCGGCGATTACCGAAGCTGGCGGTGTCTTCACCGATTGGTCCGGGCGTCGGACACCGTTTGGCAAGAGCGCGATCGCGACGAACGAAGCGCTTGCCGCCGAGGCGCGACGACTTCTCGGCGCGGACGAGGTACGATGGTGACGCAGCTGAAAGACGCGCGAGATCTCGACCGATTGGATTTCAAAAAGAGCGGCGGCCTGGTCAGCGTCGTGGTGCAGGACGCGCGCACGCATAACGTTCTGATGATCGCGCACGCCGACCGTGAGGCCCTCGAGCGATCGCTCGACAGCGGCGAGATGCATTTCCGCTCGCGCACGCGTGGTCTGTGGCACAAGGGCGCGACGAGCGGAAACGTGCAGCGCGTCGTCGCGCTCCACGCTGATTGTGATGGCGACGCAGTCCTCGCCCTCGTCGACCCCGCCGGTCCCGCATGTCACACCGGCGACACGACATGCTTTGCGCAGCCACTGTTCGATGACGTGTTGAACGAGCTCGATGCGACAATTCGCGACCGAGCGGAGTCCGCGGACGCCGAGAGCTATACTCGACGCCTCCTCGATGATCGCAATCTCCGACTGAAGAAACTCGGCGAAGAATCCGCGGAGCTCGTGCTCGCCTGTGCCGACGAGTCACGTGAGCGCGCGGTCAACGAAGCAGCCGATGTCATCTATCACACGCTGGTTGCGCTGCGCGCGCTTGGCTTTGGCCTCGATGATGTCCGCGCCGTTCTGCACGAACGACGCCGCTAGCCCTCGAGGTGAACGCCACACTCGAGCTTCCGGCCAAGCCAGCCTATCTGGCTGAATGCGACGATTGTGCGCAGCGCGTCAATTGCGGTGGATTCTTCCAATCGGCGACGAAGCGACACAGCGCGCATAAAGCAGTAGGGATTGTAGTTAGTCGGTTTGCGCGGGCGGCTGATCTAGTTGCCGCGTGGTCAGAGCTCGCATCAAAGTCTTGCGACAAGCCACACCTCTATGGGCGAGGTGTTGGTTACCTAAGCTTCGCCAAACCTCTTGAAATGCGGATCGAATCCACCGCGGACTTCGCGGTGCTCACCGAGCCACCGCTAGGCCATCTGATGTCTCGGCCCAACATGATCGGAGAAATGCCACCATGCGCATCCCCACAGCATCGAGCCGCTGCTCGCCGGGCTGGGCGTCTCATGGGAGGTATTTGGATTCGGTGCCGCGCTGCATAGGACTTCTCGTCGACTTGGCGTGGCGCAACCTCGTTGGCTCGTTCACGACGGACAACACGGTGAGCTCATCGGGTTGAGTATACGCACTGTCGGCACCTAGGTATCCGACATGCAGCGGGTACGAACTCAGTACCCGGAGACGCTGAGGTCCCATGTTTGATGCATTGATTGCGGCTGCGCCGCGATTCCGCTACGCGGCGTTGTTGTTTGCCACCACTGCGCTCGTCGAGCCGCCCCTGGTTCCGGCGTCTGGACCAGCGCATATCATCCTGATTCGCCACGCGGAAAAACCGGCCGACCCAGCGAATCCGCACCTGTCACCAGCGGGCGTCAAACACGCCGAGCGATGGGTGTCATTCATCATGAGCGATCCGGCAATTGCACGGTTCGGCAAGCCTGTGGCCGTTTTTGCTACCATGACGACGAAGGATGACAATGGACAGCGCACCCAGGAGACAATGGCGCCCCTCGCCAAAGCGCTGAACCTGTCCGTACAGACGCCGTTCCACGGAAAAGATTACGCCGCCCTCGCCAAGCTGATTCTCGGCAACCCCGCGTACGCTGGAAAGACGGTTGTCATTTGTTGGAATCACGAGGAACTCCCGCAGCTTGCGGCAGCGCTGGGGGTCACGCCGGAGCCACCAAAATGGAGTGGCCGCGTGTTCGACCAGGCGTATATCATCACATACCGCGATGGCACTGCGACGCTAACGGTCGCTAGTCGCCCGTAGCGTAGCGGTGCAGTAACGCAATGGCTCACGGGTCTGCTTGTGAGCGAAGGACCGCAAGTTCAAATCGGTGTCGAAGCCGACTGGTTGATTTGGCGAGTGGCGCCGTGCATCACGGCGCTAGCACCGACACAAGCAACTTGCCGCCCTGTCGCGGATTCCCTTGGGTGTAGAACACGTAGACCTTATGCGTTTTCTCATCGACGGCGCAGGTGCGCGTGCGCGCCGCGCCGCCCTGTGGCACCTTCTCGACGACAGTGAATTTGGCCGGTGAGTCTTCGTGAATCATGGATTATCGTGTCCGCCGTACTCCTATTCGCGATTTCTTAACGCTTGGAGCGTCTCGAGCGCAGGTAGCCTCGCGTCGGCGATGTCATCCGGCGCTACCGGAACTAGAGTTGGCAGGCGGGTCCGCGACGCCGAGCGACGTAGCCTCGACGTAGATGTGCATGGTTTCCCCCCGCAGCTTGCGGATGCGCGCCTCCATACGCACGACGGCCGCTGCGACCGCTGCGCCGTCGAGCTGCGGGCGGAACTGCACATCCAGCGCGACGAGAATCGTCCCGGGACCGAAATACATGGTTACGAGTCGGCGCACTCCGAGCACAGCCTCATCGTCACTCGCTACGCGACGAATGGCCTGTCGCTGCTCGGACGTCGCGCCCTCTCCTACCAACAAGCCCTTGCTTTCCCGTGCGAGGAGCGCTGCCACGACGGTCAACACGACTCCGACTCCGATGGAGGCGGCACCATCCAAGGATGGTTTGTTCAAGAGCCGGCTAAGGAAGACTCCAAAAAACGCGAGCGCCATACCGATTAGATCGGCCAGATCCTCGAGCACCAGCGTGAACAGTGTCGGATCTTTGCTTTCTCTAAAGGCTTGCCAGTAGCTCCTGCCACGGAGTCGCTTCCGGAATTCCTTGAGCGCCACCCCGAACGAAGCGAAGGTGAATACGGCTGCGGCGCCAAGCACGATGTAGTTCCACGTCGGATCGGTGATCGGCTCGGGATGCAGGATATGGTGGACGCCTTCGTAGAAGGACATCCCACTGCCGAGCGCAAAGAACAACACGGCGACGATCAGCGACCAGAAATAGAGCTCCTTGCCGTGACCAAGCGGATGTTCGTCGTCGGGGGGCTGCGCAGCGCGATGTTGGCCGAGCAACAACAGCAGCCCGTCGCCCGCGTCGACGACCGAATGGACGCCCTCCGCGACCATCGCCGAGCTTCCTGTCGCGATGGCAGCGGCAAACTTGGTTGCCGCGATCAGAACGTTCGCAGCAAGGCCGACATAGATCGCTGTTTTGGATTCGCTCGACTTCCTGCCAGTCGCGATCACGCGCACGGCCCTATGACGAACACCGCAGAACAACGCACGACGCTGACGAGGAGAAACGTCATGCTCGTCATGACGCCGGCCAACGCCATGAACCGCGTGCGTCCTTCTCCGATCTCGAGCGCGGTATGGCGCGGCGCATGACCGCTCGCGTCACCTGAGCTACTCTGCTGCTCGTGCCGGGTCGATCGCCAGGCGTGTATCGCCACAAATGTGGCGGCGATGCGTACGATGATCGCCACGACGCTCACGAGAAACGCCACCCCACGAACGGGAACGTCGGCCGGCGAGATGCGTGCGGATGACGGCCGGCAGCGCATCGATCGTCGGAATGCAGATCCACGGGAATCTTCGTGCGCATCCGCGCGATGAGGAAATACTGAAAGGCGACCCCAAGGGAACGCAATGACTGGGATGAGCGATCGCAGAAGCCTCTGGGCGGATGCGACGCCTTCCATTAGATCGCCATCGCTCACAACGACATAAGTGTAATGATCGACGATCGTGTGGTTCGGCCGATTGAACCGTTGCCGCGAGCCAACGCTCCGCCATCGCCACAGGAGGCTGTACAGCAACATGCTGCCGTGCCCCGCCGAGAGCACGAAGCGGTCGCGGTTGATCCACTCGGGCGAGGACGGATCGAAGCGCAGGTATCGCGTCCACAGGACGTAGGCCATTGTCGCGGCGCCCATCGGCAGACCTGGATGCCCCGATGACGCTTCTTGTACAGCGCCGATGCTGAGCGTCCGCAGAGTGTTGATGCACAGCGGGTCGATCGCGTCGGTCGGTTGCGTCATTTCACGCCGCCGCCACGCGACTGCATGTAGCGCCGTATCAATTCCGACGTCGAGCTGTCGTGGCCCTCTGTCGGCGGGTCGGCCCGCTCCAACTCTCCGCCGATGCGCTTCGCGAGCGCTTTCCCCAGTTCGACGCCCCACTGATCGAATGAGTCGATGCCCCAGATGACGCCTTGGGTGAACACGCTGTGTTCGTAGAGCGCGACGAGCGATCCGAGGATGCGCGGCGTGAGCCGGTCGGCGAGAATCGTCGTCGTCGGCCGGTTTCCCTCGAATACTCTGTGCGGCACGAGCCACGCCGGCGTCCCCTCGCGCTCCACCTCCGCGGCAGTCTTACCGAACGCGAGCGCCTCGGCCTGTGCAAATACGTTCGCCATGAGCAGATCGTGATGGCCGTCCACCGGATTCAGTGACTGCGAGAACCCGATGAAATCGCAGGGAACGAGTCTCGTCCCTTGATGAATCAACTGATAGAACGAGTGTTGCCCGTTGGTACCTGGCTCACCCCACACGATGGGGCTGGTCTCGTAGTCGACGCGTGTGCCGTCGAGGGTGACGTGCTTGCCGTTGCTCTCCATGGTCAGCTGCTGCAGGTACGCCGGGAATCGCTTCAGATACTGGTCGTAGGGAAGCACCGCGAGCGTGTGCGCGTTGAAGAAATCCGCGTACCAGACCGCGAGGAGGCCGAGGAGTACCGGCAGGTTGCGCTCGAACGGCGTTGTACGAAAATGCTCATCCATCGCGTGGAAGCCGCCGAGCATCTCGCGAAAGTTCGCCGGTCCGATCGCCACCATGGTCGACAACCCAATCGCGGAATCCATCGAATAGCGGCCGCCGACCCAATCCCAGAACTCGAACATGTTGGCCGTGTCGATCCCGAACTTCGCCACGCCGTCCGCGTTCGTCGACACGGCAACGAAGTGCCGGCCCACCGCTTCGTCGGCGCCGAGCGCGGCCACGCACCAGGCGCGCGCCGTGTGCGCGTTGGTGAGCGTCTCGAGCGTCGTGAACGTCTTCGAACAGACTATGAACAGCGTCTCGTGCGGATCGAGATCGCGCGTCGCTTCGACGAAGTCGGTCGCGTCGACATTGGAGACGAAGCGAAAGACCATCTCGCGATTGCTGTAATGGCGTAATGCTTCGTATGCCATGACCGGACCCAGGTCGGATCCGCCAATGCCGATGTTCACGACGTTGCGGATCGGCCGGCCCGAATGACCCTTCCAGTCACCGCTTCGAATCGCATCCGCGAAGTGAGCCATGCGGTCGAGCACCGCGTGAACGGGCGCCACCACATCGGCGCCGTCGACGATGATTCGTTCTGCAGCCGGTGCGCGCAACGCTACATGGAGCACGGCGCGCCGCTCAGTCACGTTGATCTTCTCGCCGCTGAACATCGCCTTGATCCGTTCGGCGAGCTTGCGTTCTTCGGCAAGGCGGATCAGCAACGCAAGCGTTTCGCCGGTGATGCGATGCTTCGAGTAGTCGACGTACAGTCCGGCTGCCGCGGCAGTGAGACGTGTTCCGCGCTGCGGATCGGCGGCGAATATCTCCCGCAGATGCCGGTCTCCGATGTCACCGTGATGCTTCTTCAGTGCCTGCCATGCCACGCCCTCGTCGAGGGCAAGCCGCTTTCCCTCATGGTCATTCGGCGTCATGGTTCCCCGCAACAGCAGCGTATCCGTGACCCGCGTCGTGTATCTGTTGTGTCGTCTTCATTTGGATTTCCCGTTGCGATCGATCATGGGGTTGTGCCACTCACCGTGGTGCGCGAGCAGCGCGTTCGCCTCCGTCGGCCCCCAGCTCCCGCGCTTGTACGGAATGACGCGCGCATGGCGCTTGAGAACTTTGTCAACGACGACCCACGCCGCTTCGACCGCATCTTCTCGCGTGAACAACGCGCCGTCGCCCGCCATGGCGTCGCTCAACAGTCGCTCGTACGGCGGTTCCGCGCCAAGTAGCTCGTCGACCAGATAGAGCTCGCACTGCTCGCCGACGAATTCCTTGCCCGGCCGCTTCACGCGCGCCGCGAGCGCGATCCCTGCGTTGGGAGAGAGACGAAATCGCAAGTAGTTCGAGAGACCGCCCGTCGGATTCGAATCGCCGAACAACGCTGCGGGCGGCGGCTTCAGCTCGACGATCACTTCGGCCGCAGTTTCCGGGAGACACTTGCCGGATCGGAGATACCAGGGAACGCCCTCCCATCGCCACGAGTCGATGAAGAGGCGCATCGCGCAATACGTCTCGACGTCGGAATCGCGGGCGACGTCCAGTGTCTTGCGGTAGCCGGCGTATTGCCCGCGGACGAGATCGCGCGACGTCAACGGACGCATCGCTTCGAAGACTTTGGCCTTCTCCGTATGGACCGCGCCATAGGTTCTGTCGACCGGCGGCTCCATCGCGAGCAATGCGACAATTTGAAACACGTGATTCTGAATAACGTCGCGGAGACAGCCCGCCGTCTCGTAGAAGCCTCCGCGATCGGCCACCCCGAATCGTTCGGCGAGAGTGATCTGCACGCTCGACACGTAGTTCCGATTCCAGATCGGCTCGAGAAATGAATTCGCGAATCGGAAGTAGAGAATGTTCATGATCTCTTCCTTCCCGAGATAATGGTCGATTCGGAAGATCGAGTCCTCTGGGAACGCGGCGCGCGCGACCGCGTTGAGCCTGCGCGCCGACGACAGGTCGCGACCAAACGGCTTTTCGACGATGACGCGTGCGTTCTCGGCGAGTCCCGCCGCGCTAAGCCCCTCGATCACGGTCGCAAACAACGAAGGCGGAATGGCCAAGTAATGCGCTGGGAACTTTGCTTTTCCGAGTGCCTGTTTCAGCGCCGTGAACGTCGCTGGGTCGTTGTAGTCTCCGGACACATAGTGAAGAGAGGACAGCAGACGCTTGAGCACGCGTCGGTCCACCGCGACGCCGGATTGCTCGATGCTGTCCGTCGCGCGCCCGCGGATCTCGGCCGCGGTCATCGCGGGGCGCGCGACGCCGATGACGGGAGCTGTGAGCTCGCCGTTCTTCACCATCGCGTAGAGCGCCGGGAAGATCATCTTGTGAGCCAAGTCTCCCGTCACGCCAAACAGCACCAGCGCGTCGGACGGCGCCGGGTGGTCGCCGTGTTTGGTCATTGCTGCGTTCCCGATGCGAGGGCCGCGTCGACGATCGTCTGCGCCTCTTTCAGAATTTGGGCGACGGCGTCATTGCCGCAAAAACTCTCGGCGTAGATCCTGTAAATGTCCTCCGTACCCGACGGACGCGCGGCGAACCAACCCGATGCGGTGATCACCTTGATGCCTCCGATCGGCGCGTGATTCCCTGGCGCCTCGTTGATGACGCCCGCGACCTTCTCTCCGGCGAGATCAGTGCATGCCACGTCCTTCGGCGACAGGGCAGCGAGCTTCTTCTTCTGTGCAGGCGTCGCCGGCGCGTCCACGCGATCGAACGCGGGCTCGCCAAACTCGCGAGTCAGTTCGGCATAGACGTCGCCGGGATCGCGCCCGGCCACCACCGTGATCTCCGCCGCAAGCAACGCGGGGACGATTCCGTCTTTGTCGGTCGTCCACACCGTCCCGTCGCGACGCAGGAACGCCGCGCCGGCGCTTTCTTCGCCGCAGAATCCGAGTGTCCCGTCTCGCAGTCCATCGACGAACCATTTGAAACCGACCGGAACTTCGTGCAGTCGGCGCCCGACCTTTGCCGTGACGCGATCGATCATCGTGCTGCTCACCACAGTCTTTCCAACCCCGGCGTCAGCTGACCACCGCGGTCGATGCTGAACGAGGTGTTGAATTGCGACCGACAGATAGTGATTGGGCGGCAGCAGCCCGACACTCGCCGCGACGACCCCGTGACGGTCGTGATCCGTATCGCACGCAAATGCGATGTCGAACTTGTCTTTGAGGTCGACGAGTCGTTGCATCGCGTAAGGCGACGACGGATCCATGCGGATCTTGCCGTCCCAATCGACCGTCATGAAGCGGAACGTCTGATCCACGACGTCGCTCACGACGGTGAGGTCGAGATGGTAGTCGTCCGCGATTCGCGCCCAGTAGTGAACGCCCGCGCCGCCGAGTGGGTCGACTCCGAGTCGAATGTTCCCGCTACGTATGGCGTCCATGTCGACGACAGTTCGCAGATCGCGCACGTACGCATTCAGGTAGTCGTGGCGATGCGTCGTGTCTGCGCGCAGCGCGCGCTCGTACGGGACGCGCTTCACGCCGCCGACGCCGTCTTTCAGGAACCTGTTCGCCTCATCCTCGATCCACTTCGTGACGCTCGTGTCGGCGGGTCCGCCGTTCGGCGTGTTGTATTTGAAGCCGCCGTCAGCGGGTGGATTGTGCGAGGGCGTAATCACGATGCCGTCGGCCAATCCCGTCGTGCGTTCGCGATTGTAGCAGAGAATCGCATGCGATATCACCGGTGTTGGCGTGTACTCGTCGTGCTCGGCGAGCATGATCTCGACGCCATGCGCCGCCAACACCTCGACCGCCGTAGCGCACGCGGGCTGCGACAACGCGTGCGTGTCGATCCCAAGAAAGAGCGGACCGTCGATGACTTCCTTGCGGCGGTAGTGGCAGATGGCCTCGGTGATCGCGATGATGTGCTCCTCGTTGAACGTGCGATCGAACGAGGATCCGCGATGTCCCGACGTGCCGAACGATACGCGCTCGGCGGGCACGGCCGGATCGGGGACGAGCGTGTAGTACGCTGTGATCAGCTTGGAAACATCGAGCAGCATCTCCGGCGGTGGTGGGTGTCCGGCGAGAGGGCTGATGGTCACGGTTGCCTCGCCTCGAAGATCGACGCCCATTCCTGATAGCGCTCGGCAATGCGCGTCACTGCCTCTCCGCGCGTCGCGTGATTCGCGAGGAAATCGGCGACCGCGTCCCAAAACGTGGTGCGTCCCACCGCGAAGCCGATGAATTCCGGCACGGATGCGGCGGTCTCGAGCCACCACACCACTTTCTTCTCGTCGGCTCCCCGCCCGAGTACGATGCAACCGACGCCGTTCCGGCCATCGCGCTGCGCCATCGCGACGATCGCCTCGCAATCCTCGCGGCGGTCGAGGCCTTCGATCTTCCAGATGTCCGGCTCGACGCCGGCGATTTGTAGTGTTCGGATTGTTTGAATCATCAGGTTCGGCCGAACGCCGAGATCGTAGCTCGCCCGATCGCCGTGAACGCGCTCCATCTGCGCCGGCGTCGCCGGCACGAGCAGTTCGAACATGAAGCGCTGTCCAGTCCTTCGACAAAAGTCTGACAACCGTTTCAGGCGGGCCGTCTGGCGCGCGTTCAGCGCGGCGTCGCCCTCGGGATTATAGCGGACCAATACCTTCGCGAACGTCGGCGCAAAGGCCTCGATGTGCTCGGCGAACGCGTCGCCGAACTCGAACTCGAATTCGTCGGAGCCGCTGGTCTCCGTCGACATCGCGGTGATGTATCCGTGGTGCGCGGCGTCGCGAAGAATGTCGGCGCCGAATTCTTCGTCGACCAGAATGCCTGCGCGGTTCTTGGGCATCCCCTTCGCGACCGCCTCGCGGAAGCCGTCGTAGATCACTCGCTTGCTCGCGGTCACGGCCGCATGCTGCTCCGCGGTGAGCGGCGGAGTGAAGTGGCACATGCCGCTGATGTACGAGTGACGGTGATCGAACGGCAGGAGATAGAGGCGCTCCTGGCCCGAGCGGCTCATGAGAGTTCCCTCATTATCGCGTGCTCCTTGAATTCCTAGATATTCGGTAGCAGGTCGAAGTACTCGTCATCCTCGTGCGCGCCGCCCTCGCCTTCACCCAGTTCTTTTTCGGACTGGATGAACTCGATCCGCTCGATCCATTTGACCATCTTGTAGCCGAGCTGGTTTTCGACCCGCAAACGCAGCGGAGCTCCGTGTTCACTCGGGAGCGCGTTGCCGTTCATGTCGTACGCGAGTATGCACTCCGGCTTTAGTACGTTCTCGAGACTTTGAGTATCGTAGTACGGCGCGCCGTATTGGTCTTCGCCGAACGAGAAGAAGGCGACCGTCCGAGCCAGCGGTTTCGGCCGGACGAGCTGGATGATCTTCTTCATGGACACGCCGTTCCATTGCGCGATCCCGGACCATCCCTGGATGCAATGGTGCATGGTAATGTGCTCTTCCTCTTCGAGCGCTCGAAGTTGCGGCAACGACAGCTCGACCGGGTTCTCCACCAGTCCGCCGATCTTGAGCGTATAGTCGCGGAAGTTGTCACGCTTCAGGTGCTTCCAGGCTTCGCGTTCGGGCGGCTTGCCGTTCGACCAGAAGTAGGGGGAGATCTGTTCCTTCGTGTATCGGTTCCTGGGATGGAGCCGATTGATGAGCGCGCGCCGGAGAGGCAGCGATACCGCCTTCTGCGCATGCTGTAAGAGGCGCGGCGCCTTCCACGAGATGTAGTGGGCCGCGATCCACGAAGCGATGATCACCCCAAGGCCCACAAATCCCAGAATCATTCCCAGCGGCCGATGATCGTCCGTTCCGAGGACGATGTGGTTCAGATTTCGTTCGAAGCCGGTCAGAACCACCAGCGTGACATGCACGACGAGAAACCCAACCCAGCAGAGCATCATCAAGAAGTGGATCGAGCGCGCACCTTGCCTTCCACCAAACATCCGGGGGAACCATGGATAGTGATTGACCATGGCCGGCGACATCGCGGCACCCGCGACGATCGAAATGGGAGCGAACACGAATACGACGAAGAAGTACGCGACCTGCTGCAGGGCGTTATAGGCGTAGAAGCCATCAGGCTCAGGCGGGAAATGGCCATTCGCGTAGTGAACGAATGTCGCCCAGGCCTGCGGCAGAACGGACCACGAGCTTGGCACCACCCGTTGCCATTGGCCTGAGACCAAAAGCAGCGGTACGAAGATCAGGCCCGCGATGATGAAGCCGTAGACATCGATGAAATGCCACGAGCGCGCGATACCGACGCTGTGGCGATAGCCGGGCGTCGCAATCAGCGGCGAGATGTACCGGTCGTCATCGCTCGCCCGCCACACGCGACCTACGGGCACCTTCAACGGCGTGAAGCGAATCCACTCCGTGCCAGGCGTGCAGCCGTTGTTGAAGTACAGTCGCGGATGGTCCATCAAAATCGACAACCCACTGCGGACGAGCATCATCAGAAACACAAAGTTGAAGAAGTGCGCCCAGCGCAGCCACCACGGGAAGCCGTGCACTCCGGTGAACGTCGCGGCGTTGAATTGAGAAACAGGCGCGAGATACGGCAGTCCATAAAACGCTGCCTGGCACCAGGCCAACCCAAATGGTGCGAGCGCCAGACAAGCGCCGATGAAGAGAAAGGACGGCTTGATCCAGATGCGAAACCGCCGGTCGGCCGGGTAGTGAACGGCCTTGTGCGCCGCATCGAACGCGATCACGGTTGGAGCGCGTGGCTCATGATACTTTCATCATCATTGCCCCCATGCTCCGTGTCTCCAAACACCGCGCGCACGCGATGGACTCGTTTGCCATCGATGATGTGCGTGGCGGGTGTCGCTGTGTGCGGCGAACCGACGCGGCGGATGTGCGGCGGCGACATGGAGGGGCGGAGCGTTGTCTCGACTATACCGTTTTGCATCGTCCGCCTCGATTCACCGTGTGAAGATCAAACGACTCCAACGCGCCCGCCGTTCGCCGTCGCAGCCGGAACGGGCGAAAGGAGTGCGCTCGCCGGCTTCGGCTCGGCGACCGTGTTGGGCATTCCATTCCCGCCGAGGCGCGCCGCGAGTCCACTGAGCAGGTCCATGGGCAGCGGGAAGACGATCGTCGTGTTTTGCTCGACCCCGATCTCTATGAGCGTTTGCAGATATCGCAGCGTGATCGCTGCGGGTTCGCGGCTCAACACGGCGGCGGCTTCCGCGAGCTTGGTGGCGGCTTGGAACTCGCCGGTTGCCGCGATGATCTTGGCCCGACGCTCGCGCTCCGCCTCGGCTTGCGCCGCGATGGCCCGCTGCATGTCCTGCGGCAGATCGACCTGCTTCACTTGCACCTGCGTGACCTTGATTCCCCAGGGCTCGGTATGCTCGTCGAGAATCGTTTGTAAACGTACATTCAATTTCTCTCGTTCCGAGAGCAGATCGTCCAGCTCGACCTCGCCGAGGACGGTGCGCAAACCGGTCTGCGCCGCCTGTTCAACGGCGAAGCGGAAGTTCTCGACGGCGACGACGGACTTCGTCGCATCGACCACGCGGAAGTAGACGACGGCGTTCACCTTGAGTGAGACGTTGTCGCGCGTGATGATGTCTTGGGGCGGCACTTCCCACGTGACGACGCGGTACGACACCTTCACCATGGAGTCGATCGGCCAGACGATGAGGACCAGTCCTGGGCCTTTGTCGTGCGGGAGGAGGTGCCCGAGGCGGAACACAACGGCGCGTTCGTACTCGCGGAGGACGTTGATGCACTTCACCAGCCAGAACAAGACGATGGCGAGTGCGAACAGTAGCACTGGAAACAGTGGGCCGATGGACGTAGGCATGGTACCTCCCGACTGCGTGTTGCCGGCGCGCGAGTGCGCTCCACGCCCGCATAGATGGTCGACGACCTCCACGCAGAGCTCCGTCTGAGCTACCTCATGTAGTCGGGCGGTCAATCGCGCGACGAAACCAATCGGCTCGCAGCGTGACCTCGGTGACATCGAAGCGCGCATCGATCATGCCATCTGGCACGGAAGCACTCCGGCGCCGATGAGCATTCTCTAAGAAGGCACCTCGCCTGCGAAATCTTAGTGAGTTCTCCGGATGTCAATCGGGCCTGTCCGATCTTGTCGCGCGGCCCCCGGGCGTATCGGGGATCGCTTCATGCAAGCACGTAGCTCGGAAACGCATGAGACTGATCGAGATCACGTTCATTGCGGTTGCGTTGAATGCCGCCGATCGGTCTCCGTCATTCATCGGGAGATAGAGCATGCCATCGGACAACATCAGCCCGCAACGTCACCACGAAGCTCATGCGGACGATCATGAGCCGGCGCGACTCGCGCATCTGCAGGACGTTCGCAGTCAATTTCGCGCGGCCGACGGGCGACCTGACGTTCGCGGCTGGGACGTGAAAACCAGCAACGGTCACACGATCGGCACCGTCGTCGACCTGCTCGTCGACGTGCAAGCACAGCGGGTGCGCTACCTCGAGGTAAACGTCTCCAAAGGAGCACTCGGAACATCGGACGACCGCTGTCATCTGTTCCCGATCGGGATGGCGAGCTTGAACGACGACTCGGACGTGGTTTATCTGTCGGCGAGCGTCGAGGACATCCGCGAGCTACCCGTGTACGACCGCAACATCGTGCACCGCCATGACGAACGGCTGTTACGCAACCGCTTTTCCGCGGAAGGCGCGACCGCAACGCGGAGCGCCCCTCGCGAGACAACCGACGACTTCTACGCTGGCGATCTGTACGACCACGAGCGCTTTTGGGGAGCGAGGCGGTCACAACGTTGATCCGCGCCTGCCGTCGTTCCGCCGGCCACATGTCGTTCCTTCGCGATGTCGCCGATTTAGATAATACTCATGCCGGGGCGAACCCCGCGTCTCCCCTTCGGTCGCGCGGCGGCTACGGGCGGCAATAGATGCTCAGTCATGATTTGCTGACGATCCTCCTCTGACGCGCGATAGGAGGCACGTCTGTCGACCACGCTCGCCGTCGTGACATTTCTCGGTTGCCTCGGTCTCAGCGTCGGCGCCAGCTTCGTCCTTGCCGCCAGCGTCGATCGACTCGGCGCCCGGCTCGGGCTGGCCGCGGGTCTGTTCGGCGTCGTCACCGCGTTCGCGGCGATCGCGCCCGAGCTGTCTGCCGCCGTCACGGCACTCGTCGCGGGACACCCCGACGTTGGATTTCGCGATGACGGCGGCGCTCGTCTTTGGGTATCTCCGCCCATGGCTCGCCACGATTCTCGCGTCCACCGCGTCCGTTCGGTATGTCGCGTTGTTGGAGCTTCGCCCGACCAGCCTCCGCCGCTTCGCCTTTCCGGGCCGCGTATTAGAGTTTCTGAACACCTCTGTCGTTCCGGCGCGCAGTCCGGAAGCCGATGACGAGGTGCTCGTTCCCGGTACGGGGACTCGGATGCGTTGGATTCTCCCCGCGCTGGCCGCGATCGTTCTCGCGAGCGTTGGCATGGTGCATTCGGCGATCGTCCTCGCGAGCCGCTGGGGCGTCGAGAGCAACGTCGTCGGCATGATCGTGCTCGCGGGTCGCACAGGGATTCCAAACGTGATCGCCGCCGTTCGCCTCGCGCTGCATCAGCGCGGTGCAGCCGTCGCGAGCGAGGCGCTCAACAGCAACACGCTGAATCTCTTGGTGACCGCCGAGCCTGAACACCGTGAACATATTCAGGCTACGGCTCACGAGCGATTTCCACGCGCCAGCGAAGGAAGGCCAGGCCCCCCGGAGCACCACGGGGCCTCCGAGTACGAATTCAATCCAGCCGACTGCGCGCGCGTCGAGCACGCGATGGAGCGGCCTACCGGAAGGAGATCGGACATGCCCATCAGGAACACGACGCTCCAAGCGCGTCGCGGACGATCTGCGGATGCATCGGGCAAACGTGTTCGGCAGCGGCGCCCGGATGGCGCGCTTCGCCGATGGGGTTATGAATGCGAACCTCCCGCATCACGCTCCAACGTGCCTTGCGCTGCGAGAGTACCGGTTGCCGTAGGCGGTCCCTTTAGAATCCACTCAAACGCCACTCCGATCATCGCCCCCACGAGCGGCCCGACAAGGTAGACCCACGCAGCAGTGAAATCCCCGCGAACAAGGTCAGGCGCAAGCGAACGCACCGGGTTCATTGACGCCCCGCTCACCGGTGCCGCCCAGAGACCCGCGAGCGCGATATAACCGCCGACTGCAATGGCTCCGTTTGCGCCGATGTTGCGGGCGCCCGATGCCGTTCCCAACACCGTGTTGACGAGGCCCGCGGTGAGGAGCACCTCCATCCCCAACGCCTGCGCTACACTCACGCCCGCGCCCGGCTCGGTCGCGCCAAGTCGACCTACCGATCCGAACATCGCGCGCAAGAAGAGCGCGGCGGCAATTCCACCGACGGCCTGAGCGATGAGGTAGCCGGGCACGCGCCGCCACGGAAAATTTCGTCGTACGGCAAACGCAAACGTGACAGCCGGATTGAGATGCGCCCCGCTGACTGTGCCCATGAAGTAGATGATGACCATGACCATGAGTCCCGGTGCCACCACTGCCATGCCGAGGGTGACGTCGCCGCCGCTCTCCGCAGCCACGACGCCAGCGCCGGCCGCCACGACGACGAGCAGGAATGTCCCCCAGATTTCCGCGAACACTCGTCGCCATTCGAGTGACGAGTCCAAGAAATTCGGCGCCGGAGCCTCACGCAGCATGCGGTGCTGCTCCCCTTGGCCGACAGGGGCCGTCATGCGCCCTCTCGACGCGCTCCGGCAATCCAGGCTTTCGCACTCGGCAAGTCGGCTAGGCCGAAGAGCCGAACCTCCGCCGGCATGAGTGGCGTGAACATGCCCGTCATCGCGCGAATCCACGCGTGGTCGGTCACGACAGCGACGCGGCTGAAGTTGCGCCAGTGCGTGAGGCCAAAGGCGGCATCGTCCCACAGCGCCTCGAGCTCGAACCCGGTGAGTTCCTTCCCAATGACGAACAGCGCTTTGAGCGGTCCTCGCGCCACGATCGCTTCGGCGGACGGAATGAGAGTTTTTACATAGTCGTCGTGCGTGATCTTGCCCGTTGCCTCGACCGCCAACACGTCGGGCGGCAGACCTTCGATCATTTTGAACATTGCTCGTTCCCTGGGTTGGGCCACATGAATTCGCGCGGCGATGTCGTACGGCGGCATGTTTCGCGCCCATCCCGGCGATAGCCGATTCATCATCGTCGAGTGCGAACTCTCTCCCGGGATTCCGACTAGGGATACGAGGCGCGGCACCGGAAGTGCGCGGATCGCGACTAACGCCTGTGGTTGACTTTTGACACGGCATTTTCGTCTCCGGTCTCTTCAACTCGATTCTTCGCACGGGTCACGCACGGCCAACCGCCGGCGAAGCCCGCGGCACGAAGCCCCGCGACGATATGAGAATTCTCACGGAGCAGACGCCAGATCAATCCAGAGCGATAGTTCCGGACCATGATCACGATCGGCCCTTGATTGAGGCCGCACTGATACGGCGACACCATCCACCAGCCGAGCCGTCGGCAGCGGGAAACGTCGGATTGTAGGTCGGCCTCAATCCGTAGCGAAAGCTGTTCATCCCCATGACCTGCCGTGCGTGGGCCGCGGCTCCCGGTTCGCGCGGTGAGGCGTGCGACAATTACGGGGTAGGCCCCAGATTCGCCGCCGCTCGCCGGGATGCCCCTGGTTCCGAATCGGAATGGTCTTCGCTCGGCGCGCGAGGCGCGTCGACGACGCCGAGCCGGGTGACGAGGTACTGCATCGTCAGACCCTGAAGCACGAGCGAGAGAACAACGACTCCCAACGTCATGTCGATAAGAAGCGCGCGATGCGGGAATTCGGCTGGGAGGGCCAATGCCAACACCATCGACAGCGCTCCGCGGAGACCGCCCCACGTGAGCACGGCGCCCCACTTCGCCGAGAAGCGTTCGCTCGATCGCCACAAAACGAGCATCGTCGCGTAAATGACGCCGGCTCTCGCGGCAAGCACCGCGACAAACGCGACGAGCACCGGCGCCGCCGTCGCCAGCAAGCCGCCGAGGTCGACGGTGAATCCGATCAGCAGAAACACGATCGAGTTGAGGGCGAACGCGATGTACTCCCAGAACGTGTCGACGCTCACTCGAGTTGTCGGCGACATCGCGACTTCGCGACCGTACGTCCCGAGCACGAGCCCCGCGCACACCGTCGCGATGACGCCCGAGAAATGCAGGCGTTCCGCGACGACGAACGATCCGTAGGCGGCGATCGTCGTCAGCGCGATTTCGATCATCGGCTCGTCGAGTTGCTTCGTCACCCGTGCGATGAAGAACGACACGGCACAGCCGATGAGCGCGCCGCCGCCCACGGTCGTGAGAAATTCCAGCGTGAGTTTCACGGCGCCGGAAGAAGTTCCTCCCACGTACGCGAGCACGAGTGAGAGAATGACAATCGACGTCCCGTCATTGAACAAACTCTCGGCCTCGACCAGCGTGGTGAGCCGAGCGGAAACGCCGAGTCGTCGGAAAAGACCGACGACCGCGATCGGATCCGTCGCCGCGACGAGCGCCGCAAACACCAAGGCGTACTTCCAATCCAAATCGGTCGCGATGCCGAAGATCTTGAAGACGCCGAGCATGATGCCTGCCGTCCCGGCGATTGCCACGACCACGCCGACGACCGCCAGGATCGCGATCGAACGCCAGCTGACACGCAGTTCTCGCGCGTGAATGTTGTACGCGGCCTCGAATACGAGGCCCGGAAGGAATAGCGCGAACAACAGTTCCTTCGTGAGGTGCGGCGCGTCGACCAAGTGAAATGCTCCGGCGACGAGCGCGACGAGCACCAGCGCGACGGTGTAGGGAACCGTCGTTCGGCGAACCGCGATCGCAACGAGCGAGGCGATCGAAAACAGAATGATGAACGTGGATTCCATCGCGCCCGTGTTGACTCGGAATCGTACGTGATGACGTAGAACGCGTTAGCGCCGTGCCGCCGCGGGCCGCCTGCGCGGAGCCGCGTCCTCGAACAGCATTCCGGCCGGGTCTCGATCGACTCCCCTCGCGCGCGCACGCGCGGTGAGTCGGTGATAATATGCCTTCGCCTCCTCCGAACGGCCTGACCGAAGCAGCGGTCGCGCCATGACGAGATTCACCGCGCCATCGTTTCCGGCGCGCTCGAGCAAGTCGTGCAACGTGGATTCCGCGTCTGCGGTCTGGCTTCTTCGAGATCTGCCTCGGCAAGGCCAAGTGCATAGGTAGTGTTCGAGCGGTCGATTGAGACGGCAGGGGAGAATCGCGGCAGCTTCAGAAATGTTGTGCCGCGCGAGTAGTGATACGCCGTCCGGGTATGCATTCGCCGGATGCGCCGTGGCGAGGATCCTATGTGGATCCTAGAAAAAAGCCCCCGAACCGATTCCTCGGCCGGGGGCTTTCTATAACTCGTTGCAACTACTCCACTTCCAATGGTCGGGGCGACTGGATTTGAACCAGCGACCTCCTGCTCCCGAAGCAGGCGCGCTACCGGGCTACGCTACGCCCCGCCGACATTCCGTTGTT
>Ga0070683_100000519_pt1 | contig 27107 bp, 22 predicted proteins | sample KBSC713LmetaG_FD_64662 | JGI IMG/M metagenome (GOLD analysis project Ga0070683, IMG submission 64662) | Corn rhizosphere microbial communities from Kellogg Biological Station, Michigan, USA - KBS C7.1-3L metaG | ecosystem: Host-associated > Plants > Roots > Rhizosphere ... | reverse complement strand
CGACCAGCCTGCTGGCGATTACCGGTGTGGTGGTGCTGGTATCCGTCCTGGTACATGGAGTCACCGCGACCCCCGCGGCGCGCTGGTACGGTGCGCGCGTGGCGCAGGCGAGCGTTACCCTCGCTGAGGAACGTGCGAGCGACGCCAATGGACTTTTCGAGGGAGAAGCTACCGAAGTTCGGCGCATTACCCCCCAGGCATTGAAGGCTATGATGGGCGAATCGCCACCGCCAATCATACTGGATGTGCGCTCGCGCGGTCACTATGCGAAGAGTGATGGGCAGATTCCGGGGAGTGTGCGTGTACTGCCGGATCAGATTCGTGAGTGGGCCGCGCAGGTTGATCCAGCATCCAAACACCGCAGGGTCGTCGCATACTGCACCTGACCCGACGAGGCCACCAGCGCCCGTGTGGCGCGTACGCTCCAGCTGCTTGGCTTCGATGCCAGCGCCCTGGAAGGCGGATATACCGCCTGGGCGCGCACGTACGATGTCGAACCGAAGCCGAGTTAAACCGATAGCGTGATTGCGGTGCATCTGTATTCCATAGCCTGGGCCTTGCGGCTAAAGCAGCCTCCTGGCTTGCCACGTATGCCAGCGGATGAGTATGCTATCCATTGGACAGACCGCACTCGCCAGCCAGGGGGGCCCATCTCTAGATGCCACGAACCGTTCACGACGCGCCTGATGGCAGTGACTTCGCGGTGCAAACCGATGATGCGTCTGCGCGCCGCCGAACAGTCATTCGCCATGTGCCATTCGCGTTCTTTGTGTGTGCCTTGGTCTCGGCCACTGTGCTGGTATTCACGCAGGCTGCCCTCGCCATCCAGTCGCCTCGTGCGATTGTAGCGACTCCACAGCCAACGGCAACGAAGGCAGCTACTCAGACAAATGTGCGCGTGATACCGGCGCAGATGCATGTCTTTCCGTCGGCGGATCCGCGCGCTTCGCTTATGCAGCCAGTGGTGGATCGCAAGGGATATGTCTGGTTCGGCGAGATGCGTGCGAACAAGCTGGCTCGCCTCGACCCCAAAACCGGCGCGTTACGGGAATGGGATCCTCCAGGCGGACGCTATGGCTTAATGATGAGCGCACTCGGCCCCGATGACGCTATCTGGTTTGCCGAGGAGAACGGAGGCTACATCGGGCGTTTCGATCCAGCAACCGAGCGCTTCTTTACCTTTCCGCTCGCCTCCTATAGCGGCCACAGCCCGGGTCCACAGCATCTCCAGTTCGACCAGGACGGCCAACTCTGGTTTACGTTGAACCACAGCAGCCAGATTGCGAGGCTGGACCCTGCGACTGGAGCGGTTCGCACCTGGGATGTATTGCCAGTTGAAGGAGAACGCGCGCCGCATCCTTATAGTCTCGCCGTGACGCCTGAAGGTATTGTCTGGTTTGGCGCGGCTCTCTATGGTGGCGTGGTAGGCAGTCTCGATCCGACGAGCGGGGCAGTGACCGTCCATAAGTTGAGTAAGCCTACCGCGCAAATCACCTCGATGGTCAGTGACAAGCACGGAAATGTCTGGTTTACCGAGCTACAGTTCAACCGCCTCGGGCATGTCAACACACATACTGGTGCGGTGACTGAGATCCCACTGCCGGAGCCAGTGGGCGCAACCACTGGCAACTATGCGCTCGACGTTACGCCCGACGGCGCTGTCTGGATTACCAGCTTCGACGCTAACGCGATCATACGGTATGTGCCCGATAGTAATACATTCACCTTCTACACCCTGCTCATCCCAAATAGCGTCCCATTTGGGATGGTTGCGGCGCCTGATGGAACCGTCTGGTTTACCTCGGATGGCGAGCCGAACGACTATATCGGGCACGTATTCCCCTAGATGCCGCGCTCACTTCTCGTCTGGCGCCGATTCTGGCTGGCGCTTGAGGCGATCTTCCAGGCCGTAGAGGTGGCTCAGCCGCGCCAAATGTGGGTTTTCGCCCGCGTGTAGTTGGGCGAGGTAGCGTCCGGTTGTGCCAAGATCGGCGTGCCCCAGGCGCGCCTGAATCTCACTGACCTTCGCCCCTGCGTCTTCCAGGCCGCGCGCGAAAGTGTGCCTCAGCGTATGAACCTTACTGGCGCCAAGCCGCTGCTCGTTGATGAGAGCAATCGCGCGAATCGAGAGGGGATGTCCGTATGTGCCATTGCGCGCGGCCAGACTGATCCAGACCGGTCGCTCCCGCCGTATCTGGCCCACCGTTGGGCCGAGCATTCCAGCAGGTGATGTCGAGACAAGCGCCTGCTGGCTATGGCTACCTGAGGCCGATGAATGCACGTGTGAGCTACCAGTCTGACCGACCTGCTGGCCCTGCTGATGTATCGCATTGAGCATATCTGTCGTCAACAGTGGCTCGGTCTCGCCGTCTTCACCATACAGGCGCAGCACCCAAGCGACTAGCGCCTCGGCGGCCAGCCCCTGCATGCCTTTACGTGGGAGCTCATCGCGCATGGTTTTTCCACCTTTGCAGCGCACCCAGGTAATCTCGACACGGCTGGCGCGAATGATGATGTGCTCGCGACGCAGCCCAGCCAGTTCCGAAACTCGCCGCCCAGTATGCAACCCCAGCAGGAGCAGAGCATAGTCGCGGAGTCCGGCTGGTGTGGATAGGTCAATCTCGGCTAGACGCACACGCAGATCATCGTAGGCCAGCGGTCGCGCCGCAGCGTAGGACTGCACTGCTTGCCGTTCGACGCGCTCGACGGGGTTTCCGCCGCGCAAGAAGTCATTGCGCAGCGCATAGCGATAGAAGCTGCTGATCGCGGCTAACCGCAGATTCGCCGTCGTCGGAGCCACAGGGCGCGCACCATATCGCGTGGCGGCTGGTTGCGCGGCGAACGCCTGAGCAGCAAGTGCCAGGGTTCTGGCGCGCTCGGCGACAGCATCGCCCAACTCGGTAGTGCTCGCTTCCATATGGGAATCCGCACCAAGGTCAGCGGCAACTCGGCGAGGGTCGGCCGCATCGAGATCGAGGCCATGTGAGAGCAGCTGCGACCGGAATGCCTGAAGAATTGCCGAGTAGGTCATTTGAGTTTTGACGCTACGGCTGCGCTGGAACTTGGCATGAAGCCAGGCGCCGATGGCCAGATTCATTGCATTACGGTCGGATGCCTCGGAAATGTAGATAACAGGAAGCGGATGTGCCGAGGCGCTGGCAACTTGGTCGGACTCCGTGCCTCTTGAGTCCTCACCTATCCCGTTGCTGCTATCGCTCATGTCTTGTGAATCCCCCACGGTTACGTCTGGCTGCCTGTTAGCATGTAGCGTAGCACGTGGGGGCTCAAGCGTCGAGTCCGTGTCTGAACGCTTAGAATTCGTATGCCTGTGAGCTGCTGGCGTACTTTCTAGAGGCTTTTGGGATTCTACAACGGTGGCTGCGGGTATGATGTCACATGGACTATTCGGCCACTTCAAAGCGGCAGTGTGGGACGGCCCCCCGGTCGCAGCACTCACGGACGGGAACGCCTGCCACCTCGCTCACAAACGCTTCGGCGAGGCGACAGGCATCGGGGTGACCTGGGACCACCGCGGCGAGTGGACAACTATAGCCACGCAGCGAGAAATTTTCACCCTCTACATCCAACTCGGCCAGGCCGCCCAACTGGTTGAGCGCGCTGACGGCCGCTTCAAGCCGCATGCGCGCATCTCCTTGCCCAGGCGGATACCCTCTTGCCATACGCGCGCCAATAGTGCGTAATAGCTGCTCCATATCATCATGAGCCAATGTCCCATCCAGGACAGTGAGCATTTCATTGAGGACCGTCGCATAGGGTTTGGCGAAAAATTGTTCGGCATCGGCGGTCAGCTCGTACGCAAAGGCAGGCTTGCCGACGCCTCCATCGCGCCGTACGCCACACTGGCGCACGATCCCATCGCGTTCTAGGGCGGCCAGATGAGCGCGCACCGCATTGTCGGTTAAGTTGAGCGCGGAGGCCAGGTCATCTACTGTGCGTGTATCACGTCGCAGCAGGGCAATCAGGCGCCCGCGCGTGCTGGTAAGAAAGCGGAGAGACCAGGCAGACGACATAAGCCGCTCCTTTCGCACAGTGTCAGTGGAGATGAAACCTGCCGCCGAATCTATCGTTAAAGAGGAGAGCACACGAGTTGCGATGATGCGTGCAAACCATCGGAAATAGCATATGCCGCGGGCCTCTGTTTGTCAAATAAGTACAATTAAATATTGACAAATATCGCGATGTCAGGTATAGGTCTACATGAGACGGCATGAGAAGGCGGCATTGACCACCCATGACAGGTCGTAGCAGCGGCGGCAAAATAGCTGCCTGAAAGGGACATTGGAGATGCACGAAGTATCGGATAGCGCCACAACGCATGACAATCCTGAACCCGAGTCGCCAGGCGAATCCCCGACATTGACGGATCGGATTAGCGATGCATTACAGAGCGGCGTGAAGGCGGTCATCGGTACCAACCGCAAACCGCCGCGGCGCTTCAAGACGCTCCTGAATGGCACGTGGCTTGGCCATCCTCTACACCCGGCGATTACCGATGTGCCGATAGGAGCATGGTTGCTTGCAGTGATCTTTGACATTATCTGGCTTGCCTCACCGCCGGCGAATAACTGGGCTGCCCGGGGCGCCGAAATCGCCGTGCTGATCGGAATTCTCGCGGCAGTCGCGGCGGCGGTCACCGGGCTGGCCGACTGGAGTGACTCGTATGGAGCCGAGCGCACGGTTGGGTTGTATCATGCCGGCTTGAATTCCCTGGCGCTCGTTTTGTATATCATCTCGTTTTTCATTCGACTGGCGGATCCATCTGGCGAGAGTGACGCAGCGGCAATTTTGGGCTTTATCGGGATAGTCAGCGTGCTCGTGGCGGCATACCTTGGTGGCGATATGGTCTTCGGCAAAGGGACCGGGGTGAATCATGTCGCCTGGCAGGAAGGAAGCCACGACTTCGTCTCTGTGCTGCCAGTGGCCGAGATGCCGGATAATACGCTGCGCCGCGTGGAGGTCGCGGGTGTCCCAGTGGTTTTGGTGAAGCTGGGCGCGAAATATGCCGCCATCGCCGCGACCTGTTCGCACGCGGGTGGCCCGCTTGACGAAGGCGAGCTGCAACACGGGGATGTCGTCCAGTGTCCGTGGCATGGTTCGCGATTCCGCCTGCGCGACGGCAAGCCGATCACCGGCCCGGCAACATTCGCGCAGCCCCGTTACGACGTGCAGGTGCGTGATGGGATGATTTATCTCAGACAGGCATAGTCAGGCATAATGCAGCGATGCTCTCGAAGGTGGCAGAGTTACTTCCAGAGGGACCACGGTAAAGCTGGTTATCCAGCGCTTAAATGAGTTACGCGGCAACGAAGGGGCATACCCATATGGGCTATGTCCCTCATTTTTTCCTCCTTTGCCCCAAGCTCTTGTGTAAAATAGCGCCTGACGGCACGGCAATGACGAACCTATATGGACGGAAGGTGGTTCCTCGTCTTGCCGTGAGAGCTTCGGGCAAACGAGGCGCCAGCAGATCTCTTCTTTCGAGATCCCTTGAGTCCTACATTGCCCGATTGGACGACGCTCTGAGAGTCATGGAGTCATGAAAGGAAGGATCCTCATGCGTGATCGATCACGCCGCCGTTCCCTTGGCATTGGCGTCATTGGGTTGGCCCTGGTGCTCGTGGCAGCTAGCGCCGCGGTTGGATTCAATCTACGCTTTCCGCGCGCCGGCGCGGCTGATGTCGCCCCTAATCTCCGGGTATCAGGAGCCTCACTAGTCGACGGAACGAACAGGGCCGTGTTTCTGCACGGTGTGGACTACAGCGGCGGTGAGTACGCGTGCATACAGGGATGGGGAGTCTTTGATGGCCCCAGCGACCAAACGTTTGTCAATGGGCTGTTGTCGGCGCACGTCAACGCGGTCCGCCTGCCGATGAATGAAGACTGCTGGCTCGGCATCAACGGCGTCCCAGCTGCCTACAGCGGAGCCAACTACCGCAATGCTTTTGTGGCGCTGGTCAAGTTGCTGACCAGCAACGGCATCACGCCCGAACTAGATCTGCAATGGAACGCGCCGGGAACACAACTTGCCTCCGGCACCAAAGAAATGCCCGACGCCGATCACAGTGGCGCATTCTGGCAGAGCGTGGCGACCACATTTGCCGGGCGCACCGATGTGATATTCGACCTGTACAACGAGCCACATCCAAGTAGCTGGAATATTTGGCTCAACGGTGGATCAGATGGCGGCTTTAACGCGATTGGGATGCAGGCGCTGGTCTCCACCGTGCGTAGCGCTGGTTTCCATGGGGTGCTTTCGCTTTCGGGCATCGATTGGGCAAACACGCTGGGCGGCTCATCTGGCTGGCTAACACACCGCCCGACTGATCCAGACAATAACCTGGCGGCAGCTATTCACGTCTACAAAGGCAATACGCATCAAACGACGAGTGCGTGGAGCAGTGACTTTGGCCCAACAGCAGCCCAGGTTCCGCTCCTCAATAACGAGTTCGGAGCATACTGCTACGATGATAGCTGCACAGACCCCGGCTTCGCGAACACGTTCTGGTCGTGGCTATCCAGTGTGGGCGCTGATGGAACGCTTGCCTGGACCTGGGATACCTGGGGCACAGTCGAGGGGCTGGTCAGCAGCTATAATGGGCCAACGCTGACGAGTTGGGGCCAACAAGTAAAAACGCAGTATGCGACGTACGGCACAAGCGCACCGCCCGTCTCGCCGCCGACGGCAACCTCGGCCACAGGCGCGCCACCGGCTCCAACGTCCGTTCCGCCGACAGCAGTTCCGCCAACTGCGACTCCGGTGCCGCCGACACCGACCACACCGGGTTCGCCTTTGCCACCCACCACAAACCCGCCTCCATCGGGCACTCTGTCTCTTGTGCAGTCAGTGAGCCACTTTACTGACTATGCCGGAGTGCGCAAGAGTTATGCGATGTTCCCCCAACCGGTGAGCATGGGGCACCTGCTCGTCGCCGTGGTCTCGGTTGCTGGCGGGAACCCATACATCGTCGACCACGTGGCGGATAGCCTGGGCAATTCCTGGAAGAAGGCCGTCTCCGGGGTCAATGGTGACAATACAGACGTCGAGATCTGGTATGCCAACAGCTCCACCAGCGGAACCGACGAGGTTGACGCCTATATCAAGGCGTTACCGGGCGCGACCAGCAGGTTCGTTCAGACCTACGTGACGGCGGCTGAATTCAACGGCGTCGGGCGCTTTCACGCCGGGCATGCGGCTCACAGCAGCCTCAATGGCACGCATGCCAGTGGGGCGTTTGCCAGCACGCCGGGCGATCTAGTCGTCGGTGGATACGCCGATGCCGGGTATATCGGCAACCTAGCCATAGTTGACAATAAGAGCATGCTAGGCACTGTCTTCGCAGGGATCGATGCGATTCAAGGCATCCAGTCCTACAGCGTGGCTGGCGGAGCAAGCAGCAGTGTCGGTTATAGCAATAACCACTTTGCGCGAGCCGAAGTCGCTGGAGCGAGCTTTACGCCAGCGACCACAGGCGTTGCGGCGCCATAGAGGTTAGCGTAGTAGCGCCTAGCGCAATGGCGAAGACGTTGCCAGCAATTCGATCAGGTTCGATCACGGGGCGACGCCCCCTAAGACATACGTGGTCAATATGTAGTCCGACCGGCCATGGGTGAACTAGTGCAATCGTGCCGTAGTTCGACCATGGCCGCGTCGCGTTCGATTCAAATCGCCTGGACTTCGATGTGTGGCTGAATTTCTTACCGCACCTTTGGTCGCCAATCACGCATCATCTTGTAATACGCAATTATAGATATCAGACCATCTATATATAAAAAGTGCATCCACCAATCACTAATCGAAGTTCAAATTTTCGCAACCAATGTCTGTTTTACTCGTGCAATAGTTAGTCTTAACGTGATAGTCGGTTTAAGATACAAATTGTCACGCCTACTGTCAACAGGTGAGTTGTTAGCTATTGCTACTTGTCCAATATTGTTGGACGTGCTTCCAGATTATCTATCCTATCCATGACTAAGCTGTTCTAATAGCGACAACAGTCCGCAGTTGCGACGAAAATGAGTAACCACACCACTTCTCGTGGGTCAAAAATGTGTCCCCTGTTTAACTTCAACTAATGCCTCTTAGTTGCACTATTGTCGAGAATCGCATACCCTGACCTTCTTGACTATATCTCTCTATACGTCTTCATTTGTGAACCATATCGCAAATGAAGACGTAGTAGCGTGGAGAGTCGGCGAAGAGCATAGCTATACTAAGCACATGCATGTGGCCATTTGTCCTGTAGCAGTCGATCCGATGCCAGTCATTATCAATGTTTGAATCTGATGATATGGTCGAAATATTGGACAAAAGTCTGCAATATATTGTATTAATCGCTACAAACGTGCTACTATTGTGTCATTCTATTATATGTCACTGAATATATGAGGGGCGATGGCAATGGCGAAGTGGCGATCTCTGGACGACTATAGTCCGTTTGCCCGACTGCTCGTCGAGTATATGTGGGAGCAACGTCCACCACTCCTGCCCAACCAGTTCGCCCAACGCATGGGCATACGCAAGCAACAGATATCAGTCTGGTTGAACAGCGATGCAACTCCTCCAGCGCCGGTACTTGTGCATCTCGCACGAGGGATGGGGCATCCTGTCAGCGAGCTGTTTATTGCCGCTGGCTACGCCTCGAAGGATGATCCCTTGTTCGACGGTGAGGAATCCTGGGCTCATGTGCTGACTGAAGTTCAGGCGACCCCTGAATTTCTTGCGCTTGCTGAGCCGCAGCAGATCATTGTCATCGGCGTCTTACATGCTGCGCACATGCGCGATAACGCCAAACGGGCGGGGGCTACGCAAGCGCTTGCATCTTCTAGAAATGCTCATGATATCGACAGCGATGGCGAACTCGCCGAAAGACTTGATGAGCGAGGCGACGAACCAGGCGAGCCCTGATCATATACGCAGTGCCGGACGAATGGCGGCGAGAATTAGCCGCCAAACTGTGCGACAATCTCGACGAGTTGCTGGCGGGTAAACGGCTTGGGCAGTTGCCCGGCGGTCGGAGGAATATCGCGTGCCGCGAGCCGCAACTGTGATGACATCAGGATCACACGATGCCCAGCGCTCCGCAGAGCATCGTCCTCGTCTATTTCACGGACAACAGTCGGCCCGTCGAGGCCCGGCATCACAACATCAAGCAGAATGATGTGCGGCTCCTCCAGCAAGCGCAATTTCTCGAGTGCGTCATCCCCATCGCGTGCGGTTAGGACGTGATAGCCACGTGGCGCAAGCACCGACACAATCATCTCGCGGATAGAAGCGCTGTCATCGACCGCCAGAATTGGCACCGCCATCCCTACCCCCTCTACACTAGCGATGTTGCATCCTTGCTCATCAACCCGGGTTCCACGATGGACTCATCGCGCGCATTGTACGCTTTTGCGCCGCATTGTCAAACCTTCAGGCCTGAACAGGTCATTGGGATGTCAAGGATTAAAGCGAGGTAGCGGCTTAGCCATTATCGCAGCAAAAGCAAGATTCATCGATCCCAAGCCGTGCGCTATACTCAAATACATGAGGCGCATTTCAACGGATAGGATAGGCACTCAATGGCAAAGGTAACTACAGGCACAGGTGACACAGGCTATACGGGCCTGCTGGGCAACCAGCGTGTGCCGAAATACGATCCACGACCTGACACCTTCGGTACAGTTGACGAGGCCACTTCGGCGCTGGGACTGGCGCGCGCAACTACGCAGGACGAAACCGCGCGTGACGTGATATTGCACATGCAGCGCGATCTCTATGTCCTGATGGCAGAGTTGGCCACTCTGCCTGAGAATCAGGCCGCCATTGGTATGGCGATCACCGCTGAGCACGTGCGGTGGCTCGAAGAGACAGAGGAGCAGCTCAAAGCGGCAGTGGACATTCCTAACAAATTCGTCATCCCTGGCGACTCGCCGGACGGCGCGGCGCTTGATCTGGCACGCACCATTATTCGCCGTGCGGAGCGCATGACCGTGCGATTACTCCACGATGGCGTCATCGCCAATGCTGAAACCATTCGTTATCTTAACCGCCTGTCTGACGTCGTATTCATCCTGGCCCGCTATCTGGAGGCCAAACAGGGTGGCAGCACAGTGGCCACCCCCGCGGACAAGTAGGCCAAGGCCAATTCACGCGTGCCACTCGACCAACAATTGATGGAGCTTTTTTTGTGCATACGCCTGACCTTAACCATTTCGCGCCACCGGATGCCTTTATTGAGCCGCTCACTATCCGCAGCTACGAAGTCACACGCGCAGGCTACCCCCAACCAGGCGCTATCCTGCGCTACCTCGAATATCTCGCCACACGAGCGTCTGGTTTCCACGGATACACCAACACCTGGTACGAGGAGCAGGGAAGCGCCTGGCTCGTGCGCGAAATGTCCCTTCTGCTTGGATGGCTCCCACCGATGGATTGCGAGTTAGTGATGGCAACCTGGGTCGCGGAGTTCCGGCGCGTGCAGGCGTTTCGCGAGTATGCCATGTGGCATCCTGCCAGCGGACGAATGATCGCGCGCGCCCGTGCCCGGTGGGCATATGTTCAGCGGCATACTGGACAGCCACTTCGCGTGCCAGATAGCATGGTCGCTCTGTTCAGCTCGGCCCAAAGCACCACACGTCTCCCGTCACTGCGAACCAGCCCGTCAGAGCGCGTAATCTTGCATGACGAGCAGACCATTGTTGCGAGGGAATACGAGGCCGACGTCCATCAGCACATCAACAACTGTGTCTACGGTGACTGGCTCTATGAGGGAGTCCATGCAACGCTGCGCACCGCCAATCAGTCGGCCGGTGGGATACGCCCGCGCTTCCTCACGCTGGAATATTTACGCCAGGTGCGTCCCGGCGATCAGGTGCGCATCGTGACATCCATCCACCCCGATGGCTCCCGACGGCTGCGCGCCGGGCAGACGGTGTTCGATGCGTCCAGCGGCGACATCATTTTGCGCGGTCAGACGCGCTATCTTGTTACTGGACAATCGAACCCATTGTCAAGAATGGATGCCGACTGAAACCATCGTGCCCATGCGAATAGCCAGGAGAGCTACCTACTCGCGTTCTAATGATGACAGCAATGACTCGGCGACCTCGGCAGGCACCTCAGGCGTCCAGTCAACCAGCGCATCGAACGCTTCGAGTGGTGTATAGCTGTCCTCCATTGCCAGCCCGCGACGCGAAGGATAGATGTAGCGTCGCAGGTAGCGCGCTGCTATTGCGAGGCAACGATAACTCCCTTCTCTGGACGCCTGAATGCCTGCATCCTCAACCAGCAGCGCCGCCGTCACCCCATAGGCAAGCTCTCGTGTGAGACGCCGCATGCGGACATCGCGCTGCGCTGACTCGAGCCTCGACCATCCGGTGATGGTCACCGCCAGGCTATCAAGCGCCTGCTGGGCAAAGACGGCGGCCCGCACCACAGTGGGATCGCGCTGCTCCGCCAGACGTCCGCTAAGATTTGCCAGCAGCGTGGCGCCCGCGTTCTCGCGCAGCAACGCGCGGCCTACATCGAGCGCCGAGATGTTCCCTGTGCCTTCCCAGATTGACTGCACCTGCACATCTCGCATGATCCGTGCGTTCGGCCAGTCCTCGATGTAGCTGTTGCCGCCACGGACCTCCATGCCTTCTGCTACCAGTCGCCGGGCCTCATCTGAGGCGTGATACTTTGCCAGTGGCATCAGCACACGGGCCAACACATGCGCCTCCTGGTCGCCAGCATCGGCGCGGGCAAGCTGGGCCGACCCCTCGAAAGTCAGCGCGGTGAGCGCCTCCGTATCCATCGCCATGTCAAGGAGTTGCTCGCGCATGAGCGGTAGGTCCGCAAGCGGCCTCCCAAACGCGATGCGGCCCCGCGCATGCGTGAGCGCCTCCACGAGCGAGCGTTGCGCCAGCGCCGAGGCGGCCAGCGCGCAGCCGAGGCGCGTGATATTGAGCATCTCGGTCATCTGTAGCCAGCCTTGACCCGGCCCACCAATCATCAATGCGCGTGCCCCTGCGAAGGTCACTTCCCCGCTGGCAAATGACCGCATGCCCAGCTTGTCCTTGACACGCTCGATGCGGTAGTGATTGCGCGCACCATCGGGTAACCGCTTCGGTACGAGGAAGAGCCCTAGACCGCGTGTGCCAGATCCTGCGCCGTCGGGCCGAGCCAGCGCCAATATCAAATCAGCGCCGACGTTGCTGCAAAACCACTTTTCGCCGTAGAGCTCCCACCAATCTGGAGAGTCTGACAATGGTTTGGCAGTTGTCGCAACCAACCCCAGGTCAGAGCCTGCCTGTTTCTCGGTCATAAACATCGCGCCGGTCTGGAGTGTCTTCATCTCGGTCGAGAGTAAGCCCGGCAGATATTCCTGCAGAATTGCCTCGGGCGCGAACATCCGCAGCGTGCGCGCCATCGCCCGTGTCATGCTCAGTGGGCAGAACAACCCAGACTCTGCCTGACCCGCCACGAAGATGAAGGCATCATTGAGCACAAGCGAGCTAGCGCGATCAGCCTCGATGACCCCTGGCCGCATCGCCATTGCCGCCATGCCATATTCGCCGTAGAGGATGCGCTCTAGCTCACGGTACGCGCGCGACGGCAACACGTCGTTGATCGGTTCGCCACGTTTGTCACGCACCACGAGCGGGGGCGACAAGCGGTCGGCTTCGGCGGCCAGGTCTTCGATCTCATTACCAACCCGGCCCCCCAGTTCGCGTAGCAATGGTTCAGCGACAGCCAGTTCCCTGGGATCCAGGTGCTTGCGCACGATGAAGCGGAAATACGGCGCGGCATCATAGAAATTGACGCAACGTGTATCAGGCATGGCGCCTACCATCGGCGTATGCTCAATAGAGGCCTGATCGGTTCTTGGCATGATCTGTGGTTGTTCGGTTGTGGTCATTGTGGGTCCCTTTTGTGTGTTTGTGCGTAGTCAGTGACTATAGGAATACGACCACCGCCAGATACCCGCGTTTGACGGCATTAGCGCTTGGATTGGAATACGACAGTCGCCAGTGGCGGCAGAGTCAGTGTGACAGACTGCTCGTAGCCATGCATTGGTATGTCCTCACACGGAACGCTCGCATCCCCAACGCCACTACCACCGTATCGCTCGTCGTCGGTGTTGAGCACTGGCTCGTAACTGACTGCCAGTGGAACCCCGATGCGGTAGTTATAGCGCACCACTGGCGTAAAGTTGCAGACAAACAGCAGTGGCTCCCGTCCGTCCTCACGGATACGTAGGAACGAGATGACACTGCTGCTGGCGTCCGCAAAGTCGATCCAGCGGAATCCATCGGGTGTGAAATCATGCTCATACAGGCAGGGATGCTCACGCATCAACCCGTTCAAATCCCGCACCAGACTTTGTAGCTGATGGTGCAGCGGACCATCTGGAGAGTCTTCGTCCAGCAGATGCCAATCGAGATACCCGGCAAAGTTCCACTCCGCCCACTGGCCGAACTCGCCGCCCATGAACAGCAATTTCTTCCCAGGATGCCCGTACATATAGGCATACAGCGCGCGTAGATTGGCGAACTTCTGCCAGACATCGCCCGCCATCTTGTTCAGCATCGAGCCTTTGATATGGACGACTTCGTCATGGGAAAACGGCAGGATGAACTTCTCCGAGTAGGCATAGACCATCGAAAAGGTCAGCTCGCCGTGGTGGTAGCGGCGGTGAATCGGTTCGAGCTTCATATACTCAAGCGTGTCATGCATCCAGCCCATGTTCCATTTCAGCGAGAAGCCCAGACCGCCCTGGGTGACCGGATGGGTCACGCCAGACCATGCGGTGGATTCTTCGGCAATCATCAGCACATGGGGATATTGCTCCGCGACCGTCGCATTGCAGGTGCGCAGAAACTCAATCGCCTCAAGGTTCTCATGGCCTCCAAAGCGGTTGGCAACCCATTCGCCCGCCTTGCGCGAGTAATCGAGATAGAGCATCGAGGCCACGGCATCTACTCGCAGGCCATCGACATGATACTTGTCGCACCAATAGAGCGCATTGGCGACAAAGAAATTGCGCACCTCATTCCGGCCATAGTTGAAGACCAGTGTCCCCCAGTCGGGATGAGCGCCCTGGCGCGGGTCAGCATGTTCGTAGAGATGCGTGCCATCGAAGAAGCTCAAGCCATGCTCGTCGCGAGGAAAGTGAGCTGGCACCCAATCGAGGAGTACGCCAATATCGTGTTGATGGCAGAAGTCTACGAAGTACATAAAATCCTGCGGCGCGCCATAACGGCTGGTAGGAGCATAGTAGCCTGTCACCTGATAGCCCCACGAGCCGTCATAAGGATACTCGGCGATGCCCATTAGCTCGATATGGGTATAACCCAAGTCCTGCACATATGGCACGAGTTGATGGGCCAGATCGCGATAGGTTACCCGTTCGCCGTCCGATGGCGCACGCCACGAGCCTGGATGTACCTCATAGACAGCAATCGGCTGGTCCAGTCCGTTGCGGCGAGCGCGCTGCTCCATCCACGCCTCGTCGCCCCAACCATAGGATTCGAGATCGACGACAATCGACGCTGTGCCAGGTCGTTCCTCGCCGGAAAAGCCGACTGGGTCAGTCTTGAGGACGCGGTAGTCTTTCACCCAGGAGAGAATCGCGTACTTGTAGTACTCACCATCCCGTAGCCCGGGCCAGAACAGCTCCCACACCCCATTCGGCCGCATGCGCATGGGCGAGACACGATCATCCCAGCCATTGAAGCTCCCAACCACGCTCACCCGTCGCGCTGATGGCGCCCAGACCGCGAACAGCACGCCCTCCACCCCCTGATGAGTGCAGGGATGCGCGCCTAGTTTGTCATAGAGCTTCAGGTCGGTGCCTTCGCCAAGCAGATAAAGATCATATTCCGAGAGGACCGGAAGGAATGAGTAAGGATCGCTGGTTTCCAGCGTGACCCCACTTGTGAAATGGATGCGAAGACGATAGGCAGGCGGCCGTTCCTGGCCGACAAGGGGCTGCACCAGGCTGAACAATCCGGTATCGTGTCGTAGAGTCATCGGCAGCGATTCCGGCCAACGAGACACCTCATCGCCGCCACCCAAGGCTATTGGCTCAGGGATAACCGAAATAGCCTCGGCATATGGGCGAAAGACGCGCACGACCCAAAGTCTGTTCTTCCCGACTGCCACGACGTGCGATCCGAGCACATCAAATGGAGCGCCGTGACGCCCCGCAATCAGCGCATCGAGATTGCCCTGGTCCAGAGGATCAGCATACTCGGCTGTCGCTTTGTCGGGCGTGCTGCCCATATGTCGCAACCTCTCAACTTGTAAACACTCAGTGAAGCAATTCAGGGTGGCGCTTCTGATAATAGCGGATGTACCCCTGGGCGCTCATCAAATAGTTCGTGGCCAGTTCATAGCGGCGCACCGCCTCCGCCGCCTCTGTACCCCGTTGCGCCTGTTCGGCAATGACAGGATCGGCTGCGCGAGCAAAATCGGCGGCAATAGTAGCATCATCCTTCCCAGCATGCATGCCCGCCAGCGCGATCTCGCCCCACTCGTGCAGTCTGCCGCGTAGAACGGCAAAATGCTGCGCTGGCACACCTACCGCGCCAAAGTGCGGTAAGTAGAGGCGTTCGAGTCTGAGCGCATCTAGCCTGTCAATGCTGCTATCCCAGTCTTCGAGCGAGAGGTCTGGCGGCGGGGTCGGCGGCCGCACAAAGTCGATTCCTTCGATACTCACTCCAGCGACATCGCCTGGAAATGCTATACCGCGCGCCGCGTCATAGAGTGCAATGTGGTGAATCGCGTGGCCGGGTGTGTAAAGAGCCTGCAATGTTCTGGTGCCAACCCGAATCTCGTCCCCATCGTCGACGATTTCGAGGCGATCTTCAGGCACTGGCGCCATTGTGCCCCAGAGCTGCTCCATTCGGTCACCATAGATGCGCGCCGCGCTGCTCATCAGCCGTGTAGGGTCGATCAGGTGAGGCGCGCCAATCCGATGGACGTAAACCCGCGCGCGTGGCAGTCGCTGGACAAGCGCTCCCGCGGCCCCGGCGTGATCGAGATGAACGTGTGTAAGCAGAAGGTGCGTAATGTCTTCCGGATCGAAGCCCGCCGCACGCACACCAGCCAGCAATGCGCCAAGAGTCGCCGCTGCGCCAACGTCCACCAGCGCCAGCTCACGCTCGCCGACAATCAAATAGGAGGCGATGATCTGGCACTCGCCCTGAAACTGCGTGTCAATGAGCCACAGATCATCGGCCAGCTGACGCGCCACCCCTGCTTGCGCCACCCCAAAGACTCCTTCCATGCATCTGCCCGCCTGCTCGAATTGATGGCCACCGGGATGTGAATAGCGGCGGCATCAGTATGTCACGTTGAGCCTATGCGACGTGTCAATATCGCGTCACAGGTAACGATTGGCAAAGTGTGCAGGCAAAGCGCCAGCGCCACCTTCGAGATTATCGAGCCAGCCATGCTCCGGTGAGAACGGCAGGCCAAGCATCTCAGCATTCTCGGCGGCGACATAGGGCAACATATGGCCAACAAGCGGCTCGCCTCGACGTACACGTTCGAGATTCGCCTGTGCAGACGTCCGCATCACCTTCATTCCCTCCCCTGGGTCGTCAAGCGCCCGCCGTGCCTCTGTCGTCGTTGGCTGCAAATGCTCGCTCCACAGGCGTAGCCGCAAGTCACGGGCCGTGACTGTATCCAGCACCGAGATGTTGATCTCTGCGTCAGAATGCAAGCCGCGACTATTCAGATTAGCAGAGCCTGCCGTCCACCATTGGTCATCGACAATGGCCACTTTGGCGTGTACATAAACGGGGCGGTAGGCGACATGCCCAGCGGAATCGCGTTCGTGAGCGCCCAGAGTGAAGACAGACAGGCGTCCTGCCGCAACCGCAGCTGGGCTGCGCTGCGTGAGCCAGGCAATGCCGCCATCAGAGAAGCGCCGCCCACAGTTGGGGTGGTCTGGCAGGACCATCGCCAGCGCGACACCCCGATCGAGCGCCGCGCCCATCGCCTCCAGGACTGCCATCACCTCAGGACTTCGCTCACCCCAACGCAATGAGTCCAGTCCAAGAAATACCTCAGGCCAGAGGTACTGATTCTCACAGTAGATGAATGAACGCGCCAGCCCAATCGAACGTACGTACATATCACGGATCGTTGATATTCCCTCGGGCGCGAAGCGATAGGAATGCGGCGGGATGGTGCGGGTCACCTGGGCCGTTACGCCGCCGCTTAACGGGGCATGCGTCGCTGCTGACAGGTGGGCTGGCCAGTCGTCACGGTGATGTCGGGCAGCCACTTCCCGCCACCGTTGCACGATGTTATGCTGGACATCTGCCACTGCTGGTCCCTCGACGAGCGTGTGCACATCATGCCATGGGTGCGCGGGAACCGACCACTCGGCCAAACGCTCGGACGAAATGGCGGGATGGTGAATGGTGTCCCAGCGGTCGTAGTCGCCGGTGTACTGCGCCGTCAGATCAACACCACCCAGAAATGCAGTCCGGCCATCCACGACGGCGCATTTCTGATGAAGCGCCTGTGTGAGATGTGTGATAGCACGACTGCTGTCATCGAGTAGGCAATCCACCCCGACCGCCGATAATTCCTTGCGCTCGGCCTCAGGATTATTGGTCAGATGGCTACCCATGTGGTAGGCGTCCCAGAGTAGAACACCCACACGCACACCACGCCGCGCCGCGAAACCCAGCACGTCTACAACACGGAGCTGACCGCTCGTCCATAGCGCGATAGCGTCTTCGCTCAGCCCAACCGCCTGGAGTTGCTGGATCAGTTGCTGCTGCGCTGGTGAGCCATCGGCGCCCGCGCGCGCATCCTCACCGCGCACCATCAGCAGGTTGGCCTGAATATCCCATCCCGCCAGCAGAATATACCGTTCGGCGCGCAGAAAGGCGACACACATTGCGTGCATCGCTTCGCGCCCATCGACCAGTGGATGTACACGACATCCCGCACGAGCGGGCATATCACCCGACGTCCACCAGGATGCCGTTTCCGCGACCTGGTCATGACTCGCTTCAGGGCGCTTCCTGCTGCTAAAGAGGCGCATCAGGCGTTTCATATCCCTCTTTGTCCGTATTTGTGTAGCCACTGACTATAGGAAGGTGACCTGCGTCGTCGATTCACTCACCACAGTGTCTCTAAATTTACAGAACTTGAGCCTGTTCGGCAGCCAAATTCAGGTCGCGCAAGTGCGTGATGTCATTCGCGCGCATGACGATGCAGTAGTCGGCTCCTACATCAAACTCAAAGATCGCTGTATTGTCGCGCCGAAACTGCCAACGACGCTGAATGTCCATCCCCAGCATATGGCAGAGGAGCACACCCAGCACGCCACCATGGGTCATCCAGAGAACTGATCCACCCGAGAACTCACGACAAGTGCGCTCGAGTGCGTCAACGATACGTGCGCGAAACGCAACCACCGTCTCACCGCCCTCAGGGGCATATGTCTCGGATGATTCCCAGCGTTCGATTGCCCCTGGATACTGCGCTCGTACCGCTGCTCCAGATTGTCCCTCCCAGACACCGACGCCAATCTCACGGAGTGCGGCATCGAGCCGCACCGGCTGCTCTAACAATTCAGCCAATGGCGCCAACGTCGCGCGGGCGCGCTGCAAATCGGACGATATAAGCGCATCGAAACGCTCATTGGCTAGCGAGGCCGCCAACGCCAGCGCCTGCTGTTCACCCAGCGCGCTGAGAGGAACATCCGATTGCCCAGTAAACTGCGCCGCAAGGTTATTCGCCGTTGCTCCGTGACGGACGACTACCAACCGCACCACGTGCTCCTTTTTCAATTCGGAGCGGCCACAGTAAACGTATGAGCCGCACATCGCGTACGGCTCATACACTACGAGTCAGCTCCATTGCGCACAGCCGCCATGGAGATTATAGCGCTTCCTCGATGGCCGCGCTGACCCGGCTGGCAAGGCTCGTTCCCCCGCGCGCCTCAGTTGCCAGGCGAATCGCCGCTGTAAGGAGCACGTTCTGCCCCTTCTCGGCAATAGCGCCGGGGAGCATGAGATACGCCTCGCAGGCCGCCGTCACTGACGGAAGCACGTGCTGGGCAGCCTCGTCACCAGCAACATCCCGCTTGGCGGCTACGGTCGCCAGGATCCCCGCAAGACCGCTCGGTGGATGGCCCATCTGAATGTAACGCCGGGCGGTAGCAAGCGCACCGCCAGTCTCCCCGCCAGCTACTTGCTGCTCCAAGGAGCGCAGCACGACACCCGGAATCAGACCGCCGGCGACAAGCGCACCAGCCGCTCCAACGCCCTGTACGACCGGAGCGCCAACAGGGCCAAGGCTATTGACTGCACAGGCAGCCGTATAGAGCAACGGGAACACCAGCGTCTCCTGGGTATGTCGCATAGCAAGTTGCACCGAATGGACATACTGCAGAACATGGCCTAACAGCATTAATTGGGCGCTATCGCCCTGGGGGACTGCATTGATATGGGCGGCCACGGCGAGTGACATGCCCGAAGCGACACCGCGCGGCGTTGCGCCATTACGCAGTGCGCCCAGTACCGCGTCACAGGCCGCCGCACCGTCACCGGCGAGCAGCGCCTGCTGGAATGACGCCCCGGCCGGCTCCTCCTTCGGGATAGAAAGCCGCGTGCGCAGCCAGGACAGGTCGTGCTCTGTCTTCGCGGCATAATCGCTGGCGGCCTGAGCTGCTGACACATCAGGCGAGTTGTCGAGCATGAGCGGCGGATACCAGTACACCATAGGAGGCTCGTTATCGCCCCACTCGGCCATATCCAGGACGTGGCAACCGCTGAGCGCAAAAATCAATGGATGGCCGCCCTCAGGATATCGATGCGCCAGCGCCCCATAGATGGCTGTCTGGAAAGAGCGATAATCGGCGCCAGTGGCGTGATAACCCATCAGCAAGGCGCGAATCATCTTGAGATCGCGATGGCCATAGGCGTCCTGGATCGCGCCGTAGACCGTCTGCCCTTCTTTCAGCTCACCGGGTAAGATCGGCTCAGGAAGACTCGGATGCGGCTCTGGCAGCCCCTTGTGCACGGCGTCCACCACTGCGTGGAACGACTGCATCAAGGGATAGGCAGGCGCAAGCTTGCGGCGAACATCATCCCCCGGCTCCGGCCCCGCTGGAATCGTGCGCATCCATGTAGAGACGCGCCCTACCGTGGCCAGTACCGTCAGTGCATGGGGATCCGCGTTTCCCCAGAGAGCTGCCAGGCCGACCCGCCCAGCGATTTTCGCGGCGGGTACGTTCTGCTTGCCCAACAGAGCAATCGTCTCCTGGAGAATACGGTCAGTTTCAGAGGCAGCGATGGCCTCAAGCAGGGGAGTCGTATCTGCGTAGATCGTCGTCGCCATAGCCGTTGCGTCGCTCCTTTTGCGTGCGGATGATTAGTCCACGTCTGGGTCTTCAGGCGGTGAATCCGATGTGCCAGGGAACGTATCGTCGTCGGCGGTTCCTTGTGTCGCGCCATCACCGATAGCTCGAATCTCGGCATCAATCGGCGGGATGCTCATGTAATCTTCGTCGAGAATCTTATAGGCGCGCTGAAGGTAAAGCCCCGCCAGCTTCGGCCCCGCGGCATCCGGGCGTAGCGCGGCCTCGATTAACTGCTCGGCGCGATATTTGTCCGGCAGCGGGTGGGCGAGCCGCCGCATTTCAGTCGCAACTTTTTCCAGCGCATGCCGGTCGCCCAACTCCAGCGCATAACGCGCCTGACTAATGAGCTTGGCGAGCTCGCCCAGGCGGTCGCGTTCGGGCAACATCGAGGCGAGTACATCGCTCACATCCAGATCATCAAGTGGGGCATCATGCGAGGAGGGCGCAACTGTGGGCCAGCGCGACTGATACGAGCCATACAGTTCACCGTACTCGGCGCTTCCCTCGGCAGCAAACTGGAGGCGCGCATTGTCATCCGACACGACCAACGTACCCATGTCACAGAGGTCATCGGCGCGCTTTTCGGCCAACTGACGCACAACTTCGAACGACTCGACATCCTCGAACATGGGCGGGATCGGCATTGCGCTGACGGCGGATACTCCTTCATTCAGCGCGTCCAGAGGTATTTGGCCCGCGAACATCGGTGGGAGATATTTCCCTATCGAGAATGATATCGGGAGTACCACACAATAGGTCGCAACGATGCGCTCGGTTCCTGACATGCGAGCATAGAGCAACGCATGTCCACGTGGCGCCTGTGGGTCTCCAAGTTCGAAGCGAAGCACGAAATTGAACTCCTCTTGCTGAGGGCGCGCACCTGCTCGACACGCTCTCCTCCCATGCTATCATATCTGCGAGTATTCGCGCAGTGCAAGCAAAAACCATAACCATGGCAGGTGACCAATAATTGACGCTCACAACGTCTCCCCAACGCCGCGACGAAAAGAGGCCAGCGTGGCGATAGATGGCATCTTCAATATCGACAAGCCTGTTGGCATGACCTCGCATGATGTCGTCGCGCGTGTTCGTCGGCTAGCTGGCCAAAAGCGAGTCGGGCACGCGGGCACGCTCGACCCGACGGCCAGCGGCGTGCTACCTATCCTGCTTGGGCAGGCGACTCGGCTTGCCGAGTATCTCAGCGAGAGTGGCAAAGCCTACCGCGCAACCATTCGTTTCGGCATTGTGACTGACTCGTACGACACCGAGGGGCAGATCGTGCGCGAATCCGAGGTCACGCTCACTCGCGACGACATTGCCGCGGCACTCCCCGACTTTCTCGGCGACCAGCTCCAGCGACCACCATTGTTTTCCGCGCTCAAGCAGGGCGGACAGCGTCTCTATGCACTTGCGCGCGCGGGCAAGACGCCTGAGGTGCCGCCCAGACCAATCCATATCGATACCCTGGACATTGTGAATTGGATATCTCCTATCCTAACGCTCGATGTCGTATGCGGCAAAGGGACATATATCCGTTCGCTCGCTTTTGATCTTGGCGAGCGACTTGGCCCAGGCGCCCATCTGGCAGCACTGGTACGGACAAGAAGCGGCCCCTTTACTCTAACATCCAGCATCACACTGGATGCGCTCGCGCAGGCATTTAGTGAAAACACATGGCGCGATCACTGCTTTGCCGCGGATGAAGCGCTGCTCGACTGGCGGGCCGCGATTCTCAGTGCCGAGAACGAAACACGCATGCGCTACGGCCAGTCGCTGTCGTTGTCGTCAACGACGCCAACAAACCAGCTTCCACTTCTGCGGGCCTACTCAGCGGATGGGCGTTTTCTGGGTATCCTGCGTCGGGATGTAGCGGGATGGCAGCCGCACAAGGTGTTGCTGACCACCCCAGATGATGCCGGTGATGATGCCGGTGTAGAGCGCTAATTGCCGTACGGATTGTGCTGTTCCGGCAGACCATCGTTATTCGTACCAGGCTGCGTCGGCGTCTCGCCTCCCGGCGCAGGATAGTTAGGCGGCGGTGCGGGCGGATACGCCGGATTCGGAATATACGAGACGTTCGCGCGCGTCGGAGAGTCGTCTCCTAGAGGCATGCTCGATGAGGCCGTTGGCGGCGTCTGGTCGCCCCAACCAGGCGGCAATGTGCGCCAATTCTGTTGAACCGTCCCACCAGAGGGCGGTGGTGCGTCCGCGCCGTAACTCGAATATGGTCCTCCCCATCCTGGAGCCGCGCCACCTATAGCGCCCGCTGGGGGCTTTTTCCCACCACGCCGCGACAGCATTACAGCGAGAAAGACGATGAGGGCCAGCAGTAACAGGCCAATCCCCGCGATGAGAAGAACAAATATGAGCGGAGAGACGCCGAGAACGTTCGTAGTGTTGCCGTTGCCAGCTCCGCCGCCCGCGCCAGCCGCAGCTGTTGCTTGCGCCACCGTCGGAGAGGGTTGGGTGGTCGCTGTTGGGGCCGCCGCGGTAATTGTGACCTGCTTGCCGCCGGTTGGTCCGACATCGAGCACGCCTCCATGTGCATTTGCGCCTGCGACGTATTCGCCCGGTGTGGCGCCGCTGGGAATGGTGAATGTCATACTGAACGTGCCGGCATGGAGTCCGCCGGAGTGCGCCGTTCCAGCAACGACGACGGGACCGTCACAATCGACGCATGCCGCGATATATACGTTCACAACTTGCGGCGGCGTCCAGTTCTTCCCTGTCACCGTAATCTTCTCGCCCTGACCAACTGTAGCACGTGAGACGGCGACACTTGGGACACCGCCCGAAAGCACAGAGAACGGACCATCGTCGATATTGCCCGCTGGGAATCCGTCGAGCGTATTGTAGGCGCAAATGCTGTACATCCCAGACGCAGCGGCGGCAGGCCAGGAGAAATTGAAGTCAAATTTGCCCGAGCCATCGACATTCGCTTGCCCAACCGCAATCTTTGGACCCGCCAGCTTGCAGAACTCGTACGACGAGCCACCGCCTGGTGGGTTATTGACATCCCCTTGAATCAGCGCCAGCTTGATTGTCTGCCCAAGCACGGATGACGCCGTGAATTTTTCACCGTGTACTGTGGTCAACTCGCCAACCGGCCCCCAGGGATTCCCATTGTTCTGGCCAGGATAGATCATGTTGCTATCCCAGTGAATAACAGGGTCAAGCCCCGCGGCTCGCACACGCGGCGATTGAGATAAAGCCAGCGTCATAAGACACGCCAACACAAGCGTCATCGGCAAGGCAACGCGTGACAGTGCCATCAGGCGACGCCGACTGGATCTGCACATTTCCCTCTTCCCCCGTCATCCATCGCAATCTCATGATCCACAGTTGGTACAGAGCGCGAATGCGGCCAGTATAGCCAAGCCCTCTTGAATAGACAAGGCAAATTACGCGGCACTGCATCACACTACAATGCGTGGAAAGCGAGGGAGCTTTTTTGTTACGCACGCGACGTCGGCGAAACCATCTCGGGAGCGCCGCGAACCGCTACGGGCATGCCGAGAATTGCCTCGGCTACACGTGCAAACTGGTCCGTATCACCACTGCACCATAGGCTATCGGCACGGGTAAGGACTCGCGGCTCGCTGGCAACGCTGCCCTCGCCACTGAGCCATCCGCGCTGGGCGAGCACACGTCGTGTCTGCCGGGCAATCGCGGCGCCCGAATCGATCACCGAGACCTCAGGGCCAACCACTCGCACAAAGGCATCGCGCATCGCCGGGAAGTGCGTGCAGCCAAGCACCAGCACATCAATCCCAACAGCCAGCATGGGATCGACATAGTCGCGGATAGCCGTCTCGGCTTCTGGGCCGTCGAGGATACCCATCTCTGCCAATAAGACGAGACGTGGACACCCAACGGCATGGACCGCAACGCCGCTCGCATGGTCAGCGATCAGCTGGCGAAGGTAGTCGCCATGCGCAGAGGCTTCGGTGGCGGCAATGCCCACGTGGCCCGAATGCGTGAGAGCGGCGGCCGGCTTGATCGCAGGCACCACGCCAACAAATGGGGTAGCAAATGTCTCGCGAAGGTTGGCGAGCGCGGACACCGATGCGGTATTGCAGGCGACGACGATGATTTTGGCGCCGCGATCAAGGAGGAAACGGGCGGCGTTTCGTGACAGCTCCTGAATTTCTGCCACGGGGCGAACACCATAAGGACAGTTACCCGTGTCACCATAGTAGATAAATCGTTCGTCAGGCAGTTCGCGTAGCAGTTCTTTCAAGATGGTCAGTCCACCAACTCCCGAATCGAAGACGCCAATCGGCCCATTCCGTACGTCAGCCATAGATTGTGCCTATTCTTCCACTTTCCTGGGGATAAAGCCTTACGTATCACCATTCTACCATGACCCTATCCGACGTCAGGCCCATCGAGCCATTCACACGATACAATGCAAGTGTACGATGCACTTTCAACATCTGGCAGGCGGAGATGGTCAGGAGCACAGGTCATGACGAGTGAGAAGTTCGCGACCGCACAGTTTGTGGGCGGTATGAAGTTTACGGCGCAATCGGGTTCAGGTCACAAGCTGACGATGGATACCGGTCTGGATGATGGCGGCGAGAACGCTGGTTTCAGCCCCATGGAGATTCCGCTGGTAGCGCTCCTCGGCTGCACTGGCATGGATGTCGTCTCCGTCCTGCGCAAGATGCGTCAGGATGTGACGGCCTACGAGATGAGCGCTCATGGAGTCCGCGCGGAATCGCATCCCAAAGTCTTCGTCGCGATAGAGGTTGAGCATGTCGTCACCGGCCCTGCGCTGTCTGCAACCGCGGTGCGACGGGCGGTCGAGCTTTCGGCGACTCGTTATTGCAGCGTTGGCGGTATGCTCCAAAAGACGGCGACCATTACAAACAAGATCACGCTCGTCGATGCCACGAGCGGTGAGCGCGCCTCGCTCGAACCTGTGATCGTCGGGCCAACGATGACACCAGCCGTAACGGACGACGAGTAACGCACCGCATCCCATACATCTTGACTCTCCGGGGCGAGTGGGGTATTCTGGAGTGGCGGCAATCATCTGATGATTGCTCACCATTTGCCCTAGGTGGGTAGCTCAATTGGCAGAGCAGCGGTCTCCAAAACCGCAGGTTGCAGGTTCGATTCCTGTCCCACCTGCCCCTAGGATTTAAGAGGTTCCTGCAACCCGCGTGACCTTTGCTCTGCCACGCACCGCAGGTCTGAGAAGCGATAACCTCTGGTCTCTAGACACCTTCCACACCGGAAAACGTCACGGTGGGCACACCCCAAGCGTAGCACAGCGTAGCGGCGGAAACAAGCCCAGCCAGTCGGGCCCGCCCAGCGCCCGCCCCACCCCACCCCGTACGATGGGCACGGCAGGACAGTACAATAGGATGTGATGCTGGTGCTGGTGCTGGTGCTGGTGACGTAGGGTGAGCAGCGCCGGTGGGCCCGGACAGGGCAGCAGCGCGAGAGAAGAGAAGGCAAGAGAAGCCCCCAAAGGAATGACCTGGGTGCCCCCAATCCAATCCAGAGCCAGGACCGCACCATGTCCAGAGCCAGCGTCCTGATACGTATGTCTGACACGTGAGACGATGACAGAAGGTCAAGATAGTAGCCGGGGAATGGCACAGGCAAAGGTGACACCACGCCATGATACCCCACGCCAGCGCCCCCAGGCCCAGCCCTGCATGGCATGTTCCCGCGTGCGGCCCGTCGGCAGTCGGCAACGGCGGGGAGTGGCTAGCCGGGGACAGCCAGACCCTTATTTGCTGCCCGCCTGGTGCGCCATAATAACTCCGGCTGCTTCGGTGCTCGGCAAAGAGGGTGGGCGGCGCAGGGAGTGCGCTCTCAAAATAAATCCCATGCCGACCTTCGGATTGACGCACCAGCCCAAGAAGCGTAGAGTGAGGCCACGAGACTGAATGCTGGCAACGGAAGGGCGCGCCTCGATGCACTATGGATGCAATTGCGGAGACGAGATGGCATGGGACTTCACCGACAACCTGCCGAATAAAGCCTACTTCCTGCCTGATGAGGACACAAGTAATGCACTCGATGCGGTGTTAGCGGAAGTCGCAGAGTTCATCGAGGCGCGCGAACGCGGCGAGTTGGAACAGTATTTAACGCACAACGCAGGCGTGTTTCGCGACCTGTCTGTGCGCGACCTCCTGCATCAACTCTTCGTTTCTCCCACATTCGAGTTCGGCCGCAGGATGTATGAATGCGAACATTGCGGACGCATCATGCTCCAGGCCGTTCCGGACAAGGAGGACTGGGTGTACTACTACCCGGAGTCCAGCAAGCGCGGCATCCTCAGCCATGAAGCGGCACGTGACGCAACGGATGGCGAGCTAGCCGCGACGAGCGCGAGCTGGGGCAGTCACAGACAGCGGTGGGAGTATAAAAACGAGTGGGTCCCGGTTGGCCAACGCGGAGCAGATGTGCTCAACACATTGGGGGACGAGGGCTGGGAGGTCATTGATATGACCCCGACGTTTAGCGACGTCTCCAGGGACTCGGCAGACCCTTCTGCAACACTCCGGCCTTTCATGGGCATGGTGCACAGTGGGTACTCGGTGGCGCTCAAGCGACGACGGCTGTAGGCAACATACATGAGGGGAGTCAGATGGCAGACCAGTGGGAGTATATGCGCGTGCAGGTGAGTTTCGGGAAGGATGATGCGGGCAAATCAACGACTGCGGATGACTGGGCACAAATAGACCAACTGGGGCTAGAGGGTTGGGAGGCAGT
>Ga0070683_100000518_pt1 | contig 27144 bp, 25 predicted proteins | sample KBSC713LmetaG_FD_64662 | JGI IMG/M metagenome (GOLD analysis project Ga0070683, IMG submission 64662) | Corn rhizosphere microbial communities from Kellogg Biological Station, Michigan, USA - KBS C7.1-3L metaG | ecosystem: Host-associated > Plants > Roots > Rhizosphere ... | reverse complement strand
GACAAAGAGCAGCTTTCACTCACCACTCGTCATTCACCATTCACCGTTGACGAATCCCGATTCACGCAACTACATAACCAGTACATTTTCGCCGAAACGGAAAGTGGTTTTATCCTCATTAATCAACAAGCCGCGCATGAACGAGTGATCTACGAAAAATTCAGTGAAGTCATGATCGGAGCGGCGAGAACAACCCAACGCAGTATGTTTCCGGTTACACTTGAATTAGTGCATGCCGACTGCGTTTTACTCGAAGAGCTCATGACCGACCTTCATCAGCTTGGGTATATGATCGAGCCATTTGGCAAAAACACATTTGTTATCCAAGGCACGCCGGCAGATGTTGAGCAAGGAAACGAAAAGGCAGCCATTGAAAAATTGCTGGAGCAATACAAGCATTTTTCTGATCTTAAGTTTACAAAAAGAGAAAAATTGATCCGTTCCCTGGCAAAACAGCAGGCCATTAAACCGGGCAAGCAACTAACAGAAAAAGAAATGCAGGCACTAGCCAATGATCTGTTTAATTGCCAACAAAGCAACTCCTCGCCGGATGGCAAGCCGACCTACCTGGAATTTAAAATGGAGCAGTTGGAAAAAATGTTTGGGAGATAATTACAACGGTTCAGAAAACCCCTGGGCTTTTCCTCTATTAACAAAATTGATTGAACGATATTTCACATCTTTGCATTCCATAATTTATGATATGAAGCAAGGAACAAAATTCGTTCACGCCGGAGCAGAGCCTGATCCTTCCACCGGCGCTATCATGACGCCAATCTACCAAACTTCGACCTACGTGCAATCTGCACCGGGTGTGAATAAAGGATTTGAATATGCACGTTCGCAAAACCCAACACGAAAGGCGCTGGAAGAAGCGCTGGCTATAATTGAAAACGGAAAGTATGGTTTGGCCTTTAGCAGTGGTGTGGCAGCTACTGACGCCGTGGTCAAACTTTTGCAGCCGGGTGATGAAATAATAACCGGTAACGACCTGTATGGCGGCACATACCGACTTTTTACTAAAGTGTTCGAAAAATTCGGCCTTACATTTCATTATGTGGATATGACGAATGCGGAAAAAGTGCGTTCATATATCAATAAGAATACGAAACTTATTTGGGTCGAGACGCCAACCAATCCTCTGATTAATATTGTTGACTTAGCAGCTATGTCGGCTATCGCAAAGCAACACAAACTGCTTTTGTGCGTTGATAATACATTTGCTTCGCCTTATTTGCAACTTCCGCTTGAGTTGGGCGCAGACATCGTGATGCATTCCTCAACAAAATATTTAGGAGGGCATAGTGATGTGATCCAGGGTGCCCTGGTAATGAACGATGCAGAACTGAGAGAAAAATTATATTTTATTCAAAAGAGCTGTGGTGCAATACCCGGCCCGATGGACTGTTTTCTTGTTCTGCGTGGGATTAAAACCCTTCACATACGTATGCAGCGTCATTGTGAGAACGGGGAAAAGATTGCTCATTATCTCCGCAATCACACGAAGGTTGGAAAAGTGTACTGGTGCGGTTTTGAGGACCATGCCGGCTATTGTATTGCAAAAAAACAAATGAGTGGTTTTGGGGGAATGCTCAGTTTTACTTTAAAAAATGAAAGTATGGAAGCTGCCATAAAGCTAATGTCATCGACAAAAATATTTGCTTTGGCAGAAAGCCTCGGTGGTGTTGAATCGCTTATCAATCATCCCGCTTCTATGACTCATGCCTCGATACCCAGAGAAGAAAGAATAAAGAACGGTCTCGCTGATTCACTCATCAGGCTGAGTGTAGGCATTGAGGACACTGAGGACCTGATCGCAGACCTTGAACAAGCTCTCTCGCTCATATAGCGAATCGCCTGTACATATAATAGGCTCTGGCTTGATTAGAATTTTTGACCGGCATTTCCTTTTTTGGTATGCCGCTTGTTTTATTTATGGTAATTAAAACAATTTTTTATGAGCAGTATATTATATCTTATTGCAGTTGTGCTGATCATTGGATGGATCCTTGGATTTTTCGTGTTTTCAGCGGGTAGCATCATACACGTTTTGTTAGTACTGGCAGTTATCGCAATTTTGATAAGATTGATCGGCGGCAGCAGAAATCCGGTTTAACCCTTTAGAAAAATTCTAATTTTATCCCGTATGAATACGGGACACTTAGAAGAATTTCTGAACAAAAAGGTTGATGAATTTAATCAACCTTTTTTTATTGAAAGCGACCCCGTTTCTATTCCGCATTTGTTTTCAAAAAAACAGGATATTGAAATCGCTGGTTTTTTCGCGGCGATCTTTTCATGGGGAAATCGTACCACGATCATTCAAAAGACAAAAGAACTGATGCAGCGAATGGACATGTCGCCTTATGAATTCTGCAGAAATTACGGTAGAAAGGATGTCAAAGGATTAAAAGGATTTAAGCACAGAACTTTTACGGAGGATGATCTTTTTTATTTTGTTGAATTTTTTCGTCATCACTACCAGACCTCGAACACGCTTGAAACGGCATTTATAAAGAATCTGAAAAATGCCTCCCCCGCCGGTGGAAATGTGGTGGGGGACTCGTTGACCGGCTTTAAAAAATATTTTTTTTCATTGGAGCATTTAAAAAGAACAGAAAAGCATATTTCTTCGCCGGTTCAGAAAAGCACCTGTAAGAGACTGAATATGTTTCTGAGATGGATGGTAAGAAAGGATAAGTCGAGGGTTGATCTTGGAATTTGGTCGAAAAAAATTTCACCTTCGCAATTAATTTGCCCGATCGATGTACATGTAGCAAGAGTAGCGAGACGATTTGATCTTTTACAAAGAAAACAAACCGACTGGCTGGCAGCAGTTGAACTGACTGAGAATTTAAAAAAATTCGATGCGAAAGATCCGGTGAAATACGATTTTGCTCTTTTCGGACTAGGAGCACTTGAAAAATTTTAGACGATGAATGAAAGCGAATCAACCCTGGTATCTGAGCTGTCAAATAAACTGGAAATTGATCTTGCGGATAAAAGATCATTGGAAGAATTAAAGCTTTTTCTATCTGGCTATATTAGCCATCTCATCAGCAACAATCCCGATAAACTCGTCAGTATTCTTTCCAGAGTCGACGTGTCCGAGAAAATGTTAAAAGAAAATCTTCAAAATCAGGAAGAAAACGCAAGTAGTATTATGGCACAAATGATCATTGAAAGACAGATGGAAAAAATAAAAACCCGGGAGCATTACAGATCCAATAACGATATTGCCGAAGATGAGAAGTGGTAACTAAAATTATATGCCGTCTTTGGGTGGTTTATATCCGAACATCAGTTCTTTCACCTTGTTAGTATCCTCTTTTTCTTTTTTCAGGTCGAACATGGTTCCAAACACATGGTCCCAGAGAGTTGAGCTAACGCCAAAACCCATGTGTTCATTTTTATAATGGTGAAGGTGATGATTTCTCCATAATGGCTTCATCCATTTGAACGGAGGATTCCATGCATGAATAGCATAGTGCATGCTTCCATACATGAGGTACCCAAATATAAATCCGGGGAAAAACATAAAGGCGTTTGTCCCCATCAGCAAATACATCAGTGAAAAGACCACCGACGCAATAATGAGACTTGGAACGGGTGGCATAAACAATCTTTCACGATCCCTTGGATAGTGGTGATGATTGCCGTGAAGAACATACACTATTTTTTTTGCGCTCGCGCTTTCGGCGACCCAATGAAAAATATAACGATGAGCAATGTATTCAAAAAGCGACCAGAAGACCATACCCGCCAAAAAGGTAAGCGCAATCCTTAAAGCAGAATAGTCAGCATGACTGCCGCTGAAGTACAACATATAAACCATTATGGGCAAATAAATACCCCAGATCACCAGGGGATGCGTTTTCGTTAGCATCTCCAAATACTGGTTTTTGAAGAGTCTGGCCTGTCCTTTATTATGAATTTTTTCAAAATACATATCGCATCATTTTCCGTTGCAAATATAGCCTGAAAATGAGTTGTAACCTTGCGTCGAAGGTTATGTTTTTTACAGCCGCAACATTTTGTCTATTAATTGAAAATGATAGCCTTTTGACCGCAAATACGAGACTAGGCCGGGTAATTTTTTATAGAATTTGTCGGTCCTTTTTGGATCAGCTCCTATATGCATCAGGAGAATGTATCCCTTCAACCCGGAAGGTGAGCGAGTTTCGTAGTCGATCACGGATCTGTAGATCACTTCGCTGGCACGGTAATTTTTATCAGCAGGTGTTGTGTAATCCGCGTGGCTGAGTGTACCTTGAGTATAGTTAATGAGTTGCAAGCCGAGCTGTTTTGTCCACTCAGCGATTGAATCGTTATACCATTCATAGGGCGGAAGGAAAAACTTTGTTTTTGAGGTATCAATGCCCCGATCATGCATCGCATCAAGATTTGCAAACAGGTCACTACAAAAGTCCTCTTTGCTTATCAATAGACTATCCCTTTTATTCCAGTCGCAATAGAGAAGGTGTTGGTCTGAATGGGGTCCTAAATAATGACCATCCTGGCCTAGTCGTTTAATTAATTTCTTAAAAGCCGGATTCTTATAAAACCTGCCGGTGAAAAAGAAAGAAGCTTTGATATTTTCTTTTCTTAATGCAGACGCAACGAAATTTCCGCCATCGTCAAATTCATCGCCAGTAAAAACCAATGCAATATTTTTCGCTGAACTGTCTCCACGAATGATCGCGCCGTGATCATAGCTAAAGACATCTTTTTCGGACTCTTTAGCTGCAAGCAAATAGATCAAAGTCGCGGTTCCGTCCATAGTAGGTTCATTGGTACTGTAGTCACCATAGTCATCATGGTAAACAGCGACGTTACTTTGAAACTGTGCATACTCGTCGGGCTCGTAAAGTGTAATGCCGATAAGATTATTATAAATACTTCCGTACACAGGACCATCAACCAATCCACCATCAATCGGATAATTTTTTAAATGTGAGAACGCAGAATGAGGATCTGTTGGTGTATCTCCATTTCCGGGCAGACCATACACAAAACTTGTTCCCCATGGATTGCAGCCAAACAGCCAGTCAAAATTCGCCTGCTCTAATTCCGAAAAAGTTTTATCGCCGGTTAGCAGGCGATACCAATAACATTGAATGGCAAAAGCGGTCGTTAAATTATTACTACACCAGATAAAGGGCACGCCGCGATAGAATGCATTTTGTTTTGCTTTGTTCCACACTCGTTGAATACCTTCTCTGTAATAACCAATTATTGTATCCTTTGGGGGGCCATCGGGACATTGCCTGGCAAATTCATAGTGGCCAATATTGATGAAAGGATACCATTGATAGTGATTTGCTGTGTCAGAACCGAGCCATGGAGTGATCTTTTCCAATTGCGAATAGCCATATGCTTCATTTAAATAACTACCCATGTGATTTATCGGTCTTTTTACAGCGCCATATATCGCAGCGCCCGCTAATTCCATATCATCTGTCCAATTATCCTCTGCATAGATGTAAGGTGACCTTACTGACGCTGTCTGTGCAACACCTTTTTTTGCTTTTCCAAACTCATAGGCAGACATGGCACTTTCTATAAGAGAATCACTAAAGTTTTTCTCCGATATATTTTTAGCTATAATATTTGCAGAGTGCCGCACGTCACCAAACATTTCAAAACCCAAAGCAAAGGCACTTGCAAATTTTCCTGCAATCGAAGAAGTACCCGTTGTTTTATTCATGAACTTACCTCTTTGCTGTGGTTCGCCACTGACAAAATAAACAGGGCGTTCATAGCCTCGTCCATATGCACTGTCTTCTTTAGGTATTCGCATTCCGATATGATCGCGGTCATCACCGACTTGGTTGAACATCCAGTTTTCTTTTGGGTGCATTTTAAGCAACCAGTCTAATCCCCATTTTGCCTCATCGAGTACATCAGCTCTTCCATTTTTTCCGTCTAGACCGTTGGCCAATTTTTCATCACCGAAAACCTTTGGAAAGTCACGATAGGTCATCAGCAAATTATAGGTTGCATTGGCTGAGGTGGAAGCATACTGCAAATAATCACTGGCATCATGCCAGCCTCCAACCACATCGATATGAGTACTGTCTTTTATTCCCGCCTTTTCGCCGTACAAAACATAACCATCATGCGTATGGCAGCTGTCCTTTAAAAATGGATTGAAACCGCTGCGTTGCTGACGCATGTACCGCAAACAAAAATCAGCAGCTCCTTTGTACACATCATCGCCAATTTCAAATTCAGGAGATCGTGTATCCCCTGCTTGTAAAAAATAACGACCGGGCTTTTGAAATGAAGAAAAATTTAGACGATATGTTTGGGTAAAAGGGCCATATGCGCCAAAAGATTTTTCAAATTTTGTCGAATAGACAACTTCTTTTGTGATTGAACTAACAAGTTGCCATTTGTCAATTACTAATTGTTCTTTCCCGCACCACACCGCTACTTTAATTCCATCGGGTTTATAACCCATTTGATTAACTCTTATCCATGCATTTGTTTGTGGGGTCTTTTGGAATGCAGTAAAAAATAAAATGATCGTGAACGAAACGACAGAAAGTTTCATTGGTTCAAGATAACAAAAAGATGAATAGTTAACAGAACGGGAAGTGTGCGGTTCCGATGGATCGGGAAAAGTCGAAACGAGTTACAACCGTCGCTACTTACTCGTTCGACCCCCAATTATTTCAACTTTGTTAAAGCGTTGCCCAATTTGGTGATCATTTCGCTGATCTCTTCTTTTTTGCACGTTCCTACGCTGAGCCTGTACCAGGCAGAATCACGACTAGCGCCAAAAGCATAAAAAGGAACTACTGCAAGACTGGCCTCATTAAGGAGATACGCAGTCACATCGCTTTGGGTGGCCAGCAATTTTCTCTCTTCAGTTCTTTTGCCGACGAGATCAATTTTTATAGTAAGATAAATTGCGGCTTCCGGTGCGATCGCGTCTACTGTAAATCCCTGTGATTTCAATTTCATGAAGCCGTCGTAAATTTCACGAAGGCGTTGTTCAATTTCAGATTTAAAATGAGTAAGAAATTTTTTTATCGCTTCGCGCTGGTAAAGGAATTTCGCAGTCGCTTTCTGCTCAGCCATCGGTGCCCAGGCTCCAACATGTGTAAGGATGGCCTTCATCTTTAACATAACAGTGGACGGCCCCACGCTCCAGCCGACACGAACGCCAGTGGAAGCAAACACTTTACTGATCGCATCAATATAAATTGTGTAGTCCCGCATACCAGGACGCAGATTCACGGGATCGTAATGCCTGATGTCGCCGTAGGTCAAATGCCAATACATCTGATCGTACATCAGGTATAGTTTTTTTTCATTTTCACCCCGGCGTTTGTTTTCTTCCAGCACCAGGTCACAAATAGCTGCAAGCTCTGCTTTTCGAAAAGTGGTTCCGGTGGGGTTTTGCGGAGAACATAATGCGATAAGCGTTGCATCTTTCACATAGGGACGAATATCATCCGCAGAAGGCATAAAATTATTTTCCAGTTTTGCCTCCACTTCTACATGCTGACCTCCTACAAAGTGCGTGTAATGATTGTTATTCCATGAAGGCACAGCGTAAATGACCTTATCCCCTTTGTCGCATATTGCCCGAAACACTGCATAGATGAGCGGCCGGCCCCCTGAAGCAACCAGAATCTCGTTGGGTCCATAATCCAGCCCTTCCATTTCCTTCATGAAAGATGTAATTGCCTCCCGCAAGTCAAGATTGCCTTCAGCGGCGGGATAATTAGTAAAGTGTTCCCGATATGCTTCAACGATCTCGTTTTCCAATTCTTTCGGGATGGGAAAAATCTCAGGATCAAAATCGCCAACGGTGAAATTATAAATGCGCTGACCCTGGCGGATCTTTTCACGAATTTCTCCGCCGAGTTTTACAATCTCGGAGCCGATAAGGGTTTCAGAAAGATCAGAAAGTTTCATGTTACAAAAATAAGCGTACGGGTATAAATAATTCTTTCGGAGAATGAAAAAAGGCCACGTAATGTGACCTTGAATAAAAATATTGCAGAAATCAGAGGTTAATGCTTTCCATGTCCCTTGCCATTGCCGTTTCCTCCACCATTTCCATTATTGCCCTTTCCGTTTTTAAAAGCTCCATTATGGTTCCCATTATCATGACCATATTTTGGATGGCCCTGCACTACATAATATTTGGGTTCATCGGAGTTTCGAATGATTACCTGGGAATTTTTTCTTCCCTTGTAACGGGCATATCTTTCGCGGAATACATTCGCGTGAAGGTACGGCCTTGGCTCATTGATCACTACCTTGTAACCGCTGTATACATCATAATAACGATAACGAACAGGCAATGATAGAGAAAAAACCCAGTTGCTGCCAGATAAATAAACATATTGATGGCGCGGGACATAATAATATACATCAATATCAGGCATATAATAATATTCCACATAGTCATAGCCTACCGGGCCCCATACGGGCTGGGATCCTATATTGACATTGACACCGACGCTGACCTGTGCCTGTGCTTTATGCGTTGAAACTATTATAGCAAAAAGAATTGTTATGGCCGGAATTATTTTTTTCATAGAGTTTGATTTTGTAACGACTATACTGTCCCAAAGAAGATGCCAGTAAGGTTGAAAATTAATAAATCCAGAATTGAAGAAAGATGATTTAAGGTGATATTATTTAAAAAAAGCTATTTACGAATAGAAATTATTGTCTATTTCCTAAGGATAAATACGACTCATCTGAGAGATTAAAATCCCGACCTGTTACTTACGAAATTGCTGCGTGTCATATTCACAAGAGCCACCCAAGAGATTCGAACTCTCGACCTGTTATTTACGAAATCCCGCAAGTCACCAGCAGTAGAGCCATCCATGGGACTCGAACCCACGACCTGCTATTTACGAAACAGCTGCTCTACCAGCTGAGCTAGGATGGCAAGAAAATAACTGATGACCTTGCGGGACTCTAACTGATAGCATGTCGATAATAACAAATATAAAAGAACGGGATGGAATCAGGAAGTGCTGGCCTTTTGTAAAAACCTGTTAAAACAAAAATTTTTCGTTAACACCGGGCATGAATTATGCGTTAATAGCTAATAATTTTTACCATGCACCCAGGAAAAGCCTTCGTTGTCGTTTTAACATGTTCCTTCGTTTTTAGTTGCAAAAAAGAAAATAATAACTCAACGACAACCTCAACCCGGGAGCCCGACTGTGTCGATCAACACAGCCTCATGAGTGCAGGTATTGTTGATGAGCAATATATAGTTGTATACAAAGCATCTTCCTTAGATGCACATACCGCCACCCTCCGCCGAATATCGGATATGACCGAGGATGTTCTCCAAAGAAATAAGATAAGTTCTTTGGCAATGAAGGCAATATTCCAGGGAGAGCCGGGTGGATTTATCGCTCATCTTTCCAGGGGTGAGATGATACGTTTGAAAAACGATGCAGAAATTGAAGCAATTGAACCCGACAGGGTCATTTCACTCAGTACGTGCTTTACTGTGGCGGAACCGCGACTTGTTACCTGGAATGTGCAGCGTGTCGGTTTCGGAGATGGTACCGGTAAGATAGCATGGGTTATCGATACCGGCATTGACTTTGGCCACCCCGATCTCATAGTTGACCGGGAGCTCAGCAAATCATTTGTTGCCGGTGACACATCAGCCAACGATGATAATGGCCATGGTACACATGTAGCAGGTGTAATTGGTGCAAAAAATAATTCGTTTGGAGTAATGGGAGTAGCGGCCGGCGCAACACTTGTTTCTTTAAAAGTGCTGAACAAAGATGGCAGCGGACGATTATCATCGATCATCCAGGCCCTGGGTTATGTTAATGCAAATGGCCACCCTGGAGATGCAGTGAATTTGAGCCTTGGAGAAGACACGATATCAACTATTCTAGATCAGCAGGTGCAAAACACAGCCTCGAAAGGAATTTATATCGCCATTGCTGCGGGGAATGATAAAGAGCCTGCAAAAAATTTTTCTCCGGGTAGAGCAAACGGAGCAAACATCTTTACTGTGTCGGCAATTGACAGTCTTGATAATTTCGCCAGTTTTTCAAATTATGGAAATGATGCGGTCGACTATGCGGTTCCTGGCGTTCGTATACTATCCACCTATATAGGGGGCAAATATGCATACATGAGCGGAACATCAATGGCTACTCCACACATGACAGGTTTGTTATTACTAAAAGGAAATAACATTGCCACTTCAGGTCATGCCAAAAATGATCCGGATGGAGCACCCGATCCTATCGCGCATTATTAAAATGAGTGTCTTTGCGCTTAGGCTTGTTTTTGCCATTTTCTGCTCGTTTATCTAAATCACGATCAAGACTTCCCATCGAACCACCTTCGGAAGGGGCCTATTTCCGATCTTTCGTTTGCAACAAAGTTGATATGCTTATCCCCTATTGCCTCACCTGGTACATCCAAAATGTCGATCCTTTGGCTTTTTACTCATAACCTATTTTTTATTCAATGTGTCGTGAGATGCAGTATCCCTTCCCCGATTAATTGTATTTGTATCGCCTAAGCCATTGTTAGGACCTCCATCCGATTTGTTTGTTTCAGTGGTATTGATTGGAATACTATCAGTTGTCTTCGAACTACCGCTGTGACTATTACAGGAAGCCAACAATAAAATATTAAAAACAATAGTTGCTATTTTCATAGTTTATTTTTTTGTACCAGTATCCTGCATTTTATTTGGAATTAGTGAAGTATCTCTGTGTTGTGCAGTATCTGTCATACTACTCCCTACGCCAGTATCATACATATTTGTATTGTCTTTTGTTGCTGAGCTATCCGTTTGCTTTGTGCTGTTACCTGCGTTGTTACAAGCCACAAAAAATGCGACTACCGCAATCAATCCTATCTTCTTCATACACTGTTTTTTTAATTAAATAAAAAAGCTACAGTGATGATGTACAATTTTGTTGCCAGCATGATTGATAGATGCGGTTGGGAAAATTAGAGAACTATGGAAAGAGACCAGGTTCTGCTACTCATCGTTAACCACTAACCTTTTAAGATTTAAAGTTTCCTTTAAACTCTTTTCGGAATCTTTCGAAATCGGGGATTGAAACGTGTTGGACATATGGGTTTTCAGGATGATGTAAAATATATTCCTGGTGATATTCTTCCGCGGGATAAAATTTTGTATATGATTTGACTTCCGTAACGATTTTGTCCGCATACTTTTTCGAATCTGTTATTCGCTTTATTTCAGCTTCAATGATCTGTTTTTCTTTTTCATTCCTGTAAAAAGCAACGGACCGGTACTGGGTGCCCACGTCATTTCCCTGCCTGTTAACTTCCGTGGGGTCATGGCTGGCAAAAAAAGCCCTTACAAGGGTTTCGAAAGAAATTTTCGATGGATCATAATATACCTGTACAGATTCTGCATGACCTGTTTCTCCGCCACTCACTTTTTCATAATCAGGATTTGTATCCGTGCCTCCTGCATAGCCTGATACCGCATCACGGACGCCCACCAGACTTTGAAATACGATCTCGGTATGCCAGAAACATCCTTCGGCAAACGTCGCCACTGCTTCATTGGCTGACGGTTTTTCTTTGCTACCTGCAGCGATCTTTGCATCGGTTTGTGGGCGTGCGCAACCAGCAAAGACTATAATTGATAATAGGGTTGAAATGATCGCTTTCATACAAATTTTGTTTTTATTGCTTCGAACTTGTTGGAGGCTTGCCTCCTTCCGGCACAAAAATAAGAGCCAGGGAATTCATACAATACCTTTTACCAGTAGGCTCAGGACCGTCATCAAAAACATGCCCCAGGTGCGAACCTGTTTTACTGTCGACTACTGCCCAGCGAACCGTTCCGTAACTTTCATCCCTCACCAACCGCACGGCGTCCGGGTTAATCGGTGCAAAGAAACTGGGCCAGCCCGTTCCTGAGTTAAATTTTGATTCCGAGCTGAATACAGGTTGTAACGAAGCGGCAGAATAGTAGGTCCCTTTTTCGTAAAAATGATCGTACTTACCGCTGAAGGCTTGCTCTGTTCCCTCCCGCCTCAAAATGTTGTATTGTTCCGGTGTTAATCTTTCCTTCCACTGCGCATCTGAATATTGAACTGGATATACTGTTTTTTCATCGGCAACAGGGGGATCAGGATATTTTTGTTTAGTATTCATGGTTTTTGCCGTTTTACCCTGAGATTGTCCGCTGCTGCAATTAGAATTCAGCAGGGAGAAGGATACAACGACTAAAAAAAGAAGATTTTTCATTTTGTCCGGTTTACCTTAAATAAACGAATTAATACTACAAATGGATTATCAGACTACGTGTAAACGGACAGTATTAACAAGTTATTGATAAATCAGCTGCCCAATTTGCTATAGTTTTTCCATAATAGCCTGAGGTCTTGAACAGGTTCATACTCCCTGGCGTACCACTCATCGATTATCCGCAAACTTTCTGCCGGCAATGATCCAAGCGAGTTAACAGGAGTTCCATTACATCCGATGATGGCTTTGCGAAGCGGAGGTAGCGGTTTCCCGTTTCTTGCATAGCCAATCCAGGTCCGTTTTGCAAAGAACACCCTAAAACAGTTCCCAAAAAAATTCAATGGTCTTTTTACAAAAACGAAGTGTATGGGAAAGGTGATTAAGAACAGCAGGCATACGGTAAAATCAATCAGGCGTTTAATGCGCCTGTTGTAAGGAACCGCGAGCTCATAGCCGTTTTCTCTTGACAATGCTTCCCCGGTTGTATTTTTTGAATCACTTCCAACAATACTGTGACTTTTTGCGGCATGAAATTTTACACGAATATTTTTCGGAAGTGTATGAACAACCTGGATAATATCTTTGAATGACAAGCTTCCTTCACAGAAAATGATCTCTTTAAAATTTACTGAAGGCTGCAACATGCCTAGTTTTCCCCAATAACCGACCGTTCCTTGCTCATTTTCCTCAACTCCAACCCTTCCGACGATTCTTTCTTCAAGGTGTGATTGCTGCATCAGTTGTAGTGAAGATTGATATTCACTCTCTGTACCTGCAATCACAGTATAAGGCTTCTCTTCCCTGTTGTTTCTTTCGTATAATAAATTATTTCTTATCAGTAACCAGCGAAAAATGCTGATTAAAATAAATGCCACAATAGCGCCGAACAAAACGATGGCTCTTGAAAAACGCAATCTTTCGGGAAGTAACGAATAGGCTGCCAGTAATACAAGCGTGGCAGCAAGCGTGGACCGAATCAGCTCCGACCTTTTGAACCATTTGTCATATAGGCCTGCGTAATAAGCAACAATAAGATAACCAATAGTGAATGCCGGGATCGAGAACAGCAAAATCCTGTCCGGATAAAGAATATCGGGGCGCACATAGTTTGCCCATATATTCTTTACGATCCAAAAAGAAAAAAGTATAAGCAAGGCATCAATGAAAGGAAGACCGATCGATTTTATAAACTTTCCGATTGCGGTCATTATTGCGCGTAGCCAGATAGCCAGATGAATAAAGAATATAAAAAGACTTGCACTGCTGCCGCCATAGTGTTTGCGCACGAAAATGCTCATGGCACCGTAGAACATCCGGACATAATTTAAGCTCCCCTTTTTGGTGCTTTCTCCTTTGAAATGAAGAATATTGGTTTCGGCCAGGTAGTAATTTTTGTACCCTTTTTTCTGGATGCGATAACTCAGATCCACGTCCTCGCCATACATAAAAAATATTTCATCAAAACCATTCAGCTGGTCCATTAAACTCCGCCGCGTCATAATAAATGCTCCGGCCAATACATCCACTTCATGATTTTTATTTTCATCAAGATACCCGAGATGGTACCTGGAAAAAATTTTTGATTTTGGAAATAGACCAGCGAAACCAAATAATTTGAACAAAGAAGTGGAGGGAGAAGGAAACGCACGTTTTGATTCCTTCAAAAATCTTCCTTGACCGTCCAGCATTTTAACGCCAACTGCACCGGCATCTCTCTTTGCCTCAAAAAAAGCGATACATTTTGAAAAACAGTCTTCCGGCACGATTGTGTCGGGATTTAAAAACAAAACATATTTACCCGAGGACAATTTATACCCCTGGTTACATGCCCTGGTAAACCCAATATTTTGATCATTTTCGATAAACCTGACACAGGGAAAATCTGGCGACAGATAACCAATGCTATTGTCGTGGGAGTGATTATCAATAACTATCACCTCAGCGTCTATGCCAGCGCTTGCAATAGCTTTCTGAACTGAGCAAAGGCACTGCTCAAGGAAATATTTCACGTTATAGTTGACAATAATTACAGAAAGCACCATAAGCAGCTCAAATCTAAAATCCCTGACCGACCGTAGCAAATATTCTTTTCTGCAAACGTGTCAATTCCTAATCTAAAATCAAGGTTATCTTTGCCCATGCTTAAAACAACACTCTTAAATGCCGTTAAAGCAGGAGCAGCAGAGTTATCTCGATTTTTCAATAAAAGTTTTATTGTAAGTAACAAGGAGGGGATCAACAACCTTGTTACCGAAGCCGACCATGCCTCTGAAAAAGCGATACTCGATGTTATCTATAAAGAATTTCCTGACCATCACATCCTTAGTGAAGAAGCGGGAGAAATCATCCAGGATTCAAACTATAAATGGATCATAGATCCTATTGATGGAACAGTAAATTTTGCTCATAGTATTCCACTTTGTTGCGTATCAATTGCGGTCGAATACAAAGGCGAAATCATTTTGGCATCGGTTTATAATCCCATCATGAACGAGTTATTTTTTGCTGAAAAAGGAAAGGGAGCTACACTAAACGATAAACCTATCAGGGTAAGCAAAAAACAAAATGTTATGAATGCCTGCCTGGTAACAGGCTTTCCTTATACTTACCTGGATATGCCAAATGGACCCTTGCAAATATTTGAAAAATTGATCAGAAAAGGGATTCCAGTTCGTCGTCTTGGATCTGCCGCCACTGATCTTTGTTGGGTGGCCGCAGGACGGTTTGATGGATTTTATGAACACAAATTGCAAGCATGGGATAGTGCAGGAGGATACCTGATCGTTGAAGAAGCAGGAGGTAAGGTAACCGATTTTAACGGGGGTAAGTTTTCTCCTTATCAGCCACATATCCTTGCAACAAATGGCGACATCCATGAAGAAATGCTGGCAGTCATCAATAATGAAAAGGAATTATAAGAGTTTATGATTTTTAGATTTGTGAATAACGATTTACTGAATGGACGTCAAAAAGAACGGGTTAATGGAAAATAGAACAGAAATATCATCTTTAGGGGAATTTGGGTTGATCGATTACCTTACCAAAAATATCGAACTGCAAAATGCATCCTCGATTGTTGGCGTGGGTGATGACGCGGCAGTGATTGATCACTTCGGGAAACAAACGGTCATTACTTCTGATATGCTTGTCGAAGGAGTACACTTTGACCTGATGTACACTCCACTTAAACACCTCGGCTACAAATCTGTGATCGTAAACCTCAGTGACATTTATGCAATGAATGCCACTCCCACACAGATAATATTGAATATTGCTATCAGCAACCGTTTTAGCATAGAAGCCCTCGATGAGTTCTATAACGGCGTTTATACTGCCTGTGAAAAATATGGAGTTGACCTGATTGGGGGCGATACTTCTTCTTCGCAAAAGGGTTTCATCATTTCTGTTACGGCTATTGGTGAAGTCACTCCCGATAAGTATGTAAAACGAAACACAGCAAAAAAGGGCGACCTGATATGCGTAAGCGGCGACCTCGGAGGTGCTTATATCGGGTTGTTGTTTTTGGAAAGAGAAAAAAAGATCTACCTCGAAAACCCTAACATTCAACCGGACCTTGAAAGTGAGTCGTATGTAATTGGAAGATTGTTAAAACCGGAAGCAAGAAAAGACATTATCGAATTTTTCGAAAAGGAAAAACTAACGCCCCATTCAATGATGGATATCAGCGACGGGCTGAGCTCAGAAATCTTGCATATAAGCAAGCAAAGTAATCTTGGTTGTGTGATCTACGAAGAAAGGTTACCTATTGCTGAAGAAATGAAAAATGCCGCCTATAAATTCCAGATAGATCCAACAGCTTGTGCCCTGAGTGGCGGCGAGGATTATGAACTTTTATTTACCATTGACCAAAATGATTATGATAAAATCAAATTAAATGAAGATATTAGTGCGATCGGGTACATGACTGAGCTGGAAAAGGGGACAAACATCATAACAAAGGGTGATAGTACCTATCCCATTACAGCACAAGGATGGAATGCATTTAAAACGAACCAGGGTTAAAGTTTTTCTGGGTATGAGGATTCCGGCACTATTTATTTTACTAACAATTTTCACGACAGGTTGCAGCAGTTTTAAATCTTCTTTTAATCCCGCGAAAAAATATTCTTCGGAACAACTCGAAAAAGACTACTCCATTTTTCAAAACATCTTACAGGAATCCCACCCGGGTCTTTATTGGTATACGCCAAAGGATAGCATGGACTATTATTTTAACTGGGGAAAGGAGCAAATAAAAGACTCATTAACAGAACCGCAGTTTAAACAGGTCTTAAGTTATGTTCTTGCTAAAATGGATTGTGGTCACACCACAGTACGTTCCTCAAAAAAATACTCAAATTATCTCGACACATTAAAAAATGAAAAATTTTTCCCTTTGAGTCTTAAACTGTGGAGTGATACTACAGTCGTGGCCGCCAATCTAAACAGAAGAGATTCAATTTTAAAACGTGGGACTATTGTCACGGCGATTGACAACAAACAGATGAAACAAATAACGGACACACTTTTTAAATTCATTTCTTCTGATGGCCATAATACCACCCACAAATTCCAAAGCCTAAGCAACCGTGGAGTTTTTGGCTCACTTTATACTTCCGTTTATGGAATGGCAAAAAGGTATAGCATTGACTACCTCGACAGCTCGGGAAAAATACACTCAACCACTATTCCTGTTTATGACCCGTCTAAAGATACCTTTAATCGTACGGCTATCAGGCGCTTTATCCGACCTACTAAAAAGGAACGAAAGGAAATGAACCTGCGAAACATGCGCTCCCTGCGCATTGATGGCAACAATCAAACTGCTTTCCTCGATGTAAATTCATTTGGAAGGGGCTACCAGTTAAAAAAATTTTTTAAACAATCATTTCGCTCTATTCGTAAACATCATATTGAATATCTCGTGGTTGATGTTCGCGGCAATGGTGGCGGAAGTGTCACTAACTCAACCTTGCTGTCAAAGTATCTCGTGAACGAAAAATTCAAGGTTTGCGATTCATTATATGCCATTAGCCGCAAGAGTCATTACAAATCTTACATCGAAAAATATTTTCTGAATCGCCTGTTCATGATTGCTTTTACCCGCAAAAAAAAGGATGGCCACTTTCATTTCGGCTACTTTGAAAGGCATCGTTTCAAACCCAAACGAAAAAATCACTTCAACGGTAAAGGCTATATTCTAATTGGGGGCAATTCATTTTCAGCCACAACCTTATTTGCTAATTCCGTCATTAAACAGGATAATGTGACGGTGGTCGGCGAGGAGACCGGGGGCGGTTCATACGGTAACACGGCCTGGCTTATTCCCGATGTAAAATTGCCTGAAACAAAACTGGAATTCCGTCTTCCGCTTTTCAGGCTTGTGATGGATAAAGATCAACCCAAGACGGGCCACGGCATTTTTCCCGAAGTGCAGGTGTTGCCCACTTCTGATGCAATACGACGAAACGCTGACTATAAATTGGATAAAGTAATGGAGTTGATTAAAGATGATAAAATTGAAAAGTTAAAAACTAAAAGTCCCTAGTGCGCAACTGATAAATAACTTTTATCTATTCACTGTTAGTTATTATCTTAAACCTATCCGCATCTTTCCAGAAAGGAAATTTCTCTCTTGTTTTTTCCAAATGAGATTTGTCGAGCGTGACAGTAAAAACATCTTCCTCGTCATTCTTATGATAAAGAATTTCACCCATTGGATCAACAGCCATACTCTCACCTGTATAGGGAATTTTGTTTCCATCATCACCCGTACGATTTACACCGATAACATAGCTTTGGTTTTCGATTGCCCTTGCCCGCAACAAGGAAGTCCACGCGAGGACTCTTCTTTCAGGCCAGTTGGCCACGTAGATCAAAACGTCGTACTCAAAATCACCCTGTTGACGACTCCACACCGGAAACCTGAGGTCGTAGCAAACCATTAAATTTATTTTCCACCCTTTGACAGATGCGATCAATCTTTTTTTGCCCGCGGTGTAATGCTGATCTTCATCTCCATAAGCAAATAAATGTCGTTTGTCATAATATCCGATCTGCCCGTTAGGCAGTACCCAAACCAGGCGATTATAAAAATTTCTATCCTCCTCAATGATCACACTTCCGGTAAGAATAATTTTTTTCTTAGCAGCAATCCGTTTCATCCATTCCACCGTTTCCCCGTCCATTGTTTCCGCGAGTTTTTTGGGTTGCATACTAAATCCTGTGCTAAACATCTCGGGCAAAACCACGATCTCTGTCGGTTGAGAAATGGAAAATATTTTTTCTTCAAGCATCTGCAGATTTGCTTCCTTGTCTTCCCAATGAAGCGACGATTGAATCCCGGTAATAATAAGAGTTGACATCCTTTAATTTGAAAAATTATTTATTGCCTCCTTCACCAAATCTAGTTCATACCCTTTCTGCATCAAATAATCCATTGTTTTCTTTTTGCGAACCAGGTGTTGCTCATGTTTCAATGCAGCATACCTTTCTTTGGCAAGTTTATTTAAAATAGCCCCATATTCCTTCTTATTGATCTGTTCCAGTGCTTTTTGAGCAATTTCATCGCTAACTCTTTTTTCTCTTAGTCCCTTCTGGATCTTCTTTCTTCCCCATTGTTTCAGTTTAAACCTGCCGCGGGCGAACGCTACGGCAAATCTTTCATCGTTGAGGCAGTTTTCTTTGACTAACTCGGCTATAAGTTCGTCGTGATCTTTCTTATTGACACCCAATTCACACAATTTTTCCTTTATTTCGCTTTGACACCGCTGTTGATAACGGCAATAAAATCTCAATTTCTGTAAAACCTGCTCTTTTGTAAGCCTCTTCTTGTACATTCTCCAAAACTAAAAGGTTTTGTAAAAACAATCTATCCCGGAAGCTGTTTTTACAAAGTACGCGTAAATTTGATCTAAATAATGTGACGATACGTGGCTGGTATGCATGCTGGCGATCGCGTTTCAGAGCGACGTACACTTTCTTAAACTTCAAAAAATTAGATTATGAGCGACAAGAAAAACCCGGTTTATTCAAATACCGATAGTTCCAAAGTTGTATTGAGTGACGATGAATGGCAGAAAATTCTACCAAAGGATGTTTACCATATTGCCCGCGAAAAAGGAACCGAAAGGCCATGGAGCAGCAAGTTTGAAGATTTTTCCGAAATAGGAACCTACTATTGTGCGGTGTGTGGAAATCCTCTTTTTAAAAGTGATACCAAATTTGAGAGTGGGTGCGGTTGGCCAAGTTTTTATCAGCCCATAAGTAAAGGGAGTATTATTTATACGCCTGATAACACGCATGGTATGCAGAGGACCGAGGTAACATGTGGCCGTTGTAAATCGCACCTCGGCCATGTGTTTGACGACGGCCCTCCGCCAACAGGTCTTCGCTATTGCATCAACGGTGTGGTACTGGACTTTGAAAAAGCAAAGGAAGCAGAGAAAAAGTATGAACAAGGGGCAAAGAACAAGGATCAGGAATGAGTGCTCCTCCAATTACAATCATTAATCATTAATTACTATTTATTCCTATTCATTCCTGGACTTGGTGTCGTCCGGCGTGTGCCCCGTAGCTTACGTCTTATACCTTGTATCTCTGCAATTCTCCCTTCATGTAAAAGCGAGGTTTTTATTTCATCGTCTGAGCAGGTATGGATACATTTACCCGTCTAAACCGTTTATATGAAGATGATTATAAAACCGTTGTTGTGCTTTGTTCTGCTGATTGGCTTTCTTTCACCGGATCTTTCTTCACAGCTCAATCTTAACCAGCCGATACCCGTTGACCCAAATGTAAAAATTGGTAGACTGCCGAATGGCCTGACATATTATATTCAAAGGAACCTTAAGCCGGAGAAAAAGATGGAACTCCGTCTTGTCGTGAACACGGGTTCTATTCTTGAGGACGCTGATCAGCGTGGATTAGCGCATTTTATGGAACATATGAACTTTAACGGTTCAAAGCATTTTCCCAAAAATGAACTTGTTGACTATTTACAAAAAGTAGGAGTAAAATTTGGCGCAGACCTGAATGCATATACAAGTTTTGATGAAACAGTTTATATTCTTCCTATTTCAAGTGACGACCCGCAAATTGTAGAAGAAGGCTTTACTGTTTTAGAGGATTGGGCCGGAAATAATTTATTGGATAAAACAGAAATCGATAAGGAAAGAGGAGTTGTACTGGAAGAATCCCGGCTTAGTAAAGGGGCACAGGAAAGAATGCGTCGCCAATATCTTCCAAGACTTTTTAACGGTTCTAAATATGCGGAGCGTTTACCTATAGGCAAAGATTCCATTTTAAAAACTTTCAGCCCGGCTACGCTGGAAAGATTTTACAAACAATGGTACCGGCCGAACCTCATGGCAGTGATCGTCGTCGGAGATATTGATCCTGCTGAGGCCGAAAAGAAGATCAAAGCCCATTTCAGCGGGTTTAAAAATCCAGCCAATCAAAAACCAAGGCCTGCGATCACGCCCATTGCCACCAGGACGAAGCCTGATGCGATGGTTGTTACAGATGATGAGGCTACTAATTCCATTCTTGAAGTTTTCAATTACATAACTCCCGCAAAAAAAATAAAAACATGGGCTGGCTATCGCGAATCGATAAAAAAAGAATTGATTAATTCCCTCATCAATGAACGTTTGCAGGAGCTAACACAAAAAGAAAACCCTCCTTTTGTGTATGGATACACCGGCACAGACCAGTTTATACGCGGATATGACGCGTTTATTTCATTCGCTGTTTTGGGAGATAACACAACAAAAGAAGCAATAAACGCATTGCTCGCGGAAACAGAGCGTGCAAGAAAATTTGGTTTTTTACCAACCGAATTCGAAAGAGCAAAAGCCAACCTTTTAAACGAGGCGGAAGAGGCATTCAAGGAAAAAGACAAAACACAATCTTCAACGATTGTTTCAAGTTATGTCGATAATTTTCTTGAAGGCAGTCCCATTCCCGGCGCAGAAAGCAGGTATAAATTTTTGAAACAGGTTTTACCCGGTATCACGTTAAACGAGATCAATGAAGTCGCGAAAAAAATGCCGGCCACGACAAATGCTTTTGCTCTGGCCATGGCGCCAACAAAAAGAAAAGATAAGCTGCCTTCAGATGATGAGCTGGAGAAGCAAATCATCGCGGCTTCTAACCAACAAGTAAAACCTTATGAGGAAAAAGCGGTTGCATCGAGCTTAATGGAAGGTTCTCTTTCAGCAGGAAAAATAGTTTCAGAAACAAAAAATGAAAAACTCGGTACTACCAATCTCAGTTTAAGCAACGGAGTAACCATCACCGTAAAGCCAACAACTTTTAAAAATGATGAGATCCTAATGGATTGCTGGCGGTGGGGCGGCTGGCAAGCCTTTTCACTGGATGAGAAAGACAATGTGAAACATGCCGCTGAACTGGTAAGTATGATGGGGGTAAAAGACATGTCGCCCACGGATCTTCAAAAATTCCTTTCGGGAAAAACAGTAGACGTGATGCCCTATATCAATGACCATGAAGAAGGGATCCAGGGAAGCAGCAGCACAAAGGATTTTGAGACCTTTCTTCAGCTCGTCAACTTATACTTTACTCATCCACGGAAAGACCAGTCGCTGTTTAATTCTTATATAACCAAACAAAAAGGTCAGCTGCAATTTTTAAAATCAAATCCTAAATATTTTTTCCAGGACACATTATACAAGATTGCTTACAACAACAGTCCCTGGGTCACCTTTTTACCTTCCTCAGCAGAATTCGAAAATTTGAAGCTGGATAAAATAATGACTGATTACAATAAAATATTCAGTAATGCCGATGGGATGCACTTCACATTTGTTGGCAACGTTGATCTCCCCAGCGCAAAATCTTTATTGGAGAAATATCTTGGTTCGTTACCGGCCAAACCTGAAGAGCATGCGTTTAAGGACAATGGAGCACGACCCATCCAGGGAACTGTCTTAGCCAATATCAAAAAGGGGAAAGAATCTCAAAGCTTTATCAATGTGATCTGGTCCGGAGAAACACAATACAGTCGCGAAGAAAATATCGCTTTCAGGGCGCTGATCGACGCTTTGAATATCAAGATAGTTGAAAAGCTAAGAGAAGAAATGAGTGGCATGTATAGCGGAGGACTTAGTGGCTCCATTCAAAAACGTCCTTATGTTCATTATACAATTACCGCCAACATTCCTTGCGGCCCTGAAAATGTTGACAAGCTTACCGACGCTTTGTTCTCACTGATAAAAAACGCCCAGGACAACGGAATTGATCAAAAGGACCTAGACAAAGTAAAGGAAACATCGAAGAAACAGTACAAGGTCAATATGCAAAGTAATGATGCCTGGCTCGCTAATCTTTCCAATGCATTTATTGATCAGAATAATCCTGAGAATATTTTAGACTACGAACAAAAATTAGATGCACTAACTGTACAGGACCTGCAAAATGCGGCGAAGAAATTTCTGAGTACAACAAATTATATAAAAGCAGTTTTATACCCGGAGAGCGCAAATGTGGAAGAAGGAGTAAAAAAAGCATTTTAAAACAATGTTGACGTCATTGCGAGGGAGGAACGACCGAAGCAATCTATTATATGAGATTTTTAGATTGCCTCGCTGTGCTTGCAATGAGGGCTCTTGAGGCTGCTACTGGTTTTAGATTAACCAATTAAGTGAACGTTGTGTACTTTCATGGAGGCAATCAACTCATGGAATACAAAGCGCTGTCACGTTTAATTTATCTCGCAGCCGGTTTGCTGGTTGCCCTGTGGTTTGTACACGAGGTATTACAGGTAATCCTTCTTTTATTTTTTGCCATCGTTATCACGATTGTTTTGAATGCTCCCGTTATTTGGCTCGAAGGAAAAAATGTTCGTCGACCTATCGGATCACTAATCGTGTTTTTTACTGTTCTTCTTTGCTTCGGTCTGTTAGGCTGGATGATAGTCCCCAAATTAGTGACACAAGTGAGACTGTTGGTTACAAATCTGCCCGCATATTTGGAAGGTCTGAATACCAGAATTGAAAAATGGCTGGGAGAATATGGCAGTGACCGTCAAGCGGCAAAAGATACCGCAAGTGCCATTACTGCTTTGCCGCCTGTTTCGACAATTATCAACAGTGTGGGTCAATATTCCATCCAGTTATTTCAGAATCTTTTACTGATCATCTTTTTCTTTTGCCTCGTAATCTATATGCTGATTAATCCAAGGCCATTGCTTGAATTATATCTTTCCTATTTTCCGGACCGAAAAAAGGACAAAGCAGCGGAAGCATTTTCCTATGCATCAAACATGACCATCGGATGGATGTGGTCAAATGTAGCCGCTGGCGCTATAAGGGCCGTTATCGTGTGGTTTTTTCTCTATTTTATGGATATTCCGGGAGTGTGGGTTTGGGCCGCTGTGACGTTTTTTGCTGAATTGATCCCCAAAATTGGATTTTATATCATGGCCGTTCCTCCCATACTGATCGCTTTAGCGATCTCTCCGCTTACGGCTTTGTGGGTTGCAATATTCTATATCGGGCTGGATGAAATAATCGGAGATTTTATCATTCCCCGCATACGGTCAAAAACAATGAAGATCCATCCTGTCTTCATTTTGATTATGATCATAGCCATGTCATCGGCCTTTGGTATCATGGGGGCATTTATTGCGACCCCACTTACCGCCTTCATAAAAGCATATTATGAAACCTTTTACCGGAAAGAAATCGAACAAGAGAAGCATGATAAGAATATTGACAAGATGCTCTATCGCAAGTAGTTTAAAGCATTCAAAATTTAAAATACACAAACAACCTCCCGAAATTCTTACTATCATTCTCAATGCGGTGGTAAAGCGGCTTTATGTGCGGCTGTTGTAAAAAACGTTCCACTTTTTTTCTCAGCTGCCCGCTTCCTTTTCCGGGAATTATTTCCACTTCCCGAATTCTTTTTTCAATTGCTTCATTGAAGATATTCTCCAAGGCCTGGTCAATTGCTTTTCCATTATTGTAGACGTCGTGCAAGTCTAGTTTTAGTTTCGCCATAGAATTAAAAACGGAAAGATAATGAATGTGATTTTTTGGTAATATTCTTGTACATCTCACATAAATAATTCTTATGGCAACGGAACAATATCATGAACCCGCAGATGAGTTAAGCCAGGAGACCAGGACATTTGCACGGATAGTTACGTCTCTGATAGAAGAAGCGGAAGCCATCGGGTGGTATGAGCAGCGGATTTCGCTTGAAAAGGATAAGCAGGCAAAAGCCATTATGGAAAATGCCCAGCAGGAAGAATTTAAACACTTCGGAATGGATCTTGAATTTCTACTTCGCAGGAAAGAAAAATGGAGAACAGTCTTGCAAAGCATATTGTTTAAAAAGGGTGATATTGTTGAATTGGGAGAAAAAGGTGAGGAAAAAATAGATTAAACAGTTTTTTACAGTTTTATTCTCTTAAACCGCGACCCGATTTTGGCCGCAACTTCATTAATTTGCAGCCATGCAGGATTATTTACGTGGTTTGAATGAAAGGCAGATAGAAGCAGTACTCCATATCACTGGACCATTGATGATCGTAGCAGGTGCCGGTAGTGGAAAAACAAAAGTTCTCACGACACGAATTGCCCATCTCATGGCGAATGGCGTGGATTCTTTTCATATACTGGCTCTCACTTTTACCAACAAGGCGGCAAAAGAAATGAGAGAAAGAGTGGAGAAGATCCTGGGGAATAATGAAGCCCGCAATTTATACATCGGTACTTTTCATTCGGTGTTCGCAAGGGTGCTCCGGATAGAGGCAGTAAAGCTAGGGTATCCAAACAATTTTACAATTTACGATACCGATGACGCGAAAGCAGTCGTAAAAACGGTTGTCCACGAGTTAAGTCTTGACGACAAACATTATAAGCCTTCTTCCGTTTATAATCGCATTTCATCGGCAAAAAATTCATTGGTTGGTCCCGAAGAATACGCAAGAGATTATTATATTCAACAGGAAGACATGAGGGCCAATCGTCCTGCTATTTCTCAAATTTACTCGGCTTATGTACAGCGCTGTTTTAAAAATGGTGCCATGGACTTTGATGATCTGCTGTTGAAATTTTATGAGCTGCTCACAAAGATTCCCGAAGCACTAAGCAAGTATCAGCGGAAGTTTCAATACATTTTAATTGATGAATACCAGGATACCAATCCAGCACAATACGAGATCATAAAATTGTTAGGAGCGCAACATGAAAATGTTTGCGTGGTAGGCGATGATGCACAAAGTATTTACAGTTTTCGTGGGGCTACCATTCAAAACATCCTGCAGTTTCAAAAAGATTATGAAGATGTAACGGTGGTGAAACTAGAACAGAATTATCGGAGCACGCAAAGTATATTGAATATCGCCAACGAGGTGATCAAGAATAATAAAGGCCAAATTCCAAAAGTTCTGTGGACAGAAAATGCGACGGGTGAAAAAATAAAACTTGTTCGCACGATGACAGATAACGAGGAAGGAAAATTTGTCGCCGATACGATCCAGGAACAAAGGCTCCGCAATCATTATCACAATAAGGATTTCGCAATTCTTTACCGCACCAATGCGCAAAGCCGTGCTTTTGAAGAAAGCCTCCGCCGAATGGGCATTCCCTATACTATGTATGGTGGTATCAGTTTTTATCAACGGAAGGAAGTAAAAGACCTGGTCGCTTATTTGCGGGTCATTGTAAATCCAAAAGATGAGGAAGCGCTGAAAAGAATTATCAATTATCCTGCCCGGGGAATTGGTAAGACCAGCATTGATAAGGCCGTGTTATTTGCCAATGAAAATAATATTAGCATGTGGGACGTATTGGTGAATGCGCCAAGGTTTGGCTACAAGGCCAACACAGCTGAGATCATTGAAGGCTTCGTGACAATGATAAAAATGTTCCAGAGTGAGTTGCCAAAAAAAAATGCTTATGATCTTGCCTTCATGGTTGGGAAGCAATCGGGGCTTGTAAAAGACCTGTTTGACAGACGACAGGAAGGCGATGACGCAATTCAACGGTATGAAAATATCCAGGAGCTATTAAATTCAATAAAAGAATTTACGGAGACTCCCAGTAATGAAGAGGGGGAAGTGGGTGATAAGGGCCTTGGTGCTTACTTGCAGCAAATTACTTTGCTGACAAATGACGACGAAAAAGATGAAAATGCAGATACCGTAAAACTGATGACCATTCACTCCGCGAAGGGTTTGGAATTTAGCTGTGTGTTTGCCTGTGGACTTGAGGAAATGCTTTTTCCCAATGCGATGAGCATTAATACAAGGGAGGAACTGGAAGAAGAACGCAGATTATTTTACGTTGTGATCACAAGAGCAAAGCACAAACTATGGATCACGTATGCCAATACAAGATATAAGTTTGGCCAGCTTGTGCAAAATGAACCCAGTCGCTTTATTGATGAAATACCGAATGAATTTTTAGACAGAGGTTTTGCGGGCGGTGGGATACGAAATCAAACCGGTACATTCAATAGCTGGTCCGCACAATCGGCATTCGACAGAATGAATCGCGGCTTTGGGACCGGTACGAATAGTTGGGACCGGGAGACACGAAGCGACAGAGAAGCGACTAAACCATCTTACCTCACATCAAATGTAAAACAACAAACAAAGGAACATACTCCATCGCCTGATTTTAAGGCAAGTGATACAAGCAACTTACAAGTAGGACAAAGAGTAGAACACCAAAAATTTGGTTTTGGCGAAGTCATGAAGATGGAAGGGGCAGCACACAATCCTGTCGCCACTGTTAAGTTTGAACTCAACGGCGAAAAGAAGATCATGCTCAACTACGCAAAGCTGAGAATCGTCGAATGATCGTAACTTCTGGATAATGTTCCGATTTGAAATTTTTGCCACGGAGGCACCAAGAGCAG
>Ga0070683_100000517_pt1 | contig 27151 bp, 27 predicted proteins | sample KBSC713LmetaG_FD_64662 | JGI IMG/M metagenome (GOLD analysis project Ga0070683, IMG submission 64662) | Corn rhizosphere microbial communities from Kellogg Biological Station, Michigan, USA - KBS C7.1-3L metaG | ecosystem: Host-associated > Plants > Roots > Rhizosphere ... | reverse complement strand
GCCCGCCCCGCCGCCGGTGTTCCCCTCGCCGCCCGTGCCGCCCCGGGCGCCGAAGCTTCCGCCTTCACCGCTCGCGCGTCCGCCGCTCCCGCCGCCCCGACCACCGACCTCGAGAGCGCCCGCCATGCCGGGGTTGGCCCCAGCGCCGCCGCTGCCCGGGCCGGCGCCCGTGCCCTTCAGGGCGTCGTAGTCGTAGCGGCAGCCGACCGCCCCGCAGACGATCAGCGCGCAGACGAACGCCGCCCGCGTCATCAGAAGCTCCACGCGCCCGCGAAACCAACCTCGCGGGCGTTGATGATGACGACGATCCCCGTCGCCGCGGCGGTGACGCCGGTCGCCGCCCACAACAGATTGGCGATCCGCGCGCGCGACTTCACCTGGTCGATGTCGGCGGTTGCGCAACCTTCGGCGGTGTGGCCGCAAGACGACCGCAGCTGATCGTATCGATGCGACGCCTGCACGCCCGTCACGATGGCGCCGGCGCCGAGCGCGACGGTCGCGCCCACGCCGGCCCAGGCCAGCCCGGTCGGAAGCGGAGCGGACGAAGGCGGCGCGGGCGTGGCGGTCACGTCGGCGCGCAGTTCCGTGGCGGGCGGCGGGGCCGCTGCGGGCATCGGGGCTGGCGCGGGCGGCGGAGCCGGCGGCGGCGGAACGCTGGCGGTGGCTCGCTTGGGCGCAGGCGGAGCGCTGGCGGTGGCTCGCTTGGGCGCAGGCGCCGGAGGGGCGACCGGCGCCGGGGGCGCGACGCGGATCGGCGCGACGACGCGGGCAGGCGCAGGCAGCGGGGCGGCAGGAGACGCCGGGGCAGGCGCCGGCGTCGACGCCTTCATTTCCAGCGCGTTCGCCGCCCGCTCGGCCGCCTCACGGTACTTGCCCCGGGGATCCCGCGCGACGTACGTGCGGTAGAACCTGAGCGCCGCAACGTCCTGCCCCATCTTCTGGTTCACTTCGCCGAGGCGGAACAGGAACGTCGTGTCGCCCGAGAGCTCGTACGCACGGGCGTAGGCTGCGATCGCCTCCGGCAGGCGGCCCGCGTCGGCTGCCTGACGCGCTTGCTCGGCGGCCTCGCGCGCCGCGACGCTGGGCGACGACTCGCCCCGCGCGTCAGCCGAGGGCGAGTCAGCTGCGTCGACGACCGCTGAGTGGACGATGACCCCCACCATCACCACCACGAACACCGAACGTGAAGAAAGGATGAAGCCAGGCACTGCCGAAAAGACCCCCGAAATAAACGCCATCTGAGTGACCGCAGAACGATTCCGCGGCTCCGATATTTCGAGAGCTATCACGCAATCCCGATTTGGCGGTCGATCTCGGGTCGACCCCTACACTTTTTTCTCGGTCCGGGCACGAAGGCGGGACTGGGATGTGTAGAACGCGCCCGATAGTGGTACCCTCGCGTTTTGTGATGAGATTTTCGCTTATTCTCGTGCTCCCCTTGGCTCTCGGATGCGCGACGAGGTATCCGGACAACACGGTCACCAAGATGGGGACCCCGCGGACCGCGCTCGCTGCGGATTGCGCGCTGACGCTCATCACGCAGAGCGACTCGTGGCCCGGCGGGAAATACGATTCGTATGAATCGGTTGGCATCGTGAACATCTACGCGAAGTCGACGAACGCCGAGCCCGGCGACCCGGACGTGAAGCAGGAGCTCAAGCCGCGGGCCTGCGCGCTGGGTGGGGAGCTGATCGCCGTCATCAGCTCGACCGGTCTTCACAACCGATACGGCAAGCCGCTCGAGGGCAGGCAGATCTCGTTCCAGGTGCTCGCGAAGAAGCAGAGCCAGGAAACGAAATACTGAGCGTGGCCAGCCCGCGCTGGATCCCGGTGCTCGCCGTCGCGCTCCACCTCGGTGGATGCGGCCTGCCGCTCATCGACAACAAGCGCGTCTGCGACGAGAGCGTGGACCCCTGTGAATGGGACGGCCGATGCAACCCCGCGCTCTGCAAGGATCCCTACCCCGCCGCGCCCGCGTGCTCGACGACCGTGACGTCGGCCGGCCTCGCGTGGAGCCGGTGCGACAACGGCGCCGACATCAACGCCTATTGCGCAGCCTGCTACGCGCAAGGTCTGACGATCGGGGGTCGCTCGGGCTGGCGCATCCCGACGATCAGCGAGCTCGCGTCGCTCTACGTTTCCAGCGACCTGCTCGTCGACACGTGCGGTCTGTACTTCTACAGCAACATCGACGCGCAATTCGATCTCTCCTGCGCCGTCGTGTGGTCGTCGACGATGACGAACAACGATCCGCTGTACACGCAGATCGTCAACTTCGGGGCGACCGCCACGCACGCGGTCGACCATGTGCAAGGCAGCGATACGGTCTACATGCGCGCGCTGGTCGTGCACTCACCGTAATTCGAGCCGCCAAGGTCGTCCGTGGCGCGACGGACCTTTCGCCGCGGCGTGCTCATAATCGGGGGTAGAGGGGGGCGACATGGGCGTGACCAAGCAGATTCCGCGTGACGACTGGAAGAGGTACTTCGACGAGGTCGAGAAGCGGCACATCCGCAATGGGACCGCGAGCGCGACGATCGACTTGATCTCGCCGGAGCTCGGCGATCAAGCGGAGGAAGTGCAGGTCCCCCTGGAAGGCCTCGACTACGACCCCAAGAGCGAAGCCCTCGAGGTCCAGCTGAAGGATCTCGACCGCCTGGTGTTTCAGCCGGTTGAGATCTGGGTGATCGAGGAGGACGACGGGTTCGTCTCCGCGCTCGAGGTGGTCCACGCCGACGGGGTTCGCGAGATCATGCGCATCGACCGGACCGCGGAGCCGGAACCGGTCTATCCCGCGTCGTAGGCAGGCAGCGGCGGACACGGGTCGTCCGCCCGTCGCAGGATCCGGCGCGCCGCCTCAGGCGTGCCGGGGTAGTCTCACGTCATGCGACCCCTCCGGTACTCCATCAACGTGACGCTGGATGGGTGCTGCGATCATCGTGCGGGGATCCCCGCGGACGAAGAGCTGCATCGCCACGCGACGCAGATGCTTGCCCAGGCCGACGCTCTCATCTTCGGCCGCGTGACCTACGAGATGATGGAGACCGCGTTTCGCCCGCGGACGCCGCCGGCCGCGCGGCCCGACTGGATGCAACCCTTCGCACGGACGATCGATGCGGCGAAGAAGTACGTCGTATCGAGCACGCTGGACCGGGTGGATTGGAACGCGGAGCTGGTGCGCGGGGATCTGGGAAACGCCATCGCGCAGCTCAAACGGGAACCGGGGAACGGGCTGTACGTCGGAGGCGTGACGCTGCCGCTGGCGTTGACGGAGCTGGGACTGATCGACGAGTACGAGTTCGTGGTGCATCCCAGGCTGGCGGGCCATGGGCCGACGTTGTTCGCGGGCCTGTCGAAGCCCGTCGACTTGAAGCTCGTGAACCGGCTGGAGCTCCGCTCGGGAGCGGTGGCCCTGCGTTACGAGCCAAAAAAGTAGCCATCGAGCGTAGTTCCCACGGGAACCGAGGGGTAACGACATTCACGGTGCATGAGCCGTTTTTCGCCCTTTGTCGTGGCCTGCGCGGTGGCGCTGTCCGCCGGATGTGCCCCCAGTGATGGAACCTCCTCCCCGACCGGCACGGGAACCGCCGGCCATGGAACCGCCGGAACGACAGGCGGCGGAGGCAACGTCGGACCGGCCGGCAGCGCCGGGAGCTCCGGCATCGCCGGGACCGTAGGCACGACGGGCACTGCCGGCGCCGCGGGCAACGCGGCGGGCAACGGCGGCAACGGCGGCAATGTCGGAACGACCGGCACGGGTGGAAGCGCCGACAGGGGCGGCACCACCGGGACGGGCGCAACCGCCGGGAATGGCAGCGCCGGAAGCGGCGGCGCCGGGACGGCCGGCAGCAGCGGCGGGGCGGGCGCGGGGACGGGCGGCGCGGTGGGGACGGGCGGCCGCGGCGGTACCGCTGGTGGCGCCGCGGGCCGCGGCGGGTCGACGGGCGGGAGCACCGCGGGCCGTGGTGGGTCCGCAGGCGGAGCCGCCGGCACCGGGGGCAGCACGGGCACGGCCGGCTCCACTGGATCAGGCGGAAGCACGCCGCCGCCGCCGCTGGATTGCGGCCCGGACGGCTGGGTGGTCGAGAACCACGGCTCCCCCGCAAACCGCATCAACTTCGTCATCTACGCAGACGGGTACAACGCGAGCGAGGTGGCGCCCGGCGGCTTGGTGGAGACGCACGTGAAGAAGATGCTGCCGCGTCGCTTCAGCGAAAACGCGCAGCCGTACCTCCGCTACCGCAATTTCGTGAACATCTGTGTTCTCCGGCCGGCGAGCACGGGAAAGCCGGGCATGTTCGGATGCGCGTGCTCGGGCGATCGCGTGGGCACCTGCAACACGAGCGCGATGCAAACCTACGCGAACAGCAAGTTGCCGAAGTCGCTCATCATCGATTGGCGAGCGGGGATGTTCAACACGACGGACTACTGCAACTCCGGCGGTCAGGGCCTTCTCACCTTGGCGGGAGGGCATTCCGACGAACCGGCCGCGGCGCTTCACGAGGGCGGCCATGCCTTCCACGCGCTCGCGGACGAATACGCGGACTGCATCGGCGCCAGTTGCGGATCCGACACCAAGGGCACGGGCACCACCTACACCGCATATCAAGAGGTGAACTCGTGCGGTAACCCGATGACCACCGACGGAAAGTGGGACAAGTGGATCGGCTACAACCAGACGGGCGCAACCGGCGTCCAATCGACGTGGTCGCATAGCCGTTACAACGCCTCGAACTATCGGCCCACGGCGAATTCGATGATGAACTCCATGTTCTGCAACACGAACGACGAAACGAAGTGCACGCCCAACACGGCGTTCAACTCCGTCTCGCGCGAGCAGATCGTGATGAGCATTTGGAAGAAGGTCAGACCGATCGACTCGACCGAGCCGACGGCGGGCGCCGTGACCAGCCCGGGCACGCTCAAGGTGAACGTCGTCGACCCGGCGGTCATCAACGTCGACTGGGACGTGGACGGAACGGTCACGAAGAACGGCGGCACGACGTTCGACACGTCGAAGCTCGCGGCCGGGGCGCACACGATCAAGGCCACCGCGTACGACAACGCCGGCGATGACCTCGTGCGATACAAGGATTCGACCTGCCCGTCGGCGCTGGGAACGGGTTGGTACTGTCACCGAAACGCCTGGAAGAACTCCACGCAGACGGTGATGTGGACCTTCACCAAGTAGCAAGGCGAAGTCGCGACGTCGCCAAGCGCCATGCGCGCCGATAGCTCATCCTCCAAGCGCCTCGTGGTGGCTCTCGCGCTGGTGCTGAACGCGATCGTGATCGCGGCAGTCTGGCTGCTTGCGGGGCGGGATTCTGCCCCGCTCGTCCAGGCGGCCGTCGCCGACGAGGCAACGAAGACGGCACCGCTGGCGCCGTCGCCAGGGCCGGTGCGCGCGCGCGACGCGCAACGTCCAGCCCCGTCCACGCCCGTCGAGCACGTCGCCGCGGACGGCGTCGGCTTCATGCCTGCGCACGACGGGGATCCGCGGCCGCCCGGGGCCTTGCATCCGCATCCGATCTCGGCGCAACACCAGCGGCTCTTCGCGGAGAACCGCATCGCCTTCGCGCTCGACGACGCGACGGACGCGAAGGACGTCGCCGTGATGAAAGACCTCCTCGCGCGATATCGCCGCGAGTTCCCTGAAGATCAGTGGCAACTCCAGGACGGTTACGCCGTCATCATCGAGTGCCTCGAGCATCCCGGTCCCGACTCGCGCCGGGCCGCCGACCGGTGGCTCGATCAGAACAACGGGTCGACCGTCAAACGCTCGGTGCTCCGCAACTGCATCGATCCGCCGCAGCCCTAGAGGCGCGGCTGCCCGCCCGTCGGTGCACTCTCCTCACCGGAGCGCGAGGAGCGACGCCGCTCCCAGCGCGGCGCCGAGCGGGAGCGTGGTGACCCAGGCAGTCAGGATCGCGATCACCGTGTTCGGTCGCGCCTGCCGGGTCACGGCACCGATGCCGAAGATGCCGCCCGTCGCCACGTGCGTCGTCGAGACCGGCAGGCCGAACCACGACGCCGCGATCACCAGCCCCGCGGTCGTCAGGCTGGCGACGAAACCCTGGCCGGCGTTGAGGGGCGTGATCTTTCGAGCCATCGTCTCAGCCACCCGCCGCGCGCCGACGAGACCGCCCGCGGCCATCGCGACGCCGACGAGCGGAAGTCCGACCTGCGGGCTCACAGCTTTCGCGGCGATGAGCAACGCGACGATCTTCGGGGTGTCGTTGAGGCTGCGGGCGAAACAGACCGCGCCGGCCGCGAGGAAATGGAAGGAGTCGAGAACGCGCTGGGCCGACAGACCGACGACCACGCCGGCGTAGCGCTCGCAGCTGGTCCCGGCGGTCACGGCCAGCCGGATCTTGGCGGCGACCGCCGGGCCGGCGGCCATGGCGATCCGAACCGGGACGTATTCCTTCTCGATGCAGACACAGCTCTCGCGCACGATCCCCATTCGTGCGCGCAGCCGGTGGGCGACCGGATAGAGCAGCGAGGTGGTCGCGACGCCCAGGACGGGGCTGAGGAGGAGGGGCAGCACGAACGACTTTCCCAGCACCGCAAAGTTCACACCCGCGCCCGTCGCGAGGCCCGCCCCGATGAGCGCGCCCGTGAGGCCATGCGTCGTCGAGACCGGTAGACCGAGGAACGTCGCCAGCAGCACCGTCAGGCCGGCCCCGAGAGCGACCGCGCCGAGGAAAGCGCGCGACGTGGCGACGGCGTCGGGGACGAGCCCCTTCGCCGAGAACGTCTTCATGAGCGCGGCGGCGAGCGCGAGCGTCAGTAGCGATCCGGCGAGCTGGGCCACCGTCGCCAGGCCCAGCGCGCTCTTGTAGCTGGCGCTGCCCGAGCCATACAGGGCCGAGACGCCCTTGAAGTTGTCGTTGCTGCCGTTGGACCACGCGAGCAACGCGACCGCCCCGAGAACCACCCACGCCATCGCGGGCGACTCTACACCAGTCAGTGACACCTGGCCGAGCCGGACGGGCCCACTGGCGCGCCGCTGCCGACCTCGATGAATCGCCAATCGTAGGCATCTCGCCGGAGGGTCATCTCCAGGACGCCGTGAACGCCCACGACCTTGGCCTCGAGAGCGCCGCCGCGCGGCCCCCCGAAGGTCGTGTCGTAGTCACCGCCGCCGGTCCCGACAACGAAGGTCCGGATTCCGCGAGCCGCGTCGACCTGGCCCGCCTTGTTCAGCGGCGCGAGCTGCTGGAATCCGTGCTCGTGACCGTTGAGGACGACATCGGCGCTCGCGTCGAACAACGCCTCCCACAGCGGCGCCGCCGCAACGGCCTCGCCAGAGATCGTCCCCGCCTGGAACCGCGGGTGATGCCAGAAGGCGAGCGTACAGGTCGTCGGGTGGGCCGCCAGATCCGCGACCAACCACTGGTGCTGCGCCGAGCCCGCCGCGCAGGAAACCCACCGGCAGTTGTCGCTCGTGTTGAGCGCGATCAGGTGCCAACCCCCAATGTCGAAGCTGTAATACCCCTCGCCGCGCGGACCGGCGATCCCGCTCGACCGGCCGCTGCCATCGAAGAAGTCGAAGTAGCCGGCGGCGATCGTATCCACGTACTCGTGATTGCCGGGGATCGGGTGGGTGAGAGGGAGCAGCTCGGGGCGACCCCAGCTCGGGCCGTAAAGAGATTGAAATTCGGTGAGCAGGCCGCTCGCGTACGCCTCGTCACCCAGCGGAAGCACCGCGGCCATGCGACGGGTCCGCAGGAGCTGGTCCAGCAGGTCTGCCGTCGCGCCCTGCGCGCAGCCCGCACAGGCGATGTCCCCGGCCGCCGCGATGACGACGCCGTCGTCGCCCGCGTCTCCTGGTGCGGCGGATGCCGCCCCGGAATCACTGGACTGCGTGACAGCTGTCGCGTCCGCCGATCGTCGGCCGTCGTTCACCGCGTTGACGCTGCACCCCCAGTCGCCGTTCACGGCCGCGGCGGCGCCCAGGACAGCCACGGCACCGATCCGCAGTAGGAGCGAAGGCTTCGGCATCTCCGCTCAAGACAAGTAACCACCTCGCCTCGACCTCCAAGTCGAACGCGCCCCTGGTTCTTGCGCGTCGACGCGCGCTGAGCGCCCGCGCGCGCCGCTATCCGACGAAGGTGATCGCCCACTCGAGGGGCTCGCCCTTGACGGTCACCTCGACGGTGTCGCCGACCCGCCGTCCCAGCACCGCCTTGCCGATCGGGGACGACGGCGTGACCACGGACAGATAGCCGTCGCCGCCGGGGCCCGTCAGCTCGACACCCGCGCCGGCCGGCGCCAGGAAGAACGTGCGGCCGTGCGAGCCGTCCTCCACCTCGACGATCGCGCCGAGGGCGATCGGCGCGCGCGACGGCAGCGGCCGGGGCCGAAACGTCTCGAGCAGCGACACCTCGGACGCGGCCCGATCCGCGCGCTGCTTCTGCCCGCGCGCGAGGCCGGCGTACTCCATCGCGACGCGCCCGTCCTCGCGCTTCTCGGCGGGCGTCGCCCCGGCGCGCGCCTCCTCGGCGGCGGCGTCGCCCGCCTTGCGCGCCACCTGCACGGACTCCCGCAGCCGGTCGACCAGCTGCGACACCAAAAACTGTTTGTCCATCGTCGGCGAGCGTAGGCGCGCCCGCCGACGGTCGCAAGAAATCGCCCAGCGACTAGAACTCCATCTCGCTGGCGGCGAGCATGACGCCGCCGAAGCCCTGCGGGACGTTGTCACGCAGGTACGCGTACCGGCAGGTGAGCGGCGCCGACTTGAAGGTGGTGCCGCCGTAGCCGCTGCTGGTGCATTCGGGGCCGCCCGCGGGGTTGATGCCGTTCGTGACGTCCGACTGCGGCGACGCGTTGACGTACGCGTTCCAGGTCCCGGCCAGGCTCATGCCGACCACGGTGTCCTTGATGGTGACCTGGTCGCCGTCGATGATCACCTTGCTCTTCACGCCTTCCCAGCCCCTCTTCGCGACGTGGTGGAACTCGCCCCGCAGGATCCCGAGGCGCTGGGCCTTCGCCAGCGCGTAGACGAACAGCGCGCTCGCGGAGGTCTCGGTCCAGTTCGGCAACGCGCCGATGCCCTCGCCGGGGTATCCACCCTCTGCGGGGACGGGCCCGTCCATCGCGTCGGTGATCTGGAACCAGAGGCCCGTCGCCGGATCCTGGTAGTTCTTCAACCCCTCCGCGATGCTCCAGACGATCTCCTCCAGCTTGCCGCGATCCGGATGCTGCTGCGGCAGGAACTCGAGGACGTCGACGGTCCCGGCCAGGTACCAGGCGATGGACCGCGACCAGATGATCGGCGCGACGCGGGTTCCGGTCGTCGGCGGCGTCTTGTTGGCGGTGCAGAGGCCGCACCCCAGGGTGCCGCCGGCCGGGTTCGGCAGGTTCAGCGTCCAGTCATGCGCCTCGTCGCCGTTCCAGCCGTGGTGGGGAAGGCTCTTGTCCGCGTCGAAGGTGACGGCGTCGGCCAGCTTGATCTGCGTCGTCGAGATCTTGAAGCAGGCGGCCGCATCGCCCGGCTTGATCGCGTCGGCGTAGAGCGCCCCGTACTGGGTGATGAACGGTTCGGACATGTAGATGGCGTCCAGCCACTGCTGGCGCGCGTAGTTCGGCTTGTGCCAGAACGTGCCCGCGCTGTTCTGGAAGATGCTGTCGAAGACCGCGCGCGCGTTCTTCATCGCGTCCAGGTACTTCGTGTCGCCGCTGACCTGGTAAAGCTGGAACAGCAGCGTCGACGGCTGCATCGTGTCCTGGATCGTCGGGTTGTTCTTGGATGTCGTCTGCGTGGGCGGCGTGCCGTAGTTGATGGTGCCGTCGGCGGCCACATAGTAGTCGACCCACTTCTTCACGTAGTTGTAGTAGGCGGGATTGTTCGTCCGCTCGAACAGCTTCTGGATTCCGTAAAGCGGGACGCCGTTGGTGTACTCCCAGTATTTCGGCGACGGCCCTGGTACCGCCGCCGCGTAGTTGAGGCTGAAACAGTCGGTGCAATGGCTGTCCTCCAGCTGGAGGTTTGGCCAGCGCGCAATCATGTAGTTGGCGAGCGTCACGCCAACGTTGTCGGCGTCCTTCCTGCCCTTTCCTGGCTTGTCCTTGATCGCGTACGACGTGGTGATCTCGTCGACCAGCCCGTCGTGGCGATTCGTGCACGCCGACATCGTCACAGTGAGCGCTACACACCCGATCCCGACCCAATCGTTCATTTGCATGCCTCGACTCCGTTTGAGGTTGTTCACCCAAGCGAGGCTAAAGAGATCGCGCCGCGATCGCTGCAGCCTTGTCGCGCACGTGCGGTCGGCCGGCAAGCAAAATCTCATCTGCGTTGTTTACGAGAATTCCGCGCAAACGTTTTCCCCCCTGTAAACATTCTCGAGGTAGCAGCAGCCCATGGTCGTCATTACCCTTCGAGGCGTTCATTGCGGGGAGGGAGCAGATGGAAGGACGAAGAAGGGTCGTCTCGATTCTCGGGCTGGTGTCGTTCGTGGTGAGTGGGTGGCCCGCGCGCGTCGGCGCGCAACGCCTCACGCCAGTCCCGCACGCGATCGGCGCGCCCGATCCGGCGGGCACGGCTGCTCGGTCCAGCGTCGCGCCGCCGCCGACGTCTCGCTGGACACCGTTGACCAATCAACCGAGCCTGTTCAACGGCGCATCCAACCCGATCCTCCTGACCGACGGCACCGTCCTCGTGAAGGAGACGGGGTTCCCCGATTGGTGGCGATTGACGCCTGACCAGTCGGGCAGCTACGTGAACGGAACCTGGAGTCAGGTTGCCTCCTTGCCCGTCGGCTACAGCCCGCTCTACCACTCGTCGGCCGTGCTGCCGGACGGTCGGCTCATCATCGAAGGCGGCGAGTACCTGCTCAGCGACGATCACACGGCCTTCATCGTCAGCGAGTCCGCGAAGGGGGCGATCTACGATCCGATCGCCGACACCTGGACGGAGATGCAGCCACCGCCGTTCTTCACAGGCCTCCCGGGATTCCCACAGACGATCGGTGACGCCCAGAGCGTCGTGCTGGCCGACGGCACGTACATGCAGGCCAACTGCTGCACGAGAGAGGCCGCCCTGCTCGATGCCAGGACGTTGACCTGGACCCCGACCGGGCAAGGAAAGCTGACCATCAACTCCGAAGAGGGATGGACCCTGCTGCCCAGCGGGAAGGTGCTGACGGTCGACGCCTACGTCTTCGGCTACGACGTTGCGGGGATGGCGTCGGAGATCTACGACCCGATGACGGGCGCCTGGACGAGCGCGGGCGGCACGAAGGTGCAACTCTGGGACTCCGCCGCAAATTGCGGCGGCTTCAGCAACGCGTCGTACGAGGTCGGGCCGGCGGTGTTGCGTCCCGACGGGACTGTCTTCTACGCCGGCTCGGATAAATGCGAGGCCGGCCACACGGCCATCTACGACTCGCGAACGAAGCGCTGGAAGGCAGGGCCGGATTTCCCGGACGCCGTCAGCATCGCCGACGGACCGGCGGCGCTGGAGCCGAACGGAAAGGTCCTGATGATGGCGAGCCCCTTCTTCGCGCCACCCTCGCAGTTCCTGGAGTGGGACGGGAAGCGCCTGACCCAGATTCCGGGCCCTCCCCACGCGCCTTTCGTTCCGTCCTATTTCGGCATGATGGTGGTGCTGCCGACCGGCCAGATCCTGCTGACGGACTTTTCGAACGACGTCGAGATCTACACGCCGACTTCGAACGGCGACGAACAGGACGACGCGCGACCGGTGGTCTTCGACTCGCCCCCTCGCGTGCGCAGAGGGAAGTCGTATCGGATCGCCGGACGCGGGTTCAACGGCGTATCCCAGGGCGCTTCATACGGAGATGATGCGCAATCAGCGACCAACTATCCGCTCGTGCGCATCACCAACCTGAAGACCCGGCACGTCTTTTACAGCCGCACGCACGATCACAGCAGCATGGCGGTCGCGTCGGACGATGTGGTGCACACCTGGTTCGACGTACCGGCCCCGCAGGAACGCGGTCGCAGCATCCTGGAGGTCGTCGCGAACGGCATCGCCTCGTGCCCGATCTCGATTCTCGTCGAGTAGTCGGACGTTGCGCCTCGCCACCGCGGGGAATCCCTGCCGCGGCGTCGGCTGTTCACCGTCGCGCTCCGCGACATCACGGAGCAGAAGCGCCTGGAGGAAGAGAGCCAAGCGGCGATCGAGCTGCGTGACAGCGTCATGGGAACGGTGGCGCACGATCTCCGGAATCCACTCGGGACCATCCTCATGCTCGTGTCCTTGCTGAAGCGGCGCGGCGGCGAGGCTGCGGGCCCGTCCCAGAAGACCGCGGAGGCGGTCGAGCGCGCGATCTCCCGGATGGATCGACTGATCCGCGATCTTCTCGATGTCACCCGCTTGAACGCAGGCCACCTCGCCGTCGAGACGGGTCGCGTCTCGGCGGTGCAAGTCATCGCCGAATGTACGGACGCCCAGAAGGCGCTGCTCGCCTCGGCCTCCCTCGAGCTCACATTCGAAGTCGCCCCGAACCTTCCCCTCATCTCGGCCGACCGGCATCGATTCGCTCAGATCATGGAGAACCTGATCGGGAACGCGGCCAAGTTCACCAGACCCGGCGGCCGCATCACGGTGGGTGCGATGGCTGACGGTGGTGACGTCTTGTTCTGGATCAGGGACACGGGCATCGGGATCGCGGCCGAACACATCCCGCACGTGTTCGATCGTTTCTGGCAGGTGAGCACCGAGGAACGCCATCGTGGCCTGGGCCTCGGGCTGCCCATCGTGAAGGGCCTCGTCGAGGCTCACGGGGGGCGCATCTGGGTCGAGAGCACCGTCGGTGAGGGCACGACCATGTTCTTCACGCTTCCCGCGGCACCTCCCGAGGCGCCGTTGCAGGCAGACCACGAGCCCCCCGGGCCCTGAACGTCGCCGGTGACACTTCTGCCGGCCGCCGGTGTTGTGGTGGTGGGAGGTCACAATGGCGATTCGATTCGAGACGGTACGACTGATGATGGTTGCGACGCTGGCGGCTGCTGGCTGCGGGCTTTACGGCGTCGACGGAAACGGCGAGCGCGCCACCGAGACGCGGCCGCTGCAGGGATTCACCGCGGTGGTGGCCGACGGCTCGCTGGACGTGCAGATCCAGCGCGGCGACGCTTTCGACGTGGAGGTCAGCATCGACTCCAACGTGCTGCGCGACCTGCGCACGGATCTGATCGACGGCGGCGCGACGCTGTCGATCGATCTGGAGGGGCCCGTCTGGGACATCCTGCCTGGCCCTCACGTCATCGTGACCATGCCGGCGTTGCAGCGGGCCGTGCTCAACGGATCGGGCTCCATGAACGCCACCGGCTTCCAGCAGACCGATCCGGTGACCTTGGAGCTGGATGGCTCTGGATCCCTGACCTACGCGGGCGACGTGCCGAGCGCGCAGGTTCGATCGTGGGGCTCGGGCGACGTGCGCCTGCACGGAAGCGCCAGCAGCCTCGATGCGCGCCTCGACGGCTCGGGCGCCGTGGATGCGCGCGATTTCCCGACGGCGACCGCCGATCTGTCACTCAGCGGTTCGGGCGATCTCGCCGCGAACGTGAGCGACTCGGCGCGCGTCACGCTGTCCGGCTCCGGCAACGTCGACCTCTACGGCGGCGCCGTCGTCGAGCGCGCGAGCATCTCCGGCAGCGGATCGTTCAACCAGCGCTGAGGCCCCGCCACAGTCTGTCCAGGGCGGCAGGCAGCTCCGTCAGATCGCGGAGGACGATGTCGGCACCCGCCGCTTCCAGCGTTCCAGCGGCGTGCCAGCCCGTTGCGACGGCGACCGACCGGCAGCCGTTCTTCCGGGCGCAATCGACGTCGCGCGGGGTGTCGCCGATGACGACGACACGGTCGGGGTCGGGCTGCGCGCCACGCGCGCGCCAGCGCTCGATGGCCAGGCGAACCAGCTCGGGACGCGTGTGCGCGTCGTCGCCGAAGGCGCCGACGACGAACTGGGCGGGATCGATGCCCACGGCGCGCAGCTTCATCGGCACCGCGCGCGCGTAATTTCCGGTCACGAGCCCGAGCGTCGCCGACGCGTCGCCGCCGACCGTCGCGAGCGCGGCGGCGACGCCGGGCAGGATCTCCGGCGGCGACGCGGCACGCTCGATCTCCCCGGGGAGCTCGGCAAGATATTCGTCACGAAACGCGGCGTGGAATTCGCTCGGGTCTTCGTGTCCCAGGCGCCTGGCTGCCTCCCGGAAGATCCACGGGTCCAGCGCGCCTCCGAAGTCGATTCCGTCCAGCGTGAACGCAGCGCCCAGCACGCGGCGACCGGCACGCTCCATCGCGCGGGCGCCGATGCCGTGCGCGCGCAGCAAGGTGCCGTCGATATCGAACAGGAGCAGGCGCACGATCGCTGGACCTTACCCTACTCGCCCTGAGCCTCGAGGCGCGCGGCGCCGGCGTCGCGCGCCGCCGACAGATCCAGGACGAGGCGGCCGCCGACCTTTCGCTTGCGTGTCTTGCCCTTCGAGACCAGATCGGCCAGCTCGGCGTCGGTGATGCGGCGCCCCGCGATCTCGAACCAGATCACGAACGCGCAGCCCTCGCGCCAGCGGGCGCAGCCCCAGCCGCGCTTCCCCGCCACCAGCGTTCCCTGTTTGCAGCGGGGACAGGTGAGCGTCGTGGCATCCGGCGCCGCGGGCGCGCGGGCCGGGGCCCGGGGCCGTGGCGGCTTCGGCGGGGACGCGGGCGCGACGTCGGCCGGTCGCATCGCCGGCGCTGCCGATGCCCGCACGACGCCGGCGCCGCCGCGGATCGCGGTCACGACGTCGCTCACGTAGCGCGAGATGTCCGCCATGAACGCAGCGCGCGTCTCCTGCCCGCGCGCCACCCGCGACAGCCGCGCCTCCCACGTCCCGGTCAGCTCGGGCGAGGCCAGGCTCTTCTCGGGAAGCGCCTCGATGAGCCCGATGCCCATGTCCGTGGGCACCAGGTTCTTCCCGTCGCGAGCCACGAACGTCCGCCGGATCAGCGTCTCGATCGTCGCGGCGCGCGTCGCGGGCGTGCCCAGCCCTGAATCGCGCATGGCGGCGCGCAGCTCCTCGTCGGGGATCTCGCGTCCCGCTGACTCCATCGCGCTCAGCAGCGTGGCTTCCGTGTGACGGGGCGGCGGGCGCGTCTGCTTGGTCAGGGCCTCGAACTTGCCGTCCAGGCGCTGTCCCTCGGTGAGTGGCGGCAGCGTCGGACCACTGTCGCCGTCCCCGGCCTCATTGCGGTCGCCTGGCGGCCGTGCCTGCCCGGACTGACCGACACCGGCGACGTCCTGCCAACCCGCGACGAGGCGCACCCGCCCGCGCGCGCGGTAGCGATCGGGCGGCGGCGGCAACGCCGTCACCAGCGTCTCGTCGGCGCCCGCGTCGGCGTCCCGCGGTTCGGCCGCCGCACGCGGCTCGGTGCCTGCGTCCGGCGCACCGACGCGAATCACGACGTCGGTGAGCGCGAACTCCGCGTCCGGGTGAAACGCCCCGAGAAAACGCCGCGCCACCAGGTCGAAGATGCGCCGCTCGTCCCGGGGCAGATCGTCGAGCCGCACGGGCTTGCCCGTGGGCACGATCGCGTGGTGGTCGCTCACCTTGCCGTCGTCGAACACCCGTCGCGAGCGCGGGGGCGGCGTCTCGATCAGCGGCGCCGCGAACCGCGCGTAGTCGGGCAACGCCGCCAGCGCGCCGAACAGCTTGGGCAGCTCCTTCGCCATGTCGCTGGTCAGGTGGCGCGAATCCGTGCGCGGATAGGTGAGGATCTTGTAACGCTCGTACAGCGCCTGGGCGGCTGCCAGCGTCGCCGTCGCCGACAGGCCGTAACGCCGGTTTGCCGTCCGCTGCAGCGACGTGAGATCGAACAGCAGCGGCGGCGCCTCGCGCACGCGCTTCTGCCGCAGCCGTTCGACCACCGGACGATCGACCGAAGCTGCCGGCCCGCCGGCCGCCGTCTCGTCACGCGCGACGATGCCGTCCGCCAGCGCGCGCTCGCCGAGGCGCGACCGGATCGCCTTGCCGTCCGGCAGCGCGACGCCCCAGGTGGCGGTCACCTTCTCGGCGGCGTCGGTGGCCGTCCCGGCGGGCACGAACTGGCCGCGCACCTCCCAGTAATCACGCGGCCGGAACTTCCGGATCTCCAGCTCCCGCCGCACGAGGATCGCCAGCGTCGGCGTCTGCACGCGGCCGATCGAATACAGCGGCGAATCGCTCTTTCCCCGCTGGCCGCGCCGCGCGGGCTGCGCCGAACGGGGACGCGGCGCGGCCGCCCGTGAGCTCACCGTGACGGCGCGCGTGGCGTTCATGCCGACCAGCCAGTCCGCCTCCGAACGGCTGCGCGCGGCGTCGGCGAGCGCATCCAGCTCGACGCCGGGTCGCAGCCGCGCGAAGCCGGCCCGGATCGCCTCGTCGGTGAGGGACGAGATCCACAGGCGCTTGATCGGAAGGCGGCTGCCCGCCAGCTCGTAGACGTAGCGAAAGATGAGCTCGCCTTCGCGTCCGGCGTCGCAGGCGTTCACGACCTCGGTGAAGCGCCGATCGCGCAGCAGCTCTCGCACGGCGCGCAGCTGATCACGCGTGCCCTGTACGGGCCGCAGCTTGAAGGCGCCGGGCAGCATCGGCAGCGTGTCCAGCCGCCAGGCTTTCCACGCCGCATCGTAGGCCGCCGGCTCCTCGAGCTCGACGAGGTGGCCGATGCACCAGGTGATGACCCGACCGGCCCCGTCGATCGCGTGCTTGCCCGTGCCGCGCATGCCGAGGACGCGCGCCAAATCGCGCGCGACGGAAGGCTTCTCGGCGATGACGAGTTGCACGAACCGGCCCCAGCTTACCGGTTCTCGGAGGCGGCGCGCGCGAAGTTGTCAGCGACGCGCGGCGCCAGCCCGGCCCACGGCCGAGGCTACGGGTGAATGACGATCGCGGACAGGTTGTCCGGCGTCAGCGCCGGCTTCCCGGCAAGATCGACGCCGTTCGCCTTCAGGTCGAACGCCAGGATCGCCAGGTACTGATCGAGCGTCGGCTTCGGGCCCTTCGGCGGCATGTTCGCGCCCACGAAATCGAAGACGTCCTTCGCGGTGTGGAACTGCGTCTTGCGCAGCTGCGCCTTCGGCGAAGGATCCAGCGGGAGCGCGTTCGGGCCCACCACCGCCGGCGCCTGGTCCGTCCCCTGGCCGCCGTCGCCGTGGCACTTCGCGCAGAACTGGCCGTACAGCGCCCCGCCCGCCTCGGCCTGGGCGGTCGCGTCCGCGGGCGCGCTCGCCGTCGCCGGCGCGGCGCCGCCGCCTTCATGCGCGCATCCGAACGCCGTCGCCGCAACGACGGTGAGAAGGAGCGCAGTCTTGCGCGCCGTTGCCATCAGAACGTTTTCGGTCTTGGTCATGGGTGAGGATCCTCTGTGAGCGTTTGTAGGCTCATAGAGCCGGAAGGCAACGGTTGGTGACGAGAAAAAGTCTGATCTCGCGCGCCCACTTCGAGGATCTCTCGCCGCCTTCAGCGCTGCGGTCGATACGACAGGTAGACCACGCCGTGTTCGAATGACTCGCACGCCGCGAGCGACAGCTTGCCGGGCGCGGCACCGTCGGCGAACAGCCGTGGACCGGATCCGCGCGTGACCGGATAGACGAGCAGGTGCAGCTCGTCGACCAGTCCGTCGGCGAGCATCGCGCGGACCAACCTGCCGCTGCCGGAGACGTAGAGATCGCCGGCCTCGGCTTTCAGCTTTCGGATCGCATCGGGGTCGTACGGCCCGACGACCTTCGAGTTTCTCCAGGTGGCCGCCGCCGGCGACAGCGTCGCCGAGACGACGTACTTGGTGGTGTCGTTGAAGAACGGCGCGCCCGGATCTTCCTTCGCTGTTCGCGACGACCACGCCGGCTCGAACATCTGGTACGTCGTGCGCCCGAGAAGAATGCCCTTGCAGGGCTTGGTGATCGCGCCGACGACCTTCTCCATCGCGGGCGTGAATCGGTAGTCGGCGGTCCACGTCGGCGCGTCGATCACACCGTCGAGGCTCATGAACTCGTGCACGTGAATGGCTCCCATGGGTCACCTCCGGGCGCCAGGCATAGCCTGGCTGAACTCGCGGGTCTTGTATGAAAGGGACATGTCGGCGAAACCGTTCATGCGCGCGATCTCGGCGGGCGTGTGGCCCGCGAACCGCCGCAGCGCCCGCGTGAGATGCGGCTGATCGAAGTAGCCGGTCTCGTCCATCACGTCGGCGATCGAGACCCCGCGCTGCAACAGCGCCGTCGCCTGCCGGGCCCGGTCGATCTGGCGGATCACGCCGGGCGTCAGGCCGGTCGCGCGCACGAACCGTCGCCGCAGCGAACGCGCCGACAGCCGCGTCGGCCGACCGCGCAGCGCTTCAGCGACGGCGCGGTCCTGCACCAGCAGGCCCTCGCGCACGAGGCGCTGAACGAACGTGTCGGCGTTGTCGAAGGTCGGGAACCGCCAGGCGCGGCCGTGCAACCAGAAAGAACGGCTGCCCGCGTCCGGCAGGTCGATCCCTCCGTCCACCAGCTGCGCAGGCGGCAGCAGCGGCATGAACGCGCCGTGGTTGAACGCGATCCCGAAGAACGCGGCGTCGGGCGGGATGGGCGCGCGCGTGGCCTTCGTCTCGGGGCCGCGCACGGACAAGGTCGTCCGGCCTCGCTGCCGGGTCAGCACCATCTCCCAGCGGCTGACGGCCACCGAGGTGAACGCGCGGGCCCGCCCGCTCTGCGTCCGCCAGACCGTCTGGACCAGGGGCACGTCCGACGGGCGCTCCTCGAAGCTGAAGCTCATGTTCGTCTCCTCTGATCGGACGACGAACGAGAGCCGGCGAAATCGACACGGGAGTACACTCCTTTCCATGAACCAGCTGGATTTGCCGACGCGCGTCGCGCATCAAAACGTCGGCGCGCTGTCCATCGACGCGAAGTGGGTCGCCGACAAGCTGTCCGAGTACGGGTTCAACATGGCCGATCTCGAGGAGCTGTACCCGGCCGCCGAGACGGTCGCGACCGAATGGGCCGCCCGCGGCGACGAGCTGATCTCGATCGACCTCGTCACCGGCGAGATGCGCCGGCGGTTCGGGCTGAAGTTCAGCAACACCGTGCGGCCGTTCCTGGCGCGCATGCTTCGCGACCGCCGCCCTGGGCTGCGCCCGAAGATCGAGGTGACGACCACGTCGCGCGGCAAGAACCGCAACCTCAAGGTCGCCATCGATCATCTGAACGTCGTCGCCGTCGTCCACCGCGCGGCCGACGGGACCGAGCAACGCATCGAGCTCGCGGACGTGCCCGCCGTCGTCGATCGAATCAAGGCCGCCCAGAAGAAGCCCGCGCGTCCGAAGTCAAAGAAGCCGCCCGAAGAGCCGACCTTCCCCTAGCTTCTACGCCTCTTGCGGACGGGCGTCGGGCGCCGGGGGACGCTTTTGCACGGCCGCGGTCTGCGCGGGGATCGCGTGTCGCGAGGGACGGACCTTCTCGCCGAAGCGGTTCGCGTAGACACGCGTGAACTCCGCGCCCAGCAGGACGATCTGGGCCGAGTAATAGATCCAGACCAGCAGGACCGCCAGCGATCCGGCGGCGCCGAAGGCAGAGCCGACGCTCGCCTTGCCGATGTAGAGGCCGATCAAGTACTTGCCGATCATGAAGAGAACCGCGGTGGCCACGGCGCCGACCCACACGTCGCGCCAGGCGACCTCCGCGTCGGGCAGGATCTTGTAGATCAGCGCGATCAACGTCGAGATCACCGTCAGGGCGACGGCCGCGTCGATCACCCAGCTCAGGATCGCGACGTCACCGAACGCGGCGCGCAGCCAGCCGCTGAGCGCCGACAGGCCCGCGCTCACCACCAGCGACACGAGCAGGAGAAATCCCAGCGAGAGGATCATCGCCACGGAAAGGAGGCGCGTTCGCACCACGCCCCAGATGCCGCGGTTCGGCTTCGGCTCGACCTTCCAGACCGCGTCGAGCGCTCCCTGCAATTCGATGACGACGCCGGTCGCGCCCGCCAGCAGCACCACGAACCCGATGACGGTGCCCAGCACGCCACCCTTCGCGTGGTTGGCCTTGCTGACCGCCGCCTGGATCAGATGGGCGGCGTCAGGCCCGACAACCCCCGTAAGCTGGCCGAAGAGGCTGCCCTCCGCCGCCGTCCGCCCGAACACGAGGCCCGCGATGGAGATGACCACCAAAAGCAGCGGCGCCAGAGAGAACACGGTGTAGTAGGAGAGCGCCGCGCCGAGCCGGCCGCCGTTGTCTTTGCTCCATTCGCCGAATGTCTGCCTGGTCATCGACCAGGCGGTCTTGAACCCGCGCATGGCCAAAACGTAGGCATTTCACTGACGGGCGCGAGGGCGTCCGTCACGCCCCTTGCCGGTCAGCCCCGCTGGCGATCGGTGAAGGCGACCGCGGGGGGACCCGGCAGGAGTCGCCGGACAGCCTCCAGAACCACCTCCGGGTCGGGCTTGAACGCGATCGGGAGGTCCAGCCGCACGCGCAACATCGGATCGTTGGCGCCGGTCACCACCAGAACCGGCAGCTGCGCCCAGCGGGCCGACTTGCGCAGCTTCTGCAGGACCTCGAGCCCGCTCACCCTCGGCATCATCAGATCCAGCACGAGGAGGTCGGGCGTGCGTCCCCGCGGCTGCGCCGCACGGTCGAGGAAGGCCAGGACCGCTTCGCCCGAAGGGACGTCGATGACGCGAATCCCCTCCTCGGCGAGCAACTCCGCGAGGACGCTGCGAAAATCCTCGTCGTCGTCAGCAAGCAGCACGGTCCGTACACCGGCGTCGTCGCGTCGGCTCCTCTCCACGCGGGCATTGGCCGGAACCTGGATGTTCTCCATGGGAGCTGCAACTTAATGACGGCCTGACCGCTGTGTTGGCGTTTTTATAAATCAGGGTTTGCCCTAGACATCGCCCGTGGGCGACCCAACATTCCGCGGCGATGCTGAAGGTCCTTGTCGTTGAAGATGAGCCCGATCTCTGCGCGCTGATCGTCGACGCGCTCTCCGACGACGGCCATGAGGTCACCGCCGCCAAGGACGGCGCCGCGGCCATGTCGGCCGCCTCCGAGACGACCTTCGACGTCGTTCTGGCCGACATCCGCCTTCCCAAGGTCGACGGGCTCACGCTGTTCCGCTGGCTGCAGCAGCACGCGCCGACGACCGACGCGATCGTCATGACCGGAGACGCCGCCGTCACGGACGCGGTCGCCGTCCTGAAGGAAGGGGCGTTCGACTACCTGACCAAGCCGATCAACATCGATGAGCTTCGTGTTCAGTTTCAGCGGCTGGCCACGTTCCGGTCGCTGCGTCGGGAGGTCGTGGCGATACGCGAGGAGCTGAGGCGGCCGGCGTCCAGCCGAGAGCAGCTGGTCGGCCATTCAGCCGGAATGCTGCGGCTCATCAAGCGCATGGACGCGATCGCGCACAGCGACGCGGCGGTCGTCATCCGGGGCGAGAGTGGAACCGGGAAAGAGCTGGTGGCGCGCGCCCTGCACGAAGGCGGCGGGCGCCGATCGGGGGCCTTCGTGGCCGTCAACTGCGCGGCGTTCCCCGACACGCTGATCGAGGCCGAGCTCTTCGGCCACGAACGGGGCGCGTTCACGGACGCCACCAACCGCCGGGAAGGCCGCTTCAAGGCGGCCCATGGGGGCACGTTATTCCTCGACGAGGTGGCGGAGCTGTCGCAGGCCGCCCAGGCCAAGCTGCTGCGGGTGCTGCAAGAGGGCACGATCGAGCCGCTGGGCAGCAATGAACCGATAAAGGTCGACGTGCGGATCATTTCGGCCACGCATCGCGACCTGCGCGCGCAGATCGCGGCGGGGCTGTTCCGCGAGGACCTCTACTATCGGATCAACACGCTCGACCTCGAGATTCCGCCGCTGCGGTCGCGCGGCGGCGATCTCGCGGTGCTGGCGCAGCACTTCATCCGGCGCTTCTCGAACCCCGATCGCCCGACCGCCGGGATCACCTGGCGGGCCTGGAACGCGCTCACGCAGCATCCGTTCCCCGGGAACGTCCGGGAGCTGATGCACACGGTTCAGCACGCCGTGCTGCTGTCCGGCGGCGCCGAGATTGACTTCGAGCACCTGCCCGCGGCCGTCCGCGGCGAGGGTTCTTCGGGCAGCGGACGGGCCCGCACCGTCGTGATGGCGCCGCTGAGCGACGCGATGAAACAGTTCGAACGCGACGTTCTCGTGCGGACGCTGGCGAGGTTCGGCGGCAAGAAGGCGGCCGCCGCCGAAGCGCTCGGGATCTCTCGAAAGAACCTCTGGGAGAAGCTGAGGTCTCACGGGCTCGGCGTCGCCGAAGACGACGCGCAGGCGGCGCGCGAGACCCCCTTCCCGCGCGCCGCTTCGCCCTCTGCCTCCGTCACCGATCTCTAGCGTCGTCGTCAGACGACCCGTCAGGTCGTCGTCAGACGACTCGTCGGCCCTGGATGACCCGAACGAGCACGAGGACGACGGCCGCGACAAGAAGAAGGTGGATGAAGCCACCCATCGTCACCGAGCTGACGAGCCCAGCCGCCCACAAGACCAAAAGCACCAACGCGATTGTCCAGAGCATGGTTGCCTCCTGCCCGGACGGATGATCACGTCCCGTGCCAGCCGGCGATCTGTCAGCAATGCCTCGCGCCGCGGGCCGCGGCTGAGCGCTCGTTCGTTACGGATCCGGAACCGACGCTCGGGGTGGGTTTCGAGGTCGACACGCAGTTTGCGCCTGCGACGCATTGACGCGGCCGATCCGAGACTTGTCAGGTCGGCTACCTATGAACAGCTTCAACGACCATGACGAAGACAAATCTGCACAAGGCAATCGAAGCGTCGTTTGGTCGGTCGTTCCTGCGCTCGCTCGCTCTGACGAGCGCGATCGCGTTGATCTCACCGCTGGCCGCGCGCGCGGAAACCCCGGCGGGCAAGGCGGGCAACGAGATGGAGCGCAAGGGCAACGCCGAGGAGAAGAAGGCCGACGCCGAGAAGGCGAAGGGCGCGCGGATGGAGGAGAAGGGCAAGGCGATGGAGGACGCCGGCGACAAGAACGACAACAAGTCGCAGGAGGCGGCCGGCAAGAAGATGACGAAGAAGGGCAAGGCGATGAAGAAGTCCGGCGAGGCCCACCACGATGCGGCCGAGCAGATGGAGAAGTCCGGCGCTGACGCGGAGAAGTCCGGCGCCAAGGCCGAGAAGGACGCGGCGAAGGCCCGGCAGGACGCGAAGAAGTAGGCCTGCGGTCCAGGCTCGGGGTGTTGGTACCGCTCAGCGCCCCGAGCTTTCAGAAACTAACGTTTCGTGCCCCTTGCGGCGGCTGCATCGCGAGCCATAAAAGGATCCGGACGCAGGTCAAGGGGGGCAGCGATCGTTTCAGGCGCATCCTCATGAAGGGCGAGCTTACGGACGACAAGAACCGACCCCTGGCGACGAGGCTCGGCTTGCGATGAGCCTCGATCCACACCTCGTGCGCTTCGGCGGCGACGGTGACGGTCTGTCCCCGCCCACGGTCGAGGTCACGGACGCGGGTGGCGGGGCCGGCGACGAAGAAGAGCTGGAGGGCCTGCGCGATTTCGTCGAGAACGCCACGGTTGGCCTTCACAGCGTCAACCCCGACGGCGTCATCCTTTGGGCGAATCGCGCAGAGCTGGAGCTTCTGGGATACCCCGCCCACGAGTACGTCGGCCGATCGATCGCAGAGTTCCACGTCGACCAAGCTGTCGTCGCCGATCTCCTCGCTTCGCTGAGCAGGGGCGAGGCGGTGCGCGATCGCGAGGCGGCGCTGCGCGCCAAGGACGGGTCGATCAAGCACGCGCTCATCAGCGCGAACGCATGCTTCCGCGACGGGAAATTCGTGCATTCCCGCGGCTCCACGCGCGACGTGACGGAAAGCAAGCACGTCGAGCGGGCCCGCGCGGCCGAGGCGGCCCGCGCAGAGCGGCTCATCAAGATCACCACGGCGGTCGCGGACGCTGTGACCGAAGAAGAGGTGTTCGAAGCGCTGGTGGACAACGTCGCGTCCGCCGTCAACGCGTCCACGGCGGCTCTGTGGGTGTTGCAGGAGGGCGGCCGGACGGCGCGGCTCGTGCGATCGTTCGGCTACCGCGATGTGACCCGACGGGACTTCGCGCGCCTGTCCCTCGACGCGCCTGGCTCATCACCGGTGACAGATGCGATCCTTCGCGGCGAGCCCGTCTGGATTTCGTCACAGGACGCGTTGCTTCGCGCGTATCCCCACTTGCGGGGCTCGACAACTTCAGGACGATCCTACCGCGTGTCCTGCCTGCCCCTGCTGGCGCAGGAACGCATCGTGGGTGCGCTCGGGCTCACGATGGAGGATCCGGCGGAAGCCACCGCGCAGGAAGCCACCGCGCAGGAAGCCACCGAGCGCGAAGCCACTGAGCGCGAAGCCACGGAGCGCGAAGCCACGGAGGACGAACAGGGATTCCTGGTCCTGGTCGCCTGGTACGCCGGGCAGGCCCTCGAGCGGTTACGGTTGCTGGCCGCAGAGCGCGACAGTCGGAAGGCGGCCGACGCGTCCGCGGCGGGTTTGATCGTCCTCAGCCGCGCGTCGCGAACGTTCGCGACCGCTGACCTCGACCTCGGCGCCCGGCTCCGGGAGGTCGTTCGAGAGATCAGCGCCGCCGTGCGCGGTTCCACCGCGATCTCCTTGCTCGGGCGCGACCACCAGCTTTTGACCGCGGCCGCTCACCATCCGGTTCCGGAAGCCCAATACGCGCTGGAGACGCTCGTCACCGCGACGCAGCTCCGTGTCGGCGGAGCCGTGAGCGCGACCGTCGCGCGGACAGGCGAGAGCGCGCTCGTTCCCGAACCCGACGCACGCATCGTGGCCGGAGCCGCGCCGGCGTACCGGGCATTCCTCACGCGATATCCGGTCTACGCCGTGATGTGCGCCCCCCTGCGCGTCGGCGGAACCGTCATCGGGACGGTGACCGCGGCGCGCGTCCTCCCTGGAGAAACATACACGCGCCAGGATCTCGTCTTCCTCGAAGAGATCGCCGATCGCGCGGCGCCCGCGATCGAGAACAGCCGCCTGCACGCGGACATCCGATCCGCCCTGTCGAGGGTCGAGCAGCTTTACCATTTTGCGAAGGCGGTCGTGTCCGCCGAGAAGGTCGAGGACGTCTTCGAGGCCGCGCTCGACGCGATCGAACGCAGCCTCGGATCCTCGCGCGGCGCGATCCTCATCAGCGACGAGCAGGGGGTGATGCGCTTTCGCGCGTCGCGAAACCTCTCTCCCAAGTATCGAGCTGCGGTCGAGGGGCATTCGCCGTGGCCACCGGATGCCGTCGCACCGGAGCCGGTGCTGGTGCCGGACGTCGAGACGGACCCCGCGATGCATCGCTTCCTGCCGCTGTTCCGCGAGGAAGGCATCCGATCGCTGGCGTTCATACCGCTGGTGACGCGGGGCCGGCTGATCGGGAAGTTCATGCTGTATTTCGGCGAGCGGCACGCGTACACCTCGGACGAGGTCGAGCTCGCGAGCTCGATCTCCCATCACCTCGCCTCCGTGACGGCGCGCTTCGCGGCGATCGCGAGGCTGGAAGAGACCATCCGCTACAACGACCTGTTCGCGGGCGTGCTGGCGCACGATCTGCGCAACCCGCTCGGCGCCATGATGACGGCGGCGCAGCTCGTGCTCATGCGACAGGAACGCCGTGGGGAGGGCGACGCCAAGCCGCTCAATCGCATCCTCGCGAGCGGAACGCGAATCCTCCGCATGATCGACCAGCTTCTCGACGTCACGCGGGCGCGGATCGGAGGCGGCATCCAGCTCGATCCCCGCGCGACGAACCTGTCGCATCTGTGCGACCAGGCGGTCGGTGAGCTGGAGCTGGCCAACCAAGGTTGGACCATCCAGCGCGAAGCCTTCGGCGACCTCAACGGCGAATGGGATCCGGATCGGCTGCTTCAGATCATCTCCAACCTCGTCGGCAACGCCGGCCAGCACGGCGATCACGGTAGCCCGATCGTCGTCCGGCTCGACGGGCGACTCGCGGACACGGTCACGCTGAAGGTGCGCAACCAGGGCGTCGTTCCGGAAGCCACGATGGCGATCCTGTTCGACCCCCTCCGGGGGACGTCGCAGCGCTCGGACTCTGCCCGCGGCCTGGGGTTGGGCCTGTTCATCGTGAAGGAGATCGTGGAGGCGCACGGCGGAAGCGTGCAGGTGGCGTCCTCCGGCGGCGAAGGAACGGTCTTCACCGTGACGCTTCCACGCCGATCCTCTCGAACGGCGGCGTTCGAACGCCGCCGCGCGCGGACCTGGGTGCAGTCACGCACCTGACGCCCCGGCACCTGCGGCGCACCCGGAGCGATCCCGTTCAACAGAGGTATCCTCTCGCCGATGCCGGTGACTGATCTGCCCGTGATGGCCGCGAAGCCGTTCGCGGGCCCGCTGCTGGTCACGGTCGCGTACGTCGTCGTGTACTACCTGATGATCTGCTACCAGGTAGCGGTGAGGACGCGCTTGCGCCGCGCGTATCGCGCGCGAGGCGAGAGCTTCGATCGCTACTTCGGCGGCGATCGGGAGATGCTGGCGGCCGATCGCATCGTCGGCAACATGCTCGAGCACATGCCGGCGTTCCTCGTCCTGCTGTGGCTGAACGCGATCTTCGTCGGGCCGCGGGGCGCCGCGCTGGCCGGCGCGGCGTACGTCGTCTCGCGGCTCCTCTACCCGCTGATGATGGGACGCCGGCTGGGCAAGGGCGTCCCGACGCGAATCATGCTTGCGACCGTGATCGGCTATGCCGCCCTCGCCTACTTTGCGGTGCGGCTGGTGGTCGCGGCCATCTAGCGAAACAACGACGATGGCCAAGGAGAACCTGCCGTCCACGCCCGCGCTGCTGGCGCTGCGCGCGGCCAACGTGACGTTCGAGCCGCGCCTCTACAAGTACGTCGAGAAGGGCGGCACGCGGGCGAGCGCCGAGGCGCTCGGGGTCGACGAGCACGCGGTGATCAAGACGATCGTGCTGGAGACCGGCAGCAAGCAGCCCTTGATCTGTCTGATGCACGGAGACCGGCAGATCTCGACCAAGCAGCTGGCGCGCGCGCTGGGCGAAAAGACGATCCAGCCGTGCGATCCGGCGGTGGCGCAGCGCCACACCGGCTACATGGTGGGGGGGACCTCCCCATTCGGCACCCGCAAGCCCCTGCCGGTCTACGTCGAGCGCACGATCCTCGACCTCCCCGTCATC
>Ga0070683_100000515_pt1 | contig 27174 bp, 23 predicted proteins | sample KBSC713LmetaG_FD_64662 | JGI IMG/M metagenome (GOLD analysis project Ga0070683, IMG submission 64662) | Corn rhizosphere microbial communities from Kellogg Biological Station, Michigan, USA - KBS C7.1-3L metaG | ecosystem: Host-associated > Plants > Roots > Rhizosphere ... | reverse complement strand
TGCACACGACGGACACGAGCACGACGGACACGAGCACGACGGACACGAGCACGACGGACACGAGCACGACGCACACGAGCACGACGCACACGAGCACGACGCACACGAGCACGGCCATGGCCACTCGGATGGGGACCACGGCCACGGCCAGAGCCACAGCCACGGGCACGAACACGGCCATGACCGCAGTGACAGCCACGGCCACGGGCACGAACATGGCCATCACCAAGGCCACGAGCACGGCCGCGGACTCTGGCAGCGCCTCTCGCACCTCATCGCTCCGCACTCGCACGACTCGGCCGACAAGGTCGATTCCGCGCTGGAGAGCAGCCGCGAAGGGCTACGCGCTCTTTGGTTGTCACTCGCTGGGCTCGGCATCACCGCCCTTCTGCAGGCCTTCGTCGCGGTGTGGTCGGGCTCGGTGGCACTGCTGGGCGACACCTTGCACAACGTCGCCGACGCGCTCACCGCGTTGCCGCTGGCGCTCGCCTTCATCGTCGGGCGGCGACCGGCCAACCGGCGCTACACCTATGGCTATGTGCGCGCCGAGGACCTCGCCGGCATCACGATCGTCGTGGTCATCGCCGTGTCGGCGATTGTGGCCGGCTACGAAGCGGTCGAACGGCTCATCCACCCGCACCCCGTCTCCCACCTGAGCGCGGTCGCCGGCGCCGCGATCATCGGCTTCCTCGGCAACGAGGCGGTCGCCCGGCTGCGCATCACAGTGGGCCGGCGGATCGGCTCGGCCGCTCTGGTCGCCGACGGCCTCCACGCGCGTACCGACGGCTTCACGTCCCTCGCCGTGCTGGTCGGTGCTGGCGGCGTCGCTCTCGGCTGGTCGTGGGCCGATCCCGCGATCGGCCTGGCGATCACGGTGGCCATCCTCTTTGTCCTCAAGGACGCCGCCCGCGAGGTGTATCGGCGCCTGATGGACGCGGTCGACCCGTCCATTGTGGACGCCTGCGAGGCAGCGTTGCGCAGCACACCTGGTGTATTGGACGTCCCCGAACTGCGACTGCGCTGGCTCGGTCATCGGCTGCGCGCCGAATGCACGATCGTCGTCGACAGCCAACTCTCGCTGATCGACGCGCACGCTGTTGCGGTGGCGGCTGAGCATGCGCTGCTCCACGAAGTGCCAAAGTTGCGCGCCGCACTGGTGCACCCGGATCCAGCGTCGACACCCGAAGAAGACTTCCATGGCCAACTTGCGCACCACCGATCTGAATGAAGTTATGCCATTGACCGCTGCGTGAAAGAGAACATACAGTCGGTGTATGACAAGAGCGCGTGACGCCGTCCTGGAGCTGATCGAGGGTCAGCGACTGACCCCGGCCCAGCGACGCATTGCGCAGTGCCTCGTCGCACACGCCACGAAGTCGGCATATCTCTCTAGTGGTGATCTCGCAGCGCTCGCGCAAGTGAGCCAGCCCTCGGTGACCCGGTTCGCGATGGCACTCGGCTATGAGGGCTATCCGGCCCTGCGGGACCATCTGCGGGTCACACTCGACGCCAGCTGGCACCTCGGCAAAGCCGAACAATCGGCCGGTAACCAGTATCAACAGGCCCTCAACACGGAGATCGACAACCTGCGCCAACTGGTCACCGACGTGGCCGACGACGCCGTTCCGGTCACCGAGGCCGGTCAGGTGCTCGCTGCCAGCCAGCCACTGCCCGTGCTGGGGCTGCGAGCGGCCAGCGCCGTCGCCGCCGCGTTTGCCTACTTCGCCGCCAAGGTCCACCCCGACGTCCGGCTCCTGCAAGAGGGCGGCAGCGTCCTGTCCGATCGGCTGGATCAGGCGCGCGATGCAGGCGCAGGGGCCATGCTGGCATTTGTGCTACCGCGATACCCGCGCGAGGCGATCGACGCACTCCGTGTGGCCCGCGCCGCCGGACTGCAGATCGTGACCGTCACCGACTCGCCGGTGAGCCCGGCCGCCGCCGAGTCCGACCTCGTGCTGCCGGCCGCGGTCGGCTCGCGGCTGGTATTTGATCTGCACGTAGCGCCGATGGCCATGGTCACCGTGCTGTTGCAAGCGATGTGCGACGCGGCACCGGCCGAGACCCAGCGCCGGCTTGAGACGTTCGAACGCTCGGCGGCCCACCGCCAGGTGTTCGTGCCATAGGAGGACAGATGGACGTCGTTCGCGCCCAGACGGGCGGCACGCGCAGTGCACGCGGCTGGCCGCAGGAGGCCGCGCTTCGAATGCTGCACAACAACCTGGATCCCGACGTCGCCGAGCGTCCGCAGGATCTGGTCGTCTACGGCGGGACCGGCAGGGCCGCGCGGGACTGGCCGTCGTTCCATGCGCTGGTTCGCACGCTGACCACGCTGGCTGACGACGAGACGATGCTCGTGCAGTCGGGACGGCCGGTCGGTGTGTTCCGGACGCACGAGTGGGCTCCACGAGTGCTGCTGGCCAATTCGAACCTCGTGCCGGACTGGGCGACGTGGCCCGAGTTTCGTCGACTGGAAGCGCTCGGCTTGACCATGTACGGGCAGATGACGGCCGGGTCGTGGATCTACATCGGCACGCAAGGGATCCTGCAGGGAACGTATGAGACATTTGCCGCGGTCGCCGAGAAGCGGTTCAACGGCACGCTGGCCGGCACGTTGACGCTGACAGCGGGCTGCGGTGGCATGGGCGGCGCGCAGCCGCTGGCGGTGACGATGAACGACGGCGCCTGCCTGATCATCGACGTCGACGAGGCCCGCTTGCGTCGCCGGGTCGCCACGCGGTATCTCGACACCGTGGCCGAGTCGCTCGACGAAGGCGTCAAGCTGGCGGTTGAGGCGCGGGCCGGACGCCGGGCGCTGTCGGTCGGCGTGGTTGGCAATGCAGCGACGATCGTGCCCGAGCTGCTGCGTCGCGGTGTGCCGATCGACATCGTCACTGACCAGACGTCGGCCCACGATCCGCTCTCTTACGTGCCCGAGGGCGTCGACTCGGCCGACGCGCCGGACTACGCAGCCAAGAAGCCGGAGGAGTTCACCGACCGGGCCCGGGCATCGATGGCGCGACACGTCGAGGCCATGGTCGGCTTCCTCGACGCGGGTGTTGAGGTGTTCGACTACGGCAATTCGATCCGGGGCGAGGCGCAGCTCGGCGGCTTCGAGCGCGCGTTCGCATTTCCTGGCTTCGTTCCGGCCTACATTCGGCCACTGTTCTGCGAAGGCAAGGGACCGTTCCGCTGGGTCGCGCTGTCCGGGGACCCGGCCGACATCGCCGCCACGGACCGCGCGATCCTGTCGCTGTTCCCCGACAACCCGTCGCTGACCCGGTGGATCACGATGGCCGGCGAGCGAGTGGCATTCCAAGGTCTGCCGGCCCGGATCTGCTGGCTCGGGCAGGGCGAGCGGGACAAGGCCGGGGTGCGGTTCAACGAAATGGTCGCCTCCGGCGAGTTGTCCGCGCCGATCGTGATCGGTCGGGACCATTTGGACTGCGGAAGCGTTGCCAGCCCCTATCGGGAGACCGAAGGCATGCGCGACGGCTCCGACGCGATCGCCGACTGGCCGTTGCTCAACGCGCTGGTCAACACCGCGTCCGGAGCGTCGTGGGTATCGATCCACCACGGCGGCGGGGTGGGCATCGGCCGGTCGATCCACGCCGGGCAGGTGTCGGTCGCCGACGGCAGCGCGCTGGCCGCACAGAAACTCGAACGGGTGCTTACCAACGACCCGGGCATGGGTGTGATCCGTCATGTCGACGCCGGCTACGAAACGGCGACCGAGGTCGCGGCCGCGCGCGGGATCCGGATCCCGATGAGCGAGTCGACATGATCAAGCGGACTGGACCTCCAATCGCCGCCGAGCACAGTCGGGCGGACCGATGAGCGTGTCGCCGGACCGCTTCGCCGCGCTGTGGCGCTCGCTGCTGCCGATCGGCCGGAACGGCGACGGCGGCTACGTGCGCTACTCGTGGTCGGAGGCGGAGTTGGCCTGCCGCGAGTGGTTCGTCGAGGAGGCGCTCGACCGCGACCTCGATGTCGAGATCGATGGCAACGGCAACCTCTGGGCGTGGTGGGGCTCGCCCGACAAGAGTTCCGACAGTGCGATCGTCACCGGCAGCCACCTCGACTCCGTCCCGCACGGCGGCGCCTATGACGGACCGCTCGGTGTGGTGTCCGCGCTGCTCGCGGTAGACGTGCTCCGCGAGCGGGGCGTCCGCCCGGCACGACCGCTGGCGGTCGTGGTGTTCACCGAGGAGGAGGGTGCGCGTTTCGGCGTGCCTTGTCTCGGCTCGCGCCTGCTCACGGGGGCCGTTGCGCCCGATCGAGCCCGTGACCTGCGTGATCGCGACGGCAAGACGCTGGCCGATGCGATGGCGCAGGCCGGGCTCGACCCCGACCGGCTCGGCCCCGACCCGGCCCGGCTCGCGCGAGTCGGCGCGTTCGTCGAGCTGCACATCGAGCAGGGCCGCGCGCTCGACGACCTCGGCCGCCCGGTCGGCGTGGCCAGCGCGATCTGGCCGCACGGCCGCTACCGGCTCGACTTCACCGGCCAGGGCAACCACGCTGGTACGACGCGGATGACCGACCGGCACGACCCGATGCTCACGCTGGCCTACACCGTGCTCGCCGCCAACAAGGAAGCCCGGTTACAGGGCGCCCACGCCACGGTCGGCAAGGTCGACGTCGAGCCCAACGCCACCAACGCGATCCCGGCTCGGGCGATCGCCTGGCTCGATGCCCGGGCGGCTGATGAGGCAACGCTGGATGGATTGGTCGAGGCGATCCGCAAACGAGCCGAGGATCGCGCCGGGCGCGACGGCACCGCGTTCACGCTGAAGGCCGAGTCGACCACGACCGAGGTGTCATTCGACAACCCCGTCAGCCGGCTGGCCGCGCGGGAGCTCGACGCGCCGATCCTGCCGACCGGAGCCGGTCATGACGCCGGCGTGCTTGCCGGACACGTCGACACGGCGATGCTGTTCGTCCGCAACCCGACCGGCATCTCCCATGCACCCCAGGAGCACGCCAGCGACGTCGATTGCGCCGCCGGCGTCGACGGGCTCGCTGACGTCTTGGCCCGGCTATGTCGATGAACAGCCGCGACCCGAACGCCCACCGCGCGACGCCACACAGCAAGCGCGGCGCGACGCCCATCACGCTTGGAACGACGCCACCGGACAAACGCGATACGACACCACCCGTCGCGCTCGGTGCGACACCACCGAGCAAACGTGGCGCGACACCACCCGTCCAGGGCGCGACGTCGCGAGCCGCACGATCGACTCCACCGGCCGGGAATCCGCGCGTCACCCCCGCTCCGCCGACGCCGACTATCCGAGACGCGACGTCCCCGACCGGTCGCAACGTCACGTCCTACCACGCGCCGCTCGCCTGGATCGGCGACGCGGTGGCCGAGGATGTGCTGATCGAGGTCATCGACGGCCGGTTCGCCTCGGTCACACCCGGAGTCGCGCGACCGCCGGCCAACGCGCAGCGACTGCCCGGCCTTGCGATGCCTGGTCTGGCCAATGCTCACTCACACGCGTTCCACCGCGCCCTGCGCGGGCAGGCCGAGCAGGGCCACGGCACATTCTGGACGTGGCGGCAGCAGATGTACGAGGTAGCTGCGCAACTCAACCCCGACTCTTACTTCGCGCTGGCGCGGGCGGTGTACGCCGAGATGGCCCTCGCCGGGGTGACGTGCGTCGGCGAATTCCACTACCTGCACCACGACGCCGACGGCCAGCGATACGGCGAGCCCAACGCGATGGGTCTCGCCCTGCTCGCCGCCGCGCAGGAGGTGGGCATCCGGATCACGCTGCTCGACACGCTGTACCTGACGTCCAGTGTGGAGGGCGCACCGCTCGAGGGGCCTCAGCGGCGATTCGGAGACGGTGACGTGGACGGCTGGTCCGCGCGGGTCGCCGACCTGAGGGCCGACGTCCACGCTAAGATCGGCGCAGCGCTGCACAGCGTACGGGCTGTGCCGGCTGAGCAGATCGCTGCGTTCGCGAGCCGGGTCGAGGGGACACCGACCCATGTACACCTATCGGAACAGCGCGCGGAAAACGAGGCGTGTCGCCGGGTTCACGGGTGCAGCCCGACGGCGCTGCTCGCCGACCGTGGGCTGCTCGGACCGTGGGTTACGGCCGTGCACGCCACGCACCTCGACGACACCGATCGCGGGGAACTCGGTGATAGCAACACCGCCGTGTGCTTCTGCCCGACGACCGAGCGGGACCTCGCCGACGGGCTCGGGCCGGCGCGGCCGCTCTTCGACGCCGGCAGCCCGCTCTGCCTGGGGAGCGACAGCCACGCGGTGATCGACCTGTTCGAGGAGGCGCGCACGCTCGAGTTGCACGAACGGCTGCGGACCGAGCGGCGCGGCAACTTCGCGGCTGACGAGTTGGTCGACGCCGCGACCGTTCGGGGGCATGCTGCGCTCGGGTGGAACGACGCCGGCCGCATCGCCGTCGGGTCCCGGGCCGACCTGGTGTGCGTGGCACTCGACACACCGCGCACCGCGGGCTGCTCCCCCGACGCGATCGTCTTTGCGGCCGGAGCGCCGGACATACGGCTGGTCATCGCCGACGGCCAGGTCATCGTTCGCGACGGAGAGCACGTCACGATCGGCGATGTCGGCGACGCGCTGCGGCGGGCAATTTGGCCGGTCTCCACGTCCCGCGCCCCAGACGCAGGAGCCCGTGCCACCCGCGTCATACCTGCGCTCGACAACGAAGTCACGACCGAAGAGATCGAGCCCGGGTCGGGAGAGCGGCGGTCCGGAGAGCGAGGACCAAGAAAACGGAGGCCGAAGTCGGGAGGATCGGCGCCGGGCGAGCCGACCAGGGCGGTGAAACCGTGAGGTCGCTGCTGGTCACCAACATCGGCGAACTGGTCACCGCCGACCCCGCCTACGGCGAAGGACCTCTCGGCATTCGCCGTGATGCCGCGCTCGTCGTCGAGGACCGCAAGATCGAGTGGATCGGGCGGGCCAAGTACACGCCTCAGGCCGACTCCATGCTCGACGTCAACGGCGCCGCGGTGTTGCCCGGGTTCGTCGACAGCCATGCCCACCTAGTGTTCGCCGGAGACCGGGCCGGGGAGTTTGCCGCGCGGATGGCGGGCGAGCGCTACTCCGGCGGGGGCATCCGCACGACCGTCGGCGCGACCCGGGCAGCCACGGACGACCAGTTGCGGGCCAACGTGTCCCGACTGCGCCACGAGGCACTCCGGCAAGGCACGACCACTATGGAGATCAAGTCGGGATACGGCCTGACCGTCAACGACGAGGCACGGTCGCTGCGTATCGCGCGCGAGTTCACGGCGGAGACCACGTTCCTCGGAGCCCATGTGGTGCCGGCCGACTACGTCGATCGGCCGGGCGACTACGTGAGCCTGGTATGCGGTCCGATGCTGGCGGCGGCGACGGCGGCCGGGGCCAAGTGGATCGACGTGTTCTGCGAGAAGGGCGCATTCGACGAGGATCACTCGCGAGCGATCCTCACCGTCGGGGCGGCGGCCGGCCTCGGTGTCAGGGTGCACGCCAACCAGCTGGCCAACGGCCCCGGCGTACGGCTGGCCGTCGAGCTCGGCGCCGCGTCGGCCGATCACTGTACCCATCTGTCCAGTTGGGACATTGCTGCGCTGGCCGACTCCAGCACGGTCGCCACACTCTTGCCGGGGGCGGAGTTCTCCACCCGGTCGAGCTACCCGCCGGCCCGGGCGCTGCTCGACGCGGGTGCAACGGTCGCTCTGGCGACCGACTGCAATCCGGGCTCGTCATACACGACGTCGATGCCGTTCTGCATCGCGCTGGCCGTCCGGGAAATGGAGTTCACGCCGGCCGAGGCGGTCTACGCGGCGACTCGTGGCGGCGCGGCCGCGTTGCAGCGGACCGACCTCGGCCATCTCACCCACGGCGCCCGAGCCGACCTCGTTGTGCTTGACGCCCCGTCCTACCTGCATCTGGCCTATCGGCCGGGCGTGCCTCTCGTATCGTCCGTCGTGCTCAATGGGGAGCTGACTTGACCACCCCGACCATCACCATCACCTCAGCCGGCGTCCAGCCGGCCGACGTCCTCGCGGTCGCGCGGACCGGTGCCCGCGTCGTCATCGCCGATGACGCCCTGGAGTCGATGCAGAACAGCCGCGCCATCGTCGACGCGATCGAGCGCGACGGCCGACCGGTCTACGGCGTGTCGACCGGCTTCGGCGCGCTCGCCAACACGTCGATCGCCCCCGAGCGACGAACAGAGCTGCAGCATGCGCTCATCCGCTCGCACGCGGCCGGCATCGGCGCGCCCATGCCGCGCGAGGTCGTCCGGGCGATGATCCTGCTGCGCGTGCGGTCACTCGCGCTCGGCCATTCGGGCGTCCGGCCGCTCGTGGCCCAGTCGCTCGTCGATCTGCTCAACGCCGACATCACCCCGTGGGTGCCCGAGCACGGTTCGCTCGGCGCCTCTGGCGACCTGGCCCCGCTGGCCCACTGCGCCCTCGTGCTCATGGGCGAGGGCTGGGTCCTCGGCAAGGACGGCGCCCGAATTCCGGCCGCCGAAGCCGGCGTCCGCCCGATCGAGTTGGCCTCCAAAGAGGGCCTGGCCTTGATCAATGGTACTGACGGAATGCTCGGCATGTTGCTCCTGGCCATCGTGGACGCGGCGCACCTGTTCACCATGGCCGACGTGACCGCCGCCCTGTCGATCGAGGCGATGCTCGGCTCGGAGCGGCCGTTCATGCCTGAGCTGCATACGATCCGGCCGCACCCGGGTCAGGCCGTATCGGCCGCCAACATCCACCGGCTCCTGCAGCGGTCGTCTATTATGGACTCGCACCGTGACAACCTGATTCACGCCGTGCAGGACGCCTACTCGATGCGGTGTGCGCCCCAGGTGGCCGGCGCGGCCCGCGACACACTGGGCTTCGTGACCGAGGTGGCCGGCCGCGAGTTGCGGTCGGTGGTCGACAACCCGGTCGTCCTGCCCGACGGGCGAGTGGAGTCGACCGGCAACTTCCACGGTGCGCCGCTCGGGTTCGCCGCCGACTATCTTGCGATCGCCGCCAGCGAGGTCGGCGCCATCGCCGAGCGGCGGGTCGACCGGCTGCTCGACGTGTGCCGGTCGCGGGAGCTCCCGCCGTTCCTGACCCCGGATGCGGGGGTCAACTCCGGGCTGATGATCGCGCAATACACGGCGGCCGGGATCGTCGCGGAGAATCGGCGCCTGGCCGCACCGGCCAGCGTCGACTCGCTGCCGACCTCCGGCATGCAGGAGGACCACGTCTCGATGGGCTGGGCAGCGACGCGAAAGCTGCGGACGGTCCTCGACAACCTGGCCAGCCTGCTCGCCGTCGAGCTGGTCGCCGGGGTTCGTGGCATCCAACTTCGCGCACCGCTGCGCCCTTCACCGGCCGGGCAATTGGCGCTCGGTGCGGTGTCGGCGTTCGCCGGGGAGCCGGCGCCGGACAGGTTCCTTGCCCCAATTCTGGAACAGGCCCGCGCATTGATCACCGGGTCGGCGCTCCGGGCCAGCATCGAACAGGAGGTCGGTCCGCTGAGCTGACGCTTGCCGAAAGGAGGGCGATTGTCGAACGAGGCCCAGCCCGGCCTAACGCCGGCGCGCATCAAGCAGCCGACACCGAACCTGAGCCGACACCGACGAAAGACCGCCCGCCTAACCCTCCTGCGCCAGCAATTCTGCCAGCGCCCGGAAGGCGTTGCCTCGGTGGCTGATCGCATCCTTCTCGGCGTTCGTCAGTTCTGCGTTGGTGCGGGTTTGGCCGTCGGCGACAAAGATCGGGTCGTAGCCGAAGCCGCCCTCGCCCTTGGGCTCGCGTACCAGGTGGCCACGCATCTCCCCACGTACCGTACGCTCGCGACCGTCGGGCCAGACGACCGCCGCGACGCAGACGAAGGAGGCGCCGAGGTGCGATGGAGGTACGTCGCCGGTCTGGGCGAGGACCAGTTGGAGGTTGGCCAGGTCGTCGCCGTGTTTGCCGGACCACCGGGCGCTGAACACGCCCGGCATGCCGTTCAGTGCGTCCACGGCCAGGCCGGAGTCGTCGGCCACGCTCGGCAGGCCCGTGTAGCGAACCGCCTCGCGGGCCTTGAGCAGCGCATTCTCCTCAAACGTGAGGCCGGTCTCGGGCGCCTCCGGGTAGGCTGTCACGTCGTTGAGGCCCACGAGTTCCACCGAAACCGAGCCAGCCAGGATCCGCTCGAGTTCGGCGAGCTTCTTGGCGTTGCGGGTGGCGAGCAGAAGCTTCATGACGCGAGCGCCTTCTGCTGGATCGCGGTCAACTCGGCGCAGCCGACGGCGCCCAGGTCGACGAGGATGTCGAGTTCGGCGCGGGTGAAGACGGACTGCTCGCCGGTACCCTGCACCTCCACGAAGTCGCCCGCGCCGGTGCACACCACGTTCATGTCGACGTCGGCCGTGACGTCCTCCTCGTAGCACAGGTCGAGGCGCGGCTCGCCGCCGATGATGCCGACGCTGACGGCCGACACCGACCGGTGCAGGACGTCGGCCGGCTTGCCGTTGAGCTTGTGGCGGGCGGCCAGCCAGTTGACGGCGTCGTGGAGGGCGACGTACGACCCAGTGATCGCCGCGGTGCGAGTCCCGCCGTCAGCCTGCAGGACGTCGCAGTCGAGCACGATCGAGTTCTCCCCGAGCGCCTTGAGGTCCAGGCACGCCCGGAGGCTGCGGCCGATCAGGCGGGAGATCTCATGGGTACGGCCGCCGATCTTGCCCTTGACGCTCTCCCGGTCGCTGCGGGTGTTGGTCGCGCGCGGCAGCATCGCGTATTCGGCCGTCACCCAGCCGAGTCCGGAGCCCTTGCGCCAGCGCGGCACGCCCTCGGTGACGCTGGCCGTGCACAACACCCGCGTGTTGCCGAACTCGATCAGGACCGAGCCCTCTGGATGCATGCTCCACTGCCGGGCGATGGTGATTGGGCGAAGGTCGTTGGGCGCGCGCCCGTCTGGTCGTGCCATACACCCCACCCTAGCGAGCCGCAGTCCAGCGCCGACGAAGAGGCCAGCGCCGACGGGGAGCCGTCCCGAAACTCGGCCAGGGCGAGCCGCAACAGCGACGGCACCAGGTCGATCGACCGGTCCAGCCGCCACTTCGGCCGCCCGCGTCGCCATCCCCCAGGCCGTAGCCGAGGACGTCGGCTCCGGGTTGCGCGGCTCGGGGTCCGGGCGCCGGTCGGCCGGTACGTGAGCCGGCGTCGGCCGAGCAGCACCCGGTAGCCGCCGGTGAACTGCGCGATCGTGCCCGGCAACGTGATGACCCCGCCCGGCCTCGCTCGGCTCGTCGGACGCGACCTCGCCGGGCTGGATGAGGATCGGCTCGTAGCCGGCGGCGGCGTAGCCGGCCGAGTTGCCGTGCGCAGGCCGCCCGAGCGCGGCATGACAAAGTTCGCTACCCGCACGATCCTCAAGCCGGCACCTCGACGGGCCGGGCCGGGATGCCGCCGGAGTGCACGGAGACGTAGTGCTGGATCAGTTCGTCGCACACGGCCGGCCGTGTCCGCCGCTCGACCGCAACGCGCGCGGCCAAGCCCATCCGGCGGCGCTTGTCCGGGTCGGCCCCGAGCGCGTCGACCGCGGCCTCGATGGCCGCGCCGTCGAACGGCGGCACGAGCAGGCCGGTCCGGTCGTGGGCGACCAGGTCGAGCGGGCCGCCGGCGGCCGGCGCGACCACCGGTACGCCACCGGCCAGCGTCTCCTGCATGGTCTGGCAGAACGTCTCAAACGGTCCAGTGTGGACGAACACATCGAGGCTCGCGTAGATCCGCGCGAGCTGGTCGCCGCGCCGCTCGCCGAGAAAGACCGCATCCGGCAGTGCCCGTTGGAGGCCGGACCGGGCCGGGCCGTCGCCGACGATCACGACCCGTACGCCGGGCCGCCGGCTCACCGGCGCGAGCAGTTCGACCCGTTTCTCGGGGGCGAGCCGGCCGACATAGCCGACCAGCACCTGGTTGACGTTCCGGCGAACTATCGATGTCAGATCTCGTACCGCGATCCCGGCCGGACAATGTCGATCGGTCCGTCAAAGGCGCTGCGCGCCGCGTCCGCCGTCAGCGCCTCGCTCCCCCACGCCGTGACCAGGTGGGTGAGAAGCAGCGTGCCGACGCCCGCCTTGGTCGCGTGCTCGGCCGCCTCGCGACCGGTCAGGTGCAGGTCGGGCGGGTTCTCCACGCCGTCGAGGTAGCTCGCTTCGCAGAGGAAGACGTCGGCCCCCTGGGCCAGCCGGATCAACGCCTCGCAAGGCGCGGTGTCGGCCGAGTACGCAAGCACCCGCCCGTCGTGCTCGATCCGCACCCCGTAGGTCTCGATCGGGTGATTGACCCGGTCGACGGTGATCTGCAGCGGCCCGATCGGAAAGGTGCCGGGCTGCAGTGCGTAGAACGTGTAGACGTCGGTGAGCGTCGCCTCGGGCGGCCCCCCGTATGCGGCGGCCAGCCGCTCGGGCGCAGCGACCGGCGCATACACCGGCAACGGCGGCCACGGCCCGTCCGGCGCGTACCGGCGGGCCACGACGTATTGACACGCGTCGAGCATGTGGTCGGGGTGCAGGTGGGTGAGCAGGAGCGCGTCAAAGTGGTGCAGCCCGGCGAAGCGCTGCAGCGTGGACATCGAGCCGGTGCCGAAGTCCACCAGGAGCCGGAAGCCGTCGGCCTCGATCAGATACGACGAGCAGGGCGCCTCTGGGCCCGGAAAGCTCCCGGCGCAGCCGAGCACCGTCAGCCTCATCGAGTCACAACCAAGACGCGGTCCCCCGATTTTCGCGGCCCGGCCGCACCCGGCAGATGCACGTGCTGATGCGCAGGATAATGCGTTGACCCGTCCCCCCGGGCGTAGCTCCCGATGGGCACGTCCGTCACGCTGCGCAGCCTACGCCGGGAAACCGCACACGGCTCAGCGATCAGATACGTGATGTCGTTAACGTGACAGGCCTCGCGATTCTCGGTACTCGCGGACGCGTGACGCGGCGTCCGGACAACCGTTGCTCTGGGTAAGGGTTGGAAATCTGGGAGGAGTCCGGGCGTGGCCGACAACATCCGTGAATGGGCCGGCCGCAACTTCCGGCTGCCGGGAACCGCCGACCCGCCGCCGGCCAGTCGCCATCTCGCGTGGGTCTGCGCGTGGGCGGCGTTGATCGGGCTGGCCGGCATGGTGGTGGCGGTCCGGGCGTTCATCGGCTTGATCTACGAGGAGCGCGGCTGGTATCTGCCGGTGCTCGTGGCGATCGGGTTGACCGGGATGGGCAGCACGATCGGCGCGTTCGCGAGCGTCCACCGGCGCCGGCTACCGCTGATCCTCCTCGGGGTCGCATCGACCACCGTCATAGCCGCCTGGATTGTCACCGGGCTGTAGGCCCTAGGCTCAGACGCGACTGCGCCGTGTCCGGCATGGTTCCCGCCAACGCCTGAGCCTCGCCTCGCACCGACCCTCACTTGGTACAGGGCCTAGGCCCAGAGTTGGCCGTCGAGCGCCGATTCGGCGTCGGCCAGCGTCCCGCCGTAGGCGCCGGTCGACAGGTATTTCCAGCCGCCGTCGGCGACCAGGAACGCCACGTCGGCCTTGCGGCCGGCATTGAGCGCCTGGTGTGCGACGGCCAGCGCCGCGTGCAGCACGGCTCCGGTGGAGAAGCCCACGAACAGACCCTCCACCTCGACCAGCTGACGGGTGCGCAGGACCGCGTCGCGGGTGCCGACCGAGAATCGCCGGGTCAGCACGGTCGCGTCGTACAACTCGGGGACGTAGCCCTCGTCGAGATTGCGCAGGCCGTAGACGAGCTCGCCGTAGCGCGGCTCGGCCGCGACGATCTCGATGCTCTCGACCTTTTCGCGCAGGTAGCGCCCGACGCCCATGAGCGTGCCGGTCGTTCCGAGGCCGGCCACGAAATGCGTGATCGAGGGCAGGTCGCGCAGCAGCTCCGGCCCGGTGCTCTCGTAGTGGGCGCGGGCGTTGGCCTCGTTGCCGTACTGGAACAGCATCACCCAATCGGGGTGCTCGGCGGCGATCTCCTTGGCGACCGCGACGGCCTTGTTGGACCCGCCGGCGGCCGGCGAGAAGATGATCTCCGCCCCGTACATGCGCAGGAGCGTGGTGCGCTCGGCCGAGACGTTCTCGGGCATCACGCAGACCAGCCGGTAGCCGCGCAGCTTGGCCACCATGGCCAGCGCGATGCCGGTGTTGCCCGAGGTCGGCTCGATGATCGTGTCACCGGGACGGAGGCGGCCGGCTTCCTCGGCCGCCTTCACCATCCACAGCGCCACCCGGTCCTTGACGCTGCCGGTCGGGTTGCGGTCCTCCATCTTGGCCCACAGCCGGACCTCCGGGCTGGGCGACAGCCGGGGCAGGCCGATGAGTGGCGTGTTGCCGCACGCCTCGAGCAGGGACTCGTAGCGCGCCATGAAGTCAGCCCCTGAGTGCGTGCGCAGCGGCGAAGGCGAACGCGCCGCCGGCCACTGCGGGCAGGATCGTCACGCTGTCGCCGTCGTTGAGCTTGGCGTCGAGCGCCCCGAGGAACCGCACGTCCTCATCGTTGACGTAGACGTTAACGAACCGGTGCAGCCCGCCCTCGGCGGTGATCAGCCGGCCCTTGAGCCCGGGGTGCTTGGCGTCCAGGTCGGTGAGCAGGTCGGCGAGCGTGTCGCCGGCGCCCTGCACGGTCTTCGCGCCGCCCGTGTAGCTGCGCAGGATGGTGGGAATGCGAACCTCGATAGCCATGATCAGTAATCTCCTCGTGTTCGGGTCAGAGCTGGTTCAGGGACGACGGGACGGTCAGCTACGACACTCGTAGTCGACGGTCGTCGGGCTCTGTCCGAACAAGTAGGACTGGACGGCGTGCTGGTCCACGTTTGCATTAACTACTACAACCGGCTCCTCGGTGACGGCTCCGTCCACAATGCGGAACGATCGTATTTCCGTCAGCACCGGGTCACGGGTCGAAACCAGCAGGTAATGCGCGTTGGGCTCGCCCATCTCCGAAGCGATCTGGGTGTCGGATCGGGACGGGGCCGCCTCGGTCGCGGTGTGCGAGTGGTAGACGACGACGGCTTCCTCGTCGTTGTCGAACATCTCGAAATAGATCTTGCGCTTCTCCTCCGAGTCGAACTCGAAGAAAGTCATCGAGCGCGCCGCGTTGAGCATCGGAATGTGCCGGGTCGGGGTGTCCGAGCCCTCCGGGCCGGCCACGATCCCGCACGCCTCGTCGGGGTGGTCCCGGCGCGCATGCGCGACGATCGCGTCGAGGATCCCGGCGTCGATGCTCAGCACGCTCCCAGCCTACCCAAACGCGAGCCGCCCTCGGCCGTGACCGCTCTCACCCCGAGAGGGCGCCGACCAGCGACTCTTGCAAATAGGTGAGATAGGCGTACACGGAAAGCTGCCCGACCCGTGCCGACGTCGGATCGTGCAGGACGGCCTTGTCGATCTCGTCCTCGAGGTCGGTGTCGTCGGTGATCGACAGCCGCAGCCCGAGGGCCAGCCGCACGTCGGTGAGCGCGCGCAGCCACATCTCGGCCTGCTCCTCGTCGAGGGCGACCTCACCGCCCTCGACCGGCAGGTTGTCCAGCAGCATCGCGGCCTGCTCCAGCTTCGCGGATCGCAGGTCGTCTTCCGTGTACTTGCGGAACTCGGCCGAGGCCGACGGGTCCTCCGGGTAGACGTCCGGGAAGAGCCGCTCGACGACGGGATCGTCGTGGTCGAAGCGCTCGGACAGCAAGGTGATCACTTCGAGCGTCACCTCGTTGAGAACGGCCGCCTCGCCGGGGCCGAATCGGGCGACACAGGCGGTGCCGTCGCGGACGAACATCGTCACGGCTGGTCCACCGTCGCCCAGAGTCCGTAGGCCTGCAGACGCGACGCGTCATATTCCATGCGCTCCCGAGCGCCGCTGGTCACGATCGCCTTCCCCTTGTGGTGCACATCGAGCATGAGTCGTTCGGCCTTTTCCCGGCTGTACCCGAAAAGTTTCTGGAACACCCACGTGACATAACTCATCAGGTTGACCGGGTCATTCCAGACCACCGTCACCCACGGACGGTCGGTCGCCGGCACCTCGTCAACCTCGGTGCGGGTCTCCTCAACCGGTACGACTTGCGGCGCCGCCATACCAACATGGTGCCATCAAGCGAGCAGCACGCCATGGTCGACCGCGTCCGCAGCGATGATTGCCAAGGCTTGTCGCAGATCATCGAAGCGCCCCGCCAGCTCACGCGCCATCTCGACCTCGACGACCCGCAGCGCCTGCTGCAGCCACCGGCGGCAGTCCTTCTTCTCCGTGCCGCGCGGGGCGGCTCCGGGCCGGGGCTGCCACAGTTGATAGCAGCTGGCGTTGAGGGCGATCCCGACCCCGGGCAGCACCCGGTCGGCCGGCTCGGGCCGGCCGAGCGCCGACAGACCGTCGGTCGCGGCTGGGCCGGTGAGCGTGGCCACCGCCGAGGTCGTGGTGAGCAGAAACGCCCGGTCGCGGGCGTGCTCGTCGTCGGCCAGCGCGTCGACCGTGCGGCGGGCGGCCGCCTTGACGCGGGCCAGCACGGCCGCGGTCGGCGGCTGGTCGAGCAGAAGCGTGAAGACCCGCTCGATCACCGCCGCGGTGTCGGCCTCGAGCTGGCGGGTGACTCGCACGGAGAGGCCGTGCAACGCGCGGTCGAGCACATAGGGCAGCTCCGGGCAGCCCTGCCCGGTGCCGAGCTCCTGCACGCAGCGCACGTGGATGGTGGCCAGGTCGATCGAGAGCTGCTGGGTCGCCGCGATGCGCCGGTTGCGGATCTCCCGGTCGAGCAGCAACTGCCAGCGCTCCTCACCCTCGTCGGGCGGCACGCTGACCGAGGTCACCCCGGCCCCGGCGGGGCCCGCTGCCTCGGCGGCGTCCGGGGCGTCGGCCCAGCTGTGCAGCAGCTCGCGCAGCTCACCGACGCCGGAGACCGGCCAGCGCCCGTCGGGCATGGCCAGCGGCAGCCAGGCGGCCGAGGTCAACGCCGGGCACCGGTCGGCGATCAGTGCGCGGTTGGCCTCGAGCACCTCGGCCCAGTCGGCTCGCTGGTCGATCTTGGTCAACACGAAGACGACCCGGCGGGTCGGGCCGATGTGCGCGAGCAGGTCGAGCTGGGGGCCCCGCAGCGGCGCCGCCGCGTCGACCACGAAGACCAGGCCGGCGGCCTGCTCGGTGGCGTCGAGGATCACCTCGGCAGTGGCCGCATCGAGGTCGCCCACCCCCGGAGTGTCCACGAGGGCCACTCGAGCGAGGAGGGGCGAAGGGTGGGCGACCTCGATGCGCCGGGGAGGCCGCGACGGGCCACCCCGACCGGCGGCTGCGGTGTCCCCAACCCGCAGGCCGTCCGGTCCGATGACCTCGCCGACCGGCCGTGGCTCCCGGTGCCCAGGCACGAAGGCGCGGGCGCCGGGGCGCTCCCCGGACCGGAAGACCAACCAGGCCGAGGCGCTGGCGGCCGTGTCCACCGGCGCGCAGCCGGGCGCCCCGAGCAGGGCGTTGACGAGCGAACTCTTGCCGGCGTGCGGAGCCCCGGCGACCACGACGAAGGGGTGGCTGAGCGGAGGGGCGACCGATCGGCTCCGGTGGGCTCGTGAGCCTGCTTCAGCGATCGAGGACGACTTCCCGGAGAGCGCCGGGAGCGGCGCATGGAGCACCCCAGACCTCATTCGGCAACCTCCCTGTCGCGGCATCGGAACGCTACGTGAACGGACACTTACTGAGGCAGGGCTCCAGATACTCAAGTCGGGTCGGGGCCTCTACTCAAGTTGACCCCCTTCGCGGGTGCGCACAGTAACCATGCAGTCGATATGCTGCGACCGTGCCCCCCTGGAGTTTTGTAGGCCGTTCTGTCGAACTCGCCCGTTTGACCGAAGCCGCCAGCGGTGCCACGGGCCGTGGCCTGATCCTTGGCGGACCCCCCGGCATCGGGAAAAGTCGCCTGCTCAGAGAGGGTGTGAGCGCTCTTGACCAGGACCGTCTCGCGGTCTGGAGCGCGACCGCGAACGCGGCCACGGCCGGTCTGCCCTTGGGCGGGCTCTCCCAGGTCCTGCCGCCCGACCAGCCGGTCGGCGGGTCCCCGGCCGGGCTCCTGCGCTGGGCGGTCGACGCACTGCACCGCCAGGCCGCCGGGCGACCGATCGTGGTCGCGGTCGACGACGCCCATCTGCTCGATCCGCTCTCGGCCGCGCTGATCTACTACGTCGCCCGCTCGGAGAACGCCACCGTGCTCGGCACGATCCGCACCGGCGAGCCGGTGCAGGACCCGATCAGCGCGCTGTGGAAGGACGACCTCGTCGAGCGCACCGAGCTCGGGCCGCTGCTGCCCAAGGAGACGGCCGACCTGCTGCATCAGGTCCTCGGCGGGCCGATCGACTCCGCGTCGGTCGACCGGCTCCAGCGGCTGTCGCAGGGCAACGCTTTACTCCTGCGCGAGCTGGTCATCGCCGCCCACGCGAGCGGCGAGATCAACGAGTCGTTCGGCATGTGGCGCTGGACCGGCCGGCTCGAGCTGGCCCCGACGCTCACCGAGGTGGTTGACGCCCGCATCGGCAACCTCACCCCGCAGGAGCGGACCGTGCTGGAGCTCGTCGCGTTCGGCGAGCCGATCGGCCTGCCGCTGCTGGTCGCCGCGACCGACCTGCCCACGGTCGAGGTCGCCGAGGAGCGCAACCTCATCCGCGTCCTGGTCGAGGACCGGCGGACCACGGTCCGGCTGGCCCATCCGTTGTACGGCGAGGTCGTCCGGCGGCGCTGCCCGATCACCCGCGTCCGGCGGCTGCTGGCCGACCTGGCCACGCTCGTGGAGCAGACCGGCGCGCGGCGGCGCGACGACCTGCTCCGGGTCGCCGTCTGGCGGCTCGACAGCGACACCGCTCGCGACCCCGACCAGCTGCTCAACGCGTGCCGGCTGGCCTTCGCGAGCTACGACATGGCCCTCGCGATGCGGCTCGGCCGGGCCGCGGTGAATGCCGGCGGCGGGTTCAACGCCGCCGAGACCTTGGCGACGATCATGATGTTCGCCGAGCGGCCGGCCGACGCGCTCACGCTGCTCGACGAGACCGAGGACCAGATCGCCGACGAGCACCAGCGCAGCCGGTGGCTGTCCATCCGCGGCATCGTGTCGCACTGGGGGCTGGGCGACGACCTGGCGGTCGAGGAGCTCGACCGGCAGACGGCCAAGCTCACCGATCCCAGCGCCCGGGCGCTGGCCCTGGCCGTCGAGGCGACCATGCGGCTGCACCGCGGCGAGGGTTCGGTCGCCCTCAACCGGGCCCGGTCGGTCCTCGACAACCAGGCCAGCACGCCGGCGCCGCGGGCGCTGGCCCGCAGCGTGATGGCCCATCTGCAGGCGATGCGCGGCACCCCGGTGCAGACGGTCAAGGCGATGGCGGCCGTCGACGCCGACGCGCCGGCCTGGCGGGCCGAGGCGCCCTATGTGCAGCTCGGCGTCGAGATCGCCCGGGGAACCGCGATGATCCTGGCCGGCGACCTCGACACCGTCGACGCGATCGTCGAGGCCGAGTTCGCCGGCATGGCCGACGCCGGGGAGTTTCGCATCGGCTCGGGCCAGATGCAGATCGTGCGCGCCCAGGCGGCCCGGCTGCGCGGCCGGCTCGGCGAGGCGGCCCGCGCGTCGAGCCAGGCGGCGGCGACGCTGTCGCATGGCAAGATCTTCCTCGCGCTCGCCCACGCCGAGCGGGCCCACGCGGCCGCGCTGGTCGGCGACCAGGTGCTGGCCCAGACCGCGTTCGCCGAGGCCGACCGGGTCAACTACCGGTCGATGGACGTGCTCTACCCGGCGATCGAGCAGGCCCGCGCGTGGGTCGCGGTGTGCGTCGGCGAGCTCGATGGCGCCGCCGAGGTGCTGCGCCAGCTGGTGGACCGCACCCGCCGCGACGGCTACCAGGCGCACGAGATGTTCGCGCTGTACGACCTGGCAAGGCTCGGGCAGGCCGCCGAGGTGGTGGACCGGCTGGACGAGCTCTCGCACGTCGTTGAGGGACGGCTCGCCCCGGCCATGGCCTGGCACGTCAAGACCTTCGCCGGAGAGGACGGGGCCGGGCTGCTGGCGGCCGCCGAGGAGCTAGCCGACCTCGATCTCAACCTCTACGCGGCCGAGGCGGCGGCCGGAGCGGTCACGCTGCTGCGGGCGATCCGCTCGCCGCAGACCCCGCGCGCGTCGCAGCGGCTGGCCGACTTCCGGGCCAAGTGCGAGGGGCCGCCGCAGACCCCGGCCCTGGTCGTGCCCCAGCCGACGCTGACCGGACGGGAGCGGCAGATCGCCAAGTTGGCCGCCGCCGGCGTGCCGAGCAAGGAGATCGCCGATCAGCTCTACCTGTCGTCGCGGACCGTCGACAACCACCTCATGCGCGTCTACGCGAAGCTCGGCGTCAACGGCCGAGCCGAGCTGGCGGCCGCGCTGCGAGGGCTGCCGCCGGACGAATCGTAGATCGGGATCACAGCGGAATGTCAGACTCGCGCCCTAGGCTGGCCGGGTGACGACGAGCGCAGCCCTGCTGACCGACCACTACGAGCTGACCATGCTGTCGGCCGCGCTGCGGGACGGCACGGCCGATCGGCAGTGTGTCTTCGAGGTCTTCGCCCGTCGGCTGCCGACCGGCCGGCGCTACGGTGTGGTCGCCGGCACCGCGCGGCTGCTCGAGCGGCTGACCACGTTTCGCTTCGACGAGGACGAGATCGCGTTCCTGCGCGAGCGCGGCGTCGTCGACGAGGCGACGGCCGACTGGCTCGCGCGCTATCGGTTCCGCGGCGACATCGACGGCTACGCCGAGGGTGAGCTGTTCTTCCCCGGCTCGCCGATCCTGACGGTCACCGGCACGTTCGCCGACTGCGTGGTGCTGGAGACGCTGGTGCTGTCGATCCTCAACCACGACTGCGCGATCGCCGCGGCGGCCGCCCGCATGGTGACCGCCGCGCGCGGGCGCTCGGTCATCGAGATGGGCTCCCGCCGCACGCATGAAGACGCCGCGGTGGCGGCGGCGCGGGCGGCCTATCTGGCCGGCTTCGCGTTCACGTCCAACCTCGAGGCCGGCCGTCGCTACGGCATCCCGACGACCGGCACCGCCGCGCACGCGTTCACGCTGCTGCACGACAGCGAGCCGGCGGCGTTCGCCTCGCAGGTCGCCACACTGGGCAAGCAGACCACGCTGCTGGTCGACACCTACGACATCACCGAGGGCATCCGCAACGCGATCGCGGTCGCCGGCCCGGACCTCCGGGCGATCCGGATCGACTCGGGCGACGTGTCGGTGCTGGCCGCACAGTCCCGGGCGCTGCTCGACTCGCTCGGGGCCACCGAGACGCAGATCGTGGTCTCCGGCGACCTCGACGAATATGCGATCGCGGCGCTGGCGGCCGAGCCGGTCGACGCCTACGGCGCCGGCACCGCGCTGGTGACCGGCTCCGGCGCGCCGACCGCCGGGCTGGTCTACAAGCTGGTCGAGGTCGACGGCCGGCCGGTGGTCAAGCGCTCGGAGCACAAGGCGACCGTGGGCGGGCGCAAGACGGCGATCCGCCGGCACAAGCCGACCGGCACCGCCACCGAAGAAGTCATCGTGTCGGCCGGCGCCCCCGCGGCCCTGCCCCATGACCGGGCCCTGCAGCGGCCCTTCACCCGGGGCGGCCTGCCCATCGACGGGCTGCCCGCACTGCAGGACTCGCGCGAGCACCTGCGGCAGTGCCTCATCTCGATCCCGTGGGAGGGGCTCAAGCTCTCGGCCGGCGACCCGGCCATCCCGGTGTCCGTCATTGGAGGAAGGGCGTGACCACCCATGTCTAGGGCACTCATCATCGTCGACGTGCAAAACGACTTCTGCGAGGGCGGCTCGCTCGCGGTCGGCGGCGGCGCGGCGGTGGCCGCCGGCATCTCCACGGCGCTCGCGACCGGCGACTGGGACCACGTCGTGGCCACCAAGGACCACCACATCGACCCGGGCGCGCACTTCGGCAACCCGCCCGACTTCGTTGACAGTTGGCCCGCGCACTGCGTCGTCGGCACGGCCGGCGAGGAGTTCCACCCGGCGCTGGACACCGACCGGATCGAGGCGACGTTCACCAAGGGTGAGCACGCCGCTGCCTACTCAGGATTCGAAGGGCACAGCAGCGGCATCGGCTTGGGCGCCTGGCTCAAGATGCGGGACGTCGACGAGGTCGATGTCGTGGGCATCGCTACCGATCACTGCGTGCGGGCGACGGCCCTCGACGCCGCCAAGGCGGGCTTGTCGACCACTGTTCTTCTGGAGTTGACCGCCGGAGTTGCGCGGGCGACGACCGACCGGGCATTGAACCAGATGCGTCACGCGGGGGTGAAGCTGGTGGGCGAGCCCACAGTAGTCGCCTCGTGAGAGATGCCCGTATTTGTGAGCAGTTTTCACATCGTGTGGTGACCGTTGATACACGGAGCGTGGCGGAAAATGGAACCTTCCGCTACGCTTGCGTGACCTCGACGGGTCGTCCATGGTGGAGACCGTGCACCAGGAGGGTCACGTGAAGTTGTCGATCGACACGCACCCGACCGATCAGCGCGAGCTACTGCTGAGTCTTCGGGGCGAAATCGACTACGAGTCTGCTCAGGATCTTCGAGCCGCCGTCACGTCGGCACTGAACCGCAACGTCGACACGCTCGTGATCAGCCTTGCCGACGTCACGTTCATCGACTCGACCGGCATCGGCACACTCGTAGTGGCACGCCGGATCTGCCACGGCTGCGGTGTCAAGCTGCACATCCGCAATGCCAATCCGTTCATCGCGCGCCTCTTCGCGGTGGTCGGCGTCTGCGACGTTCTCGGCGTCCCGGCTCCCGCGGGCGCTCCGGTGTCGCGCTTACCAGCACCGCGCGCGGAGGGCGCGGCCCAACCGGTCTAACGTCGACAAAGACGTCGAGGGGACAACTTTCACTGGAAGTTGTCCCCTCGCTGGTCTTCGACGTCAGTCGCGGTTGGCGCCCGTGTCTTCCTCGTAAGAGGCGCCGCCGTCCGACTCGCTGGTGAGCGGCTTGGCGCCGCCAGCCGGCGCCGCCACCAGCGAGTGCCCGGGCGCGTAGGCCGGGAATTTGGCGTCGAACGCCGGCCGCTCGGAGCGGATGCGCGGCATGCTGTCGAAGTTGCGCAACGGCGGCGGGCAGGACGTCGCCCATTCGAGAGACATGCCGTAGCCCCACGGGTCGTTGACCTCGACCACCCGGCCCGCCTTGTAGGACTTCCACACGTTGTAGAGGAACGGCAGCGTCGACGCGCCGATGATGAACGCGCCGATCGTCGAGATCGAGTTGAGGACCGCGAAGTTGTCAATGTCCAGGTAGTCGGCGTAGCGACGGGGCATGCCCTCGGTCCCGAGCCAGTGCTGGACCAGGAACGTGGTGTGGAAGCCGATCAGCGTCAGCCAGAAGTGGACCTTGCCGAGCCGGTCGTCGAGCATCCGCCCGGTCATCTTCGGGAACCAGAAGTAGACGCCCGAGTAGACGGCGAACACGATCGTTCCGAACAGCACGTAGTGGAAGTGGGCCACCACGAAGTAGGTGTCCGAGACGTGGAAGTCGATCGGCGGGCTGGCCAGCAGGACGCCGGAGAGGCCACCGAAGAGGAACGTGGTGAGGAAGCCGATGGCGAACATCATCGGTGTCTCGAACGTCAACTGGCCGCGCCACATGGTGCCGATCCAGTTGAAGAACTTCATGCCGGTCGGCACGGCGATGAGGAAGCTCAGGAACGAGAAGAACGGCAGCAGCACCTGGCCGGTCGCGAACATGTGGTGCGCCCACACGCTCATCGACAGGGCACCGATCGCGATGGTCGCGCCGACCAGGCCCTTGTAGCCGAACACCGGCTTGCGGCTGAACACCGGGATGACCTCGGTGATGATGCCGAAGAACGGGAGCGCGACGATATAGACCTCGGGGTGCCCGAAGAACCAGAACAAGTGCTGCCAGAGCATCGCCCCGCCGGTCGACGCGTCGAAGACGTGCGCGCCGAGCCGCCGGTCGGCCTCCAGCACGAGCAGCGCGGCGGCCAGGATCGGGAAGACCATGATCACCAGGAGGCTGGTGACCAGGATGTTCCAGGTGAAGATGGCCATCCGGAACATGGTCATGCCGGGCGCGCGCAGCGTCAGAATAGTGGTGATCATGTTGACCGCGCCGAGGATGGTGCCGAGGCCGGACAGCACCAGGCCGACGATCCACAGGTCGGCGCCCACGCCGGGCGAGTTGGTCATGCTGTTGAGCGGCGCGTAGGCGAACCAGCCGAAGTCGGCGGCCCCACCCGGGGTGACGAATCCGATGAGCGTCACCGAACCACCGAACGCGTAGAGCCAGTAGGCGAACGCGTTGAGCCGCGGGAACGAGACGTCGGGCGCGCCGATCTGCAGCGGCACGATGTAGTTGGCGAAGGCGAACACGATCGGCGTGGCGAAGAACAGCAGCATGATCGTGCCGTGCATGGTGAACAGCTGGTTGTATTGCTCCGGGGACAGGAACTGCAGCCCCGGCTGGGCCAGCTCGGCGCGCATCAGCAGCGCCATGAAGCCGCCCACCAAGAAGAAGATGAACGACGTGACCAGGTACATCAACCCGATCTGCTTCGCGTCCGTCGTGCGCAGCAGCCGGGCGAACGATGAGCCCTTCGGCGGGTTGTGCACCGGCCAAGGCCGCGTCACGATCGGCTTCGGTGCGACGGTGGTCACGAGTTGCCTCCTGCGCCTGCGAACAGCTGGGTGAGGTGCGAGCGATCGATCTACCCACCTCGCACGCAGAATAGTCTCCTCATCCGACCCGAAAGCGCTGGGGGCGTAAATCCTTGCTGGTTCGCCGTCCTGGCCTGGCGCTGACGCTGGCCGCCGCCGCCTTCGTCACGACCCTGCCGGCCGCCGCGGCCGCCCCGTTCGTCTCGGCCGCCAGCAGCGCTACCCTCCAGCGCGGCATCGGCCAGGCGTGCCCATGGGAGCTGGGCGCCACCCGGCACATCGCCAACCCCGACCGGGCGGCGTTGGAGCAGGCCGCGGCCCCGCACCCGGTCGAGCGGCTGGGCCCCGCGGTACGGACGATGAGCACCGAGCTCACCGCGCACACGAGCACCCGGCCGGAGCACCCGACCCGGCTGACCCTCCTGGCCCGCGACGGCTTCGCCGACCACGTCACGGTCCGGACCGGCCCGTCCGGACGGGGGCTGTGGCTGCCCGCCGGGTACGCCGACGCGAACGGCCTGACCGTCGGGGACACGGTGACGCTGGCCGGGGACGGGGCGATGACCGTCCCGGTCGCCGCCGTGTACACCGGGCTGCAGGATCCGTACTGGTGCTCGTGCCGGAGCCGCGGCGAGCCGGTCGTGCTGGTCGACTGGGAGAACATGCTCGCGCTCAGCGCGCTGCGGCCCGGCGGGTCGGTCCTGGCCGTCGAGCACCCCGTCCTCGACGCGGACCGGCTGACCCCGCCCGAGGCAGTCGCGACCGCCCGCCGGATCGCCGCGCTCGACGCCGGCGGCACGCTCATGCAGGAGGCCGAACGGGCCGAGGCGACCCGGCGGGCGATGCTCGGGGCGATCGTGCCGCTGACCGTGGCCGCCGTCGTGGCCGGCCTGGCGGTGCTCGCCGCCGCCACCCGCCGCTGGCAGGGGAGCTGGCCAGGAAGCTGGCAGGGAAGCCGGCCAGGAAGCTGGCAGGGAAGCCAGCCAGGAAGCCGGCCAGGAAGCCGGCCAGGAAGCCGGCCAGGAAGCCAGCCAGGAAGCCAGCCAGGAAGCTGGCAGGGAAGCCGACCAGGAAGCCGTCGGCGAGACCACGACTTCCGCGGCGTCGTGGGATTCGTGGCCGGCGTGCTCCCCGCGCTTGCCGTCGGGGTCTTCGGCGGCGCCGTGGCCGCCTACGGGCTGGTCCGCACCATCGGGCCGAGCCGTCTCCTGTCGACCGAGGCGGCCCCGCTCGCGCTCCTGGCGGCCGGGTGCGTCCTGCTGACCGCCGCCGGCGTCACCGGCGTGGCCGCCGTCGTCCGCCGGCCGCGCTTCCGTCGCTGGAACCTCGTCCCGCTGGTGGCCGCCTATCCGGTCTGGCTGGCCACGCACAGCCGCATCGTCGTGCCGCTCCTGGTCGCCGCCGGTCTGGCGCCGATCCTGGCGCGGCTCGGTCGACGGGCTCTGGCCAGTACACCGGAAAGAAAAGGGTCGGCGGGCAACTTGCTGGCGCGAAGGCGGCTCGCCGGTCAGGCCCGGCCCTGGGCCGTCCTGGCGGTGTCCGTGGCGCTGCCCACGGCGCTCGTTGCCTACGGTGACGCGGCGCTCGCCGCCGGGCCGGTCCGCTACGCATTCAGCTACCTGGCTGGGCTGGGTTTGCTCACGGCCGTCATCGTGGTGGTCATGCTGCTGTGGTACGTGGAAAGCCGCGTCACTGAGCGGCGCCGCACGTTCACCCTTTTACGAAGAATGGGCCTGCGCCGTCGAACCCATTTACGGGCAACAGGCGTGGAGTTAGGTGTGCCCCTCTTCGCCGGTTTGATCGGCGGGCTGTCCCTCGCGGCCGGCCTGGCGCGGCTGCTGGTCGACGCGCCGCTGCGAGTCGGCACGGTGGCGACGCTCGCCGGGCTGGTCGCGGCGATCGCGGCCGGCGTAGCCGGCTATGCGCACACCCGGGTGGCGCGATGAGTAGCCCGCTGCTCACCGTCGAGCGGTTGACCCGCCGGTTCCGCCGCCGCTCGAAGTTCGTCTACGCGCTGGACGGCCTTTCCCTCGAGCTGTACCCGGGTCAGTTCGCGGTCGCCGCCGGCCCGCGCGGCTCGGGCAAGACCACGCTGCTGTCGATCCTGGCCGGGCTCGAGCCGTTTGACGGCGGGCGGATCACCACGCATCCGCCGCTGCCTAAGGATGTGCCGCTCGGGCGGATGCGCTGGCGCGACGTCGCCTACGTGCCGCAGGTCCTGACTCTGCTCGACGAGCTGACCACCCGGGAAAACGTCGAGATGCCGGCCCTTCTCGATCCGGACGGAGCCGCCGGCTGGCCGGCCGAGCAGGTCATGAACCGGCTCGACGTCGGGCACCTGGCCGACGCCCACCCGAACGACGCGACCCGGGCCGAGCAGCAGCGGATCGCGGTCGCCCGGGCGCTACGGATGCGGCCCCGGCTGCTGCTGGCCGACGAGCCGACCAGCCAGCAGGACCCGGACAGCGCCGCACTGGTCCTCGACGTCCTGCACGAACACGCCCGCGCCGGTAAC
>Ga0070683_100000514_pt1 | contig 27185 bp, 26 predicted proteins | sample KBSC713LmetaG_FD_64662 | JGI IMG/M metagenome (GOLD analysis project Ga0070683, IMG submission 64662) | Corn rhizosphere microbial communities from Kellogg Biological Station, Michigan, USA - KBS C7.1-3L metaG | ecosystem: Host-associated > Plants > Roots > Rhizosphere ... | reverse complement strand
TCGCGCCCTTATGTGACTTCATTTTCGGCATTTCAATTCCTTTATGTCTGTCGGTGTCGTCTGACACTCGAGTGATCTTCAATTCCCGCTTCCCGCGTCCCGCGTCCCACTTCTACTTGGGCGCGAGGATCATCGTCATGAACTTCCCCTCGAACTTCGGATCGCTTTCGATCTTCGCGACATCAGCGAGCTCCTCGGCGACCCGATTCACCACCTGACGCCCCAGCTCGGGGTGGGCGATCTGTCGGCCGCGGAACATCAGGGTCACCTTCACCTTGTTTCCTTCCTGCAGGAACTCCCGCGCGTGACGGGTCTTGGTCATGAAGTCGTGCTCCTCGATGCCGGGCCTGTACTTCACTTCCTTGAGATGGATGACGTGCTGCTTTTTCTTGGCCTGGCGGGCCATCTTGGCCTGCTCGAACTTGAATTTCCCGTAGTCCATGATGCGGGCGACGGGCGGCCTTGCCATCGGTGCGACTTCAACCAAATCCAATCCCTGCTCTACTGCCTGCGCCAACGCTGCATCGACGTCCATGATTCCGAGCTGCGCTCCATCTGCGGCGATCACCCGGATGGGACTGATGCGGATCTGTTTGTTGACGCGTACGCGCTTTGTTGTGTCCTGGATACGAGCCCCTTTACTCAAAGAAAACAAAAACGCGGACCCATTTCGGAGTCCGCGCGAAGGGATGTCCCCGTCAGGGGAATCCCGGCATGAACTCCTGTAGCACACCTCAAAGTTCGAGGGCCAGAGGGTGGAGCGACCCGCCCGGATCGCCCGCTTATCGCATTGTCAGGTCATAAGATAGGGCAACCAGTACCGCGGTGCAAGCTATCAAAATGCTTCCAGAGTCTGCCGCTACGACCTAGATTCGCTGAATGAACGAGACTGCGATCGGAGACAAAGCCGGGAAGCCGGAGAAGCGCGTTGCGGTGGATGGGATCGGTGGTGTGTTTCTCTACGCCAACGACGCCAAAGCCCTCTCCAAATGGTACGCGCATCACTTCGGCCTGAACATCGAAACCTACGAGGACGGCAAGGTTTACGGCACCGAGTTCAAGTACCGTCGGCTCGGTGACTCATCGCAGGTCGATTCGACGGTGTTCTCGATCTCCCAGGCGAAGCCGCCGCTTCCCGAGGAGCGCCGTGAATGCGTGATCAACTACCGCGTGCGCGATCTCGCCGCGTTCGTGGAGCAGCTCAAGGCCGAGGGCATCGCCATCGAGAAGACCGAGGATTTCGACTATGGTCGGTTCGCGCAGATAAGGGACCCCGAGGGGAACCGCATCGAGCTTTACCAACCTCTGAACTGACCCGGATTCTGAGACCTCGGCGCTGCGGCTGGCACCCTAGTCAAAAAGGTGGCAGGTGGGAGAGGTGCACAGAGATGCTCTGGCAGCAGTTTTTCTACTCGCATTCTCGCTGCGTCACGCCACTATGGAACGCGCCAGATAAACTGATACCCGTACCCTCTGACCATGTCTCCCACCTGCCACCTTTTGGACTAGAGTGGCCAGTCGTCAGCGGTCAGGTCTCAGAGTCCGGGACTAGTCGGTACCCTTTCGCATCAACAGCGACCCTGCCCCATGCCGTCCGCGCGTCGTGCTCGAAGATGACGAGCCAGCCCTCGTCGACGGCCTGCTTGAGAATGCGGCGCTTGGTCTCGAGGGTGACGAGGGGCTCGACGTCGTAGCCCATGATCCACGGCAGCGGGAGATGGGCGCTGGTAGGGACGAGGTCGGCGAAATAGAATGCGCGCTCACCGGCCGACTCGATCAGGATGCTCTGATGAAAGGGGGTGTGGCCTGGGCTGGGAATCACCTTGATGCCTTTCACGATCTCTTTCTCGCGCGAGACGAATTCGATCTTGTCGGCACCCTCGAGCGGGACGTAGTTCCGGTCGAAGTAGCTGGCAGCGGTGCGCTCGTTGGTGTGGGTGGCGTAGTCGAACTCGCCGCGCTTCACGATGTAAGTCGCGTTGGGAAAGGTGATCTCCACCGAGCCGTCGGGCCGCGTCCGGGTGTTGCCGCCAGCATGATCGAAGTGGAGATGGCTGTTGATCACGAGGGAGATGTCTTTCGGAGCGACACCGATCTGCCGCAATCCATCCTCGAGCCAGGTGTCTCCCTCGGCGCCCTCGTTCTCGATGCCGTAGATGTCCTTGAACTTCGCGTTCTCCTTGTTGCCGGCGCCCGTATCGATGAGGATCAGCCCGCTTGGATGCTCGACCAGCAGACAGCGCATCGTCATCGGGATGCGATTGCGCTCGTCGGCCGGAATCCGCTTCTCCCACAGAGATTTCGGAACGACGCCGAACATCGCGCCGCCGTCGAGTTTCATTTCGCCGGCACGGATCGCGTGCACGACGAGGCTACCGATCTTCCGACGCTCGACGAGCGGACCCTGAATGCTCACGCGGTGGTGTCGCGAGTGACGGGTGTCGGCAGGCCGGAGTGGCGGCGCTTTTTGCGACGACCGGGTTGGCTGCGCAGCAGCGACTGCAGCTCGCTCCAGGTCCCGCAGCCACGATCGGCAAGATCAGAGACCATCCTGATCAGACAGTGCGCGGTTGCGATCGCATCGCCGCCGGCACGGTGGCGATTCTTTATCGTCACTCCGTAGTAGCGCGCGACGTGGTCGAGCGATCGGCGCGGCAGCTGCGGCAAAACCTTGCGCGCGAGTTTCACCGTGCAGAGCCGGCGGCCGCGCAGCTGGCGGCCGGTCGCGCGGTTCAGCTCGTTGGTAAGGAACCGCCAATCGAAGGTCGCGTTGTGAGCGACGAAAATATTTCCCTCGAGCACCCGCATCACGTCGGGCGCCACCTGCTCGAAGACGGGCGCATCCTTCACCATATCCCAGGTGATGTTGGTGAGCGCAGTGATGAACGGAGGAATCGACCGCCGCGGATTCACCAGCGTCTCATAGACCTCCACGATCTCGCCACCGCGCACCACCACAGCGGCGATCTCGGTGATGCGATCGTTGAGCCAGGACCTCCCGCCTGTAGTCTCCGTGTCGACGACGACGTACGAGAGCTCGCGCAAAACCTCATCACTCGAGCTCGACCGGACCTTTCCGGTCGCCGAGTACGGAGCGCGGGTGAGATCGGCGAGCATCCAGCGGCCATCGTCGGTGCGGACGAACTGGGGTCGCCCGGCGAACATCGCGTGCGCCATGTGCTCGGCGACAATCCGCGGCGCGCCGGGGAGCGCGCAGATGTGGCCGATCAGATCGACTACGTCGGCGGGCCCTCGAGACAGATAGTCGAGCGCGCGGGTCGTCAGCAGGGTGTCTTCAGGCTCGGAGTACAACCCGCGGGTCAGCTCCAAGGGTCGTCTCGCGTGATCGGGCACGTCATGCAGTGCGGGCCGCCGCCGGCGCGAACCAGCTCGCCGCCCTCGAAAGTGATTACCGCACGCTCGTTGACGGGAATGTCTTTGTCGTCGGAAAGAAAATCAGATGCGGCAATCATCTTGAACCCAGCCTTCTCGAGCTCACGCAAAGTCGTCTCATGACGCTGGTATGAAGTTATCACGCCGGGACGCAGCGCGGCGAAGTTGCATCCCGATGCCCACTGCTCCCGATCCTGGACGATTCGCCGCGTGCCACCGCAAAGGATCGGCTCCATCTGCATTCCACAATGCATGAGCGCGGCGAACAAATCAGGTTGTTCCTTCATGTGCGACTGACCCTTCTGCCAATGTAGTATCGGCACGCGATACGGTCCGATGAAGTGGGGAGGATAGACCGCGCACAAATCCCGATCGACTTGAGTGAAGATCATGTCGAGGTGGATCGCCGTCGGCTCCTGCGGCATCACGACCACGATGATGTTGGTGACCTTCGTTTTCTCGAACAGCAGCTTTGCCAGCCCATCGATCCCAGCCGGGCTCGACCGCTCGCTGAACCCGATCAGCAGGACATCCTCGCGCAAAGGATGCACGTCGCCGCCCTCGAGGGTGTGGTTCAGCCGACGCTCGACCGACCCGTCGTAGAGAATGCCGTTGTTGCGGAGCTTTGGATGCGACGTAAACAACGCCTTCATGATCAGCTCTTCGGTCCAGCGCGCGTGGAAGCGCATCGACCCGATCATCATGTTCTGGTTGATCGCCATCGCCGAGTCGCGGGTGAAGAACAGGTTCGGCAACGGCGGCAGGGAGTAGCTGCACTCGTTCAGGGTGCGCGAAAGCGGGCCAGGATCTTCTTCCCTGCCCTCGATCAGCAGCGTGACCGCGGCTTCGGGCGGAAGGTCGCGGAGCTCGCTGGCGAGTGGCTCGAGCGGGACGACGTCGAGGGTCTCACGGATGATCAGCTCTCGCACCTCCGAGTCCTGCATCACCTCGGTAAGGAGGCCGCGAACGGTGAGCACCTCGCAGAATCTCTCGAGGATCTGCACGAACCGGCGATGCTCGCGCTGCGCCAGGTCGGCATCGATGATGTCGTCGTAGAGGAAATCGGCGCGCGTGCTCGGTGTTACGGCGAGCAGCTCGTTCCCCGGGGTGTGGACGAGGACGGTGCGGAGGGCACCGATTTCGGAGGTGACGTGGACCGGCATCGGGGGAAGATAACAGCAGGGTGACGGGGGCTGGGAACTGCAACTGAACGGGCGGGGTGGGAACTGCAACTGAACGGGCGGGCTGGGAACTGCAACTGAACGGGTGCCAGAGGTCAGTGGCGTAGATGCCAGAGATTAGTTCACAACGCCGGGATGTTCCTATTTGTCTGACAGCACACGCGGTTGCTTGTGCTTCGTTAGCCATCAGTGACGTCCCGACGTAGTGAACTGTGTACTGGCCACTGTGCTACTGACGTCTGGCACCCGTTCCGTTGCACCACCTCGTAGTCGTTCCCAGGGAGAAAAGTTTACAGTTGCGACCCGTCAGATTAGTTTGTGAATTACTTCACAAGCACCAATTGAAGCGGATAGCTGAATCCACCGTAAGGCGCCTTTCCCTCTACCTGAGCTTCCTCGAAGGGATCGAGCGTCAGGGCGTCAAGACGATCTCCAGTGACGAGCTCGCGCAGCTCGGTGGGACAACGTCCGCTCAGGTGCGAAAGGATCTTTCCCTGTTCGGCTCCTTTGGAAAACGCGGCCTCGGCTACTCCGTACCGGAGCTCTCCGAGAAGCTGCGCGAGATCCTCGGCCTCGGAAAACAGTGGCGGGTGTGCATCATCGGCGCCGGCAAAATCGGCGCTGCGCTGGCGCGCTACCACGGCTTCGCCGATCGTGGCTTCAACGTCACTGCTGTCTACGACAGCGATCCAGCCAAGATCGGGAAGCGGTTCGAGAATCTGGTAGTCCGACCGATCTCGGATCTGGAAAAAGATGGGGCGAAGCAGGACTTTGACATCGCAGTCGTTGCCACACCGGCCGAGGCGACGCCTGCGGTGGTAAGGGAGGTCGTGCGCTCCGGGATCAAGGCGATTCTGAACTTCGCTCCAGTCCAGATCTCGGTTCCCGCGGATGTGACCGTGCGGACCGTGAACATGGCGATGGAGCTCGAGGGGCTTTCGTTCGCTCTGTCGAACCGAGGCGAGTAGCGCGGGGTCGTCCCTGCCGATCGCATCCAACTGCGGCTCGCGTGTGTTGCGACAGCCGTTCGATCCGAGCGCCGCGCTACATCCGCTCCTCGATCTCCCCCAAGGAACTGTAAAGCGCGGCCCATTGGGTCGGGCTCACATTCTCCGGCCTGTCTTTTGGGTCGATCCCGACCGCTTCGAGGACGTCCACCGCCTGCTGTGGTGAAAGTCCCCGAATCGCGCGCAGGACTCGCTGCATCTGCTTTCTTCGCTGGCCGAACGCCGCCTGAACGAAGGTGCGAAGCCCGCGCAGCTCGCCGAGCGGGAGCAACGGCCGCGGTTTCGCAGTAAGGCGCACCACGGCAGATTCGACTTTCGGCGGAGGACGAAATGCGCCCGCCGGGACGCGCAGAACCTGCTCTACGTTCGCGACCATCGCGACGTTCACGCTCAATGCGCCGTAGCTCTCGGATCCTTCCCCAGCGGCCAAGCGCTCAGCGACCTCCAGCTGTACGAGAAACACCGAGCGCCGCGGCATTGGCGGCTCGAGCGCCTTGAATACGATCGGTGTGGTGATGTAGTACGGAACGTTTCCGATCAACAGATAGTCGTCACCGCCAAGCGTGCGTGAATCGATCTCGAGAAAATCGCCCTCGACAATCTCGACGTTGGTGCTGCCGGCGTAGCGCTCCCGCAGCTGGGCGGCGAGGGCGCGGTCGATTTCCACGGCCACCAATCGGCCGGCTCTCTTAGCGAGTATATCGGTGAGCGAGCCGCGGCCCGGCCCGATCTCTACGACGGTGTCGGACGACGTCGGCGCCAACGCGTCGACGATCGCGGTGAGAATTCTTTCGTTCGTGAGAAAATGTTGGCCGAATCTTTTGAGCGCCGGTGGCTGATCTTCGCGGCGCTTTCGGCCACCGCGCTGGCCGCGCCCGCCGGGCGCGCCCGACATCGTCAGCTCCTCAGCACCACGAGCGTGAGATCGTCGCGACTCCGAACCGTGCGCGTGTGCACCTCGAGCATCTTGAACACCCGATCGACGATGACCTTGGTGTCGTTCTCGCGGTTTTCGCGAATCAGATCGAGCACCCGTTCTTCGCCGAGTCTCTCGTCGCGCGAATTGCGCGCATCGCTGATGCCGTCGGTGAAGAGCACCAGCAGGTCCTTGCCCTTGACCCACGACAGCGAAGCGGTGTTCGGAACGTCTTCCACCATGCCGAGTGGAGGGTTCACCGCCGCGAGTCGCGTGACCGTGCCCTCCTGGCTGATGACGAACGCATGGGGATGGCCGGTGTTGGCGTAACTGAGCTTCGATTTCTCGGGCTCGACCACGCCGTAAAACATCGAGATGAACATCTCCGTGGATTCCAGCTCCTCGCGCATCGACCGCAGCAAAGCGCCGAGCATCTCCCCGGGGTTGCCGAAATTCTGGGCGTGGATCGCGGATGCGCTCATCGCCAGCGCCATGATCAACGCGGCGCGATACCCGTGTCCCGACACGTCGCCGATCATGATTCCCGTCTTCGCTTCGCGCAGCTTGAACAGCTGATAGAAGTCTCCACCGACGCTCTCCGCGGGAACCACCCGCGCCGTTACTTCGGCCTCCGGCGAAACCACATCGCTCGAGGGCAAAAGCTTCATCTGCAGGTCGTGCGCGAGGTTCATCTCCTGGAGCAGTCGCTGCCGGTCCAGCGATGCGCTGACGAGGCGCGCGTTCTGAATCGCAGTGCCGATCTGCGTCGCGATCGCCGTCACCAGCTTCTGATCGCCGGCAGTGAAGGGCTGTCGCGAACGGCGATCAGCGAGATTCACCACGCCGAGTGGTTGCCCGCCCGTCGGCGTCGTCCACATGATCGGCACCGAGAGCATCTCGCCGCGGCCGTAGGGTGATTCGGTCCCGAAGGTGACTCCCTTCCCGACCACGATCAGCGGGTGCTGCGTGCGGAACACGCGAGCGGACACGCTCACCGGATCGTCGGCGCTGATGGGCGGGATCTTGTCCTTCGGCACGCCAAGGGCGGCGACTGCGTGCAGCGTATTGGTCCGGGCGTCGTGGACGAGGATCGAAGCGACCCGCGCGCCGACGGTCTCGGAGATCTCGGTAAGGATTGTGGCTGCCGCGTCCTCGAGGGTGACGGTGCGGCCGAGTATCTCGCCAATGGTGTAGAGAAGATTGATCTCCTCGTAACGCTCGGCGAGCTCCGTGGCGGCGTGCTCGACCTCGAGCGCCGCCTGGGTGAATTGTGAGACCACCGGCATCAACAGCTTGATGTGCCGCTCTTCTGGCGAGTACGACGGATCGCACGGCCCGACGGTGAGCCAGATCTTTTTGACCGACGGCACGCGTGTCACGAGCTGGGTGCCGAAGTTGGTGGGAATCGACTGGCCCGGCTCGTCGGGAAGGACGTCCGGCATCTGCACTTTCGGACTCGAGCGGGCGATGATGGTCGGCGTCGAGCGTCCGTCGGCCGTTCCCCACACGGCAGCCTCACAGTGCGTTCCTTCGCGGAACGCAATCAGGACTGCCTCGAGCTCTTTCACTCGCGGTGCAACGTCAGCCGGACGACGTTGCCCTGATTCCTGAAGCTCTCCACACGGTCCATGAGCTGCCGCATAAGGAAGAGTCCACGACCTTCTTCCTTGGTGAGATTATCCTCGGTGGTGCAGTCGACGGTGCACTTGTCGAGGTCGAATCCAGGACCCTCATCCACAACCTCGAAGACAAGATCGGTGTCGCTGATGATCGCCCTGACGCGCACCTGCTTGCCGCCGGTCGATTCGTTGCCGCGCAGGATGGCGTTGGAGAGCGCTTCGGAGAGCGCGACCGGCACATTCAGCGAGCATTTGGTGGGGGAAAGCTTGAGCTCGCGACAGCGCTGCCTCGCGAGCTCGACGACACCTTCTATGTATTCGACGTCGCTGGGGATTTGGAGATCGAAGGCGACGCGTGATTCGGCCATTTAAAAACTCTCTAGCGCGCGCTCCCGGGTGTCGGAGATCTGGAAGAGGGTGTCGAGCTTGGTGAGCTCAAACAGCGTCTGGAGATCGTCATTGAGATTCGCCAGCCGCAGCTCACCGCCCTGCTCCCGAATCTTCTTCGACAACGAGACGAGCACGCCCAGGCCCGAGCTGTCGATGTATCCCGTCTGACTGAAGTCGATGAGGAATTTCTTCTCACCCTTCTCGAGCTCGTCGAGCACTTTCTGCTTCAGCTCCTGGCGATTTCCAACAATCAACTGACCCTCTACATCGACCACGACGACCTCTCCCTGTTTCTTGATCGAGAAACTCATTCAGTTTTTCTCCAGTGTGGATCTGCCTGCTCGAGACGCGCGGTGACCGGCGCGCCCGGCCGATTGCAGTGCTGCAATTGCGGCCACGTTAATAATGTCCTCTCGCTCGGCGCCGCGCGAGAGATCGGCGACAGGCCGCGCGAAGCCCTGAAGGATCGGGCCGACAGCCTGAGCACCGCCCACACGCTGCACCAGCTTATACGCGATGTTTCCAGCATCGAGTGACGGAAACACCAAAACGTTGGCCCTCCCGGCTACCGGGCTCGAAGGTGATTTCCGGGCGGCGACCGTGGGGACCAGCGCCGCATCACCTTGCAATTCTCCGTCCACGGCGAGGTCGGGCTCACGTTCCCTGATGAGCGCCAGCGCTTCGCGCACGAGATCGACGCTGGCCCCTCTGGCGCTGCCGTGAGTACTGAACGATAAGAGCGCGACTCGAGGCTCGTCTCCGACGATCCGCACCCGATCGCTGGAAGCGGCGATCGCGATGTCGGCGAGGTTTTCGGCAGTCGGATAAGGGATCACCGCGCAGTCAGTGAAAGTCAGCACTTCACCGACCGTCGACCCCGGCGGGGTTACCATGTAGAAGGCGCTCGACACGACCCGCACCTCCGGTGCGACGCCCACGTTCTTGAGCGCGCTGCGCAAGACATCGGCGGTGGTGTAGACCGCCCCCGCGACGCAGGCATCCGCTGCGCCTGACGCGACCATCCGGTGCGCGAACTCGAGAGTCGTTCCGTTTTCGGCTACCACCGATCGGAGTCCCGATCGCTCCGCAGCGGCGGCCAGTGCGGGCGTGTCGACGACGAGAAGCGGTGTGGCGATTCCGTCCCGGGCGAGCTCGATCGCCGCGGACATCACTCGCTCGTCAGCGCTCTCGGGGAATGCGATCGTCCGCCGCACCTCGCGCGCGCGGCCGCGGATGCTCTCGATGAAGCTCATCGCGCATTGTTCTTGAACTTGCTGGCGAGCGCCTTTGCCACCGCCGGATGGACCAGCCCCTTCAGGTTGCCGTGGTACTGGGCGACCTCGCGCACCACGCTGGAGCTGATGTAGGTCGTCTCCACCGAGGGCACCATGAAGACGGTCTCGAAAGTCTCCGACATGTGGCGGTTCATGAGGGCCATCTGGAACTCGTACTCGAAGTCGCTGACCGCCCGCAAACCGCGGATGTTGAGCTTGGCTCCGATCTTCCGCGCGAAATCGACGAGCAATCCCTCGAACTGGGTTACCTCGACGCATTTGTTGCCGGCAGTAGCCGCGCGTATCAGCTCGACGCGCTCCTCGGTGGTGAACAACGCCTTCTTCGCCGAGTTGATGGCGACGGCCACGACGAGATGATCGACGAATTCGCAGCTGCGTCGGATCAGATCCTCGTGACCGCGCGTGATCGGATCGAAGCTTCCAGCGTAGATCGCGGTTGTAGCCACGTCAGTCCTCGCTGCGGTAAATGGTGATGGCGGTCGACCCGTACTTCCGGGTGTCGCCGCCGTCGGGCATCGCCTGCTTCGCTCCGTGCTCCACCGTCAACACTCTACTGAATGGCACCGACTGCCAGTGCTCCGCCAGTCGCGCTGCGTCGCCACTGGCGTACGGCGGATCGGCGAACGCCACATCGAAATCGAAGCGTCCAAGGCCTTCCGCGAAAGGGAGCGCTGCCTTGCGGTGCACCTTTGCCAGCTCGCCCGCCCCGAGAGCTTCGATGTTCTCCTGAAGCACGCGCAGGCTTTTCGGATCCTTCTCGACGAAATCCGCGCTGACAGCGCCGCGCGAAAGCGCTTCGAGGCCGAGTGCGCCGGAGCCGGCATAAAGATCGAGCACCCGCGCATCGGGCAGGTCGAGCTGAAGGATGCTCATCCACGCTTCACGAACACGATCGAGGGTGGGCCGGACGTGCGAGCCGGCGGGAGCGCTGATTCTACGTCCACGCCAACGCCCCGCGACAATCCGCAATCAGGCCTCGCTGAGCCGGATGTCGGCGATCCTTGCCTGCAGATAACTCTCGCCGCGGTAGTCGTCGCGCTCGAGCCGGAAGGCGACGTCGACCTTGGCGCCGGGCTGAAATTCCGCGGCCCGCTCGGCGAGGCCCCAGCCGAGCGCGTCGAGGGACCCCGTGCCGGTGTCGAGAACGACCTTGAGACCGTGCTCGCCGACGACGCGCGGCGGACGCGCGATGGTGACGTTCCGCGCGAGCAGGACAGGAGTTGGATTCCCGATGCCGAACGGCTCGAAATGCCGGAACAGTGATTCGATGCGGCCGTCGAGCCCATTGATATCGACCTCGAGGTCGACGCGAATCTCGGGTACGAGATCGGCGGGACTCAGCATCGTCTTCGCGATTTCGTTGAACCGCGCGGCGAAGTCGTCCACCTTGTCGCGCGCGATGGTCACCCCCGCGGCAGCACGGTGGCCGCCGTAACGGATCAGATGCTCCCTGGTTTTTCCGAGAGCCCCGTGCAAATCGAACTTCGGGATCGACCGTCCCGATCCTTTGCCCTGCTCGCCCGAGAGAGCGATCAGCACCGTCGGCCGGCCGAACTCCTCGACCAGTCGGGATGCGACGATGCCGACGACGCCGGGATGCCAGCTGTCGTCGGCGAGAACGATCGAAAACTGCTCGTCGAGATCCATCGCCAACACCCGCTCGCGCGCCTGCTCCAGAGTCGCGCGATCGATCTCCTGACGTCGCTGATTGAGCTCCTCCAGCTCGCGGGCGATGACGTTGGCCTCGTGCTCGTTCTCGGTGAGAAGAAGCTCGACGCCGCGGATCGCGTGACCCAGACGGCCCGCCGCGTTCAGCCGCGGCGCGAGGATGAAGCCGATGCGCCCGGCGGTGAGCTGTCTGTTCTCGAGACCCGATGCGCGAAGCAGCGCGCGCATGCCGATGTTCCTCGTCTCGCGCAGCATCTTGAGTCCAAAGCGGACGAACACCCGGTTCTCGCCACGAAGCGGCGCGACGTCTGCGACAGTCGCGAGCGCAACGAGATCGAGCATCGCCCAGATGAAGTTCTCGTTCGCCCCGAGCGCGCGCGCCAGCGCAAGCGACAGCTTGAACGTCACGCCGACGGCAGCGAGATCCTTGTCCGGATACCCGCAGCCGCTTCGCTTCGGGTTCAGCACCGAGAGGCAATCGGGCAAGTCACCGCTCGGTAAATGGTGGTCGGTGACGATGACGTCGATCCCGGCTCTGCAAAGGCGCGCGACGGGCGAAACCGCGCCGGTGCCGCAGTCGCACGTAACGACGACCTTTGCCCCGGCCTCGATCGCCGCGTCGACGCCCGCGTCGCTCAGGTCGTATCCGTCTTCGATCCGCCGCGGGATGAACGGCATCGCCTTGCCGCCCAGCTGCCGGATGGTGCGCACCAGGATGGTCGTCGAGCAGATCCCGTCGACGTCGTAGTCGCCATGAACGAAAACCAGCTCCTGATTTTTTACGGCGCGCGCGAGCCGTTCCACCGCTTTGTCCATCGTCAGGAAGGAGAGCGGGTCGTGCAGTCGGTCGAGCCTGGGACGCAGAAAGAGCTTGGCGTCTTCAGCGCTCACGTAGCCGCGGATGAGCAGAAGTCTGCAGACGATTTCCGGGAGCGACAGCGCCTCGGCGAGCGCGCGAACGGCCTCCTCGTCGGGAGGCGTGGGGAGGATCCAGTGAGCCGGCCTTACGGCCCGCTCTGATGTTGCGGGAGCCGACGACTCCGTGGCGAGTGTACTCACCGTCGCAAGTTAGGCCGCGCGCGTGACGTGCTCAAGGATTGACAGCTCATCATCCGCCTTCGGCGTAAAGCAGAACGCCGCATGCCTCGCAGACCTCGATCTGACCGGTGCCCGCCATGATGTTGCGGCGCTGGAGTGGAACGGCGGTGTCGCAATTTCCGCACGATCCGCCGCGCAATGCATAGAGTGCCTGATTGCGCTTGCCCCTGATCCGATCGTACTTGCCGAGCATCGGGCGGGAGACCGAGCCAGCGCGTCCGTTGCGATCGCGTTTCGCTTCGTCGAGCCGGACCTGGAGCGCGGCTCTCTTTTCCTCGATCTCCGGGCGTGCCGCCTTCTGCGCCTCTTCGACCTCCTGCAGCGTCTGCTTCGCGGCAGCGACCTGCGCGTTCATGTCGTGGAGACGGCGGCCAAGTATCGCCAGCTCACTCTCGTCCTCGGCCATCATACGCCGTGTCGCTTCGACCTGGGCGGTGGCGGCGGTCGCCTCCCTCATTCGCTTCACGTCCTCCAGCTGATGAAGGTTTCGCTCCTGAAGCTGTTTGTGCTGCGAGAGCCGGCCCTGGATCTCGCGCTGCTTCTTTTCTTCCGCCTGAACGGCCGCCTCGGCGCGGGTGATGGCGGTGACCGCCTGCTCCTTCCTCTTGTCGAAGTCCGCGAGCTGGGGATCGAGGGCGCGGATCTGGTTCTCGATTTCGCGGATCTTGAGATCATCCTCCTGCAGCGCCAACAGCGCTTCAACTTCCTGTTGCATCACACCTCCATATCATCGTTCTCTCCGGGATTGGATTGTCGCATGGTGTCCTCCTACCTCGCCCTGGTGCGTCTGAAATTCTTGTAATAATTCCTGCCCGTAGCCTTCAGCTCCTTTCGGATCGCATCCTTCTCGGCGATCAGCTTGTCCTTTTGCGCTCCGTCGGCGAGTGGAATGATCCGATCGAGCTCCGCAGCGCGCAGGTCGAGATCGCGCGCACGCAGGGTGGCCAGGCTGTCACTGATGGTACGCTCCGCATCGATATGGATCGGGCCGTCCGCGATGATCTCCTCGACAGTCGCGATGGCCTCCTCATCGAGATTCGCGGTGATGTCCTCGATTGTTGAATCGGGGCCGCCGGCGATCAGCGCGCGGTAAATCGCGCGATACTGGCGGTTGTGGAAGGTCTGGTCGCCCACCTTCTCCACTACGTGCTCGACGCGCGAACGGTTCAGCAGCATTGCGCGCACCAGCTCACGCTCGGCGGACATGCCGCGCTCGGAGTACTGCACCCTGCGCTCGCCACGACGTACCGCCGCCGCGGGCGCGATTCGCGGAGCGGGCTGAGCGCTGACGCTCGGCGTCGGCCGTCCGAGCAGCTCGCGCTCGAGTACCTCGCGCGCAACGCCGCTCACTTCGCTGGCGCGGCCGATGTAAAGGTCGCGCATGATCTGGTCGGACGCGGCACGAATCGACGGCAGCAACCGATCCAGGGCGCGGCGCTTCTTCTGGAGCTCGGCGAACATCCCGGCGCGCTCGAGCAGCTGGATTTTGCGCTCGAAGACATCGATCGCGTCGCGGAGCCGGGCGCTGAGCCCGGCCGCTCCGTGCTTCTTGACGAAGCTGTCGGGATCTTCTCCGTCGGGCAGCGTGACTACTCTCACCGACGCGCCCTGGCGCAGCAGCTCGTCCCCGGACCGAAAAGTTGCCTGCAGCCCCGCCTTGTCGCTGTCGTAAAGGAGGAAGACGTTGCGCGTCAGCTTGCGCAGCGCAGCCGACTGCGCATCGGTGAGCGCCGTGCCCATCGGCGCGACGACGGTCTGTACTCCCGCCGTCATGAGTCGCACGACGTCAAAGTAGCCTTCGACTACCAGCACCTGATCTTCGCGACGAATTTCGTTCTTCGCCCAGTTGAGTCCGTAGAGATTTTTTCCTTTGGAAAAGACAGGGGATTCGGGAGAGTTCAGATACTTCGGCTCACCGGGCCCGAGCAATCGGCCACCGAATCCGATGTTGCGTCCCATCGCATCGAGAATCGGAAACATCAGCCGGCCGCGGAAGCGCGGGCGCGGCTCGCTCGCGTCGTCGCCGGTGATGACGAGCCCAACCGAGGCGAGCCGCGACTCGTCGAAGCCGAGTGTCGCCATGTAGTTGCGGAGCAATCCGATCTCGCGCGGCGCAAAGCCGATTCCAAACTGATCGGCGACTTCACGTGAGATGTCGCGTTGGGCGAGATAGTCGCGCGCGTGCGCGCCGAGCGGATCGTCCCAGAGAATTTTCTGATAATACGACGCCGCGGTGGCGTTGACTTCCCAAAGCGGCTCGCGGGGATCGGGACCTTCGCGGCGACTGTCGACCTCCCGGACTTCGACGCCGGATTTCTCGCCGACCATCTTCACCGCGGCGGGCCATTCAACGCCGAGGCGCTTCTGCAAGAATCGGAAAACATCGCCCCCTTCGTGGCAGACGAAGCAATAGTACATGTGCTTCTTCGGCGATACCGAGAAATTGCGGTGGGTTCCCTGATGGAACGGGCACGGACCACGAAAGTCGGATCCGGCTCGCTTCAGGTTCACGTACTCGCCGATGATCTGCACGATGTCGGCGGCGTCCCGAACCTGGTCGACGACCTCGTCGGGAATCACTTGAGCTCCACCACCGTCACGCCGGCACCGCCTTCGTTCCAGGCGCCGAGCCGGAAGCTGGTGACGCGCGATTCCTTGCGCAGCATCTCGCTCACACGCTCACGCAACGCACCGGTGCCTTTGCCGTGGATGATTCGGAGGGTCTTGAGATCGGCACGGATCGCTGCATCGACGGCATGCATAACTATGTCGTCGATCTCGTTGACGCGCATCCCGCGAAGGTCGATCTCACTCTGGGCATGAATCTCGGGCAAATCCCCGCGGATCGCGACCGCCACTTCGGGAGCCGCGGATTCAGCGGTTGAAGGCCGCAGCGAAGTGCGGGGTACAGCGAGCTTCATCACTCCAACCGTGACAATCGCCTCGTCGTCGCGGATCTCGATGACCTTGCCGATCTTGCCTCCGAGCGTCTCGACCTCGACGAAATCGCCGGGATTTACTTCGGCGCTGTCGCGTCTCGCGGGCGCGCGCTCGGAGTCCCGCTGGAGTCGATCGAGCTCGCGACCCTGCTCGTTGGCGAGATTCTCGACGCGCTTCCTCGCCTCGCGCGCGGCCTCCTCGCTCGCCTCGGATGCGGCCTTGAGCTCACGGATGGTGCGCTCGACTTCCGCGCGGGCCTCGAGCAGATACTGCCGTGCCTCGCGCCGCGAGCTGCGCTCGAGCTCCCGCTCCCGTTCCCGGACCGATGCCTCGCGCTCGGCGACGCGTCGCGCGCGGCGTTTTGCGTCCTCGGCTACTTCGGTGCTCTCGCGCTCCGTTGCAGACAGAGTTTTTTCCCGCGCCTCCAGGTCCGCGAGCAACGCGGTCACTCTCCGCTCGTCGATTGGGATCCGCTCTTCGGCGCGGCTCAGGACGTCGCCGGGAAGGTTCAACCGGCGGGCGATGCTGATGCCGTAAGAGCGGCCCGGCACGCCCTTGGTGAGTCGATAAGTCGGGGCAAGCGCGACGGGATCGAACTGCAGCGATGCGTTGACCACGCCCTCGACCTGCGTTGCGAGCTCCTTCAGCGCACCGAGGTGCGTCGTCGCGATGGTCAGGGTGCCGCGCCGGGTCAGCGCCTCGAGAATGGCTCCGCCGAGCGCAGCGCCCTCGATCGGATCGGTTCCGGACCCGAGCTCGTCGATCAGGACCAGCGAATGCCGGGTCGCGGAGTTGAGAACCTCGGCGAGATTTTTCAGGTGCGCACTAAACGTCGAAAGACTGGCGAGGATCGACTGCTCGTCGCCCACGTCGGCGTAGATGTCGTCGTAGATGGCGATGCGCGAGCCCGCGCCGACGGGTGCTGGAATGCCAGACTGTACCAGCGCCGAGAAAAGTCCAAGCGCTTTGAGCAGGACCGTTTTCCCACCGGTGTTCGGGCCGGAGATGAGCAGCGTTCGCTCGGTTGGCGACATCTCGAGATCGAACGGTACGACGTCGATGCCCTGCGCCGTCAGCAATGGATGCCGGCCGCTTGCGATCTTGAAGCCGCGCGTGGAATCCGAGAGCTCGATCGGTGCGCAGCGGAACTCGATGGCGAAGCGCGCGCGTGCAACGAGCGAGTCCAGGACAATGAGCGCGTCGAGCGAACTGGCGAGTGCATCGCGATGCGGCCGGAGCTTTTCGGTGAGCTCCAGCAAGATGCGATCGATCTCTTCGACCTCCTCGATCTGGAGCTCGCGGATGCGGTTGCCGGCTTCGACAGCTGCCGGCGGCTCGACGAACAGCGTCCCACCGGTTTGGGACGCATCGTGGACGATTCCACCGACGGCGCCCTGCGCCTCGCGGCGCACCGGGATCACGAAGCGACCGTTCCGCACCGTCACGGACATGTCGGCCACCCGCTGGTGGGGCTCGAGCTGCGCCATCGCCTTCTCGAGCAGTCGGATCAGCTCGCCCTGCGCGCCCTTGAGCTCGCGCCGGATTTTTCTCAGCGCACCCGAGGCGTCATCGCGCACCTGGGCGTCGTCATCGATCGCCTTCTCGATCGTTTCTTCGATGCCCTTGTTGATGATCAGCGGATCGATCTGCGCCGCCAGCACCGCTGTCGCGAGAGGCGATACGCCGCTGGCGCGCAGCGATTCGCGGGTGACCCGCGAGGCGCGGAGCAATGAGCCGGCGGCGAGCAGATCTGGCGCGCCGAGCGATGCGCCCTCGACGCGGAGCCGCGTCAGCGCGGAGCGAGCATCGGGCACGCCGTTGAAGTGCCACGGATCTTCCGCCGCGATGAGTGAGCGGACGGCTGCAACGCGCGCCAGCTCGCGCTCGATGGTGTCGAGGTCAGAGGTTGGCCGCAGCTCGCGCACGCGCTCCGCGCCGAGCGCAGACGTCGCGCGCTCGGAGATGAGCGTGAGGCTGCGCGGAAATTCCAATACAGCGAGCGCGTGCGAATTCATGCTTCGTGATACACCCTGACGACAAAACCCGAGCCTGCGAGGTGTGTCGCGAGCCCGGGCTTTGTGATTCTGCGGAGCGAGCTTTTCACCCCTGCTTGCTCAGCTCCTCTCGAGCGATGGCGTTGATGGTGCTGCCATCCGCCCGACCTTTGAACTGGGGAAGAACTTTTCCCATGACCGCTCCGATCTGTGTTGCGCCGCCGGCGATTGCCGCTTTCACCGCGGCGCGGAGCTCGTCCTGACTCACCTGCGCCGGCAGGTATTTCTCCAGCGCCGCTGCCTCGGCCGACTCCTTGTCGGCGAGATCGTTGCGTCCGCCCTTGGTGTACATCTCGATCGATTCGCGCCGGCGCTTGATGGATTTGCGCAGCACGTCGATGACATCGGCGTCGGCAGGATCCCGCCTCAGCTCGATCTTCTTGTTCTTGATCTCAGAAAGGACCGTGCTTAGCAGCAGGGTTCCGGCTTTGTCCTGGGATTTCCGAGCGGAATTCAGATCGCCCTGAAGGCGGGCGAGGAGCTCAGACATTCCCTAGACGTGGCGGGTGCGGCGGTTTTTACGCATTGCCGTGTTCAGCTTGCGCTTTCTGCGCTCGCTCGGCTTCTCGTAATGACGGTGTTTGCGGAGATCGGAGAGGATGCCCGCCTTCTCGCACTTCTTTTTGAAGCGTTTTAGCGCGCGCTCAAAGTTCTCGTCGTCATGGATTATGACTTCCGACAAAATCTACTTCCCCCCTTCGTGGCGAATCGCTTCGCCGGCTTGTGTGCAGACTGATAAACTTAGGCCGCGCAGAGGGATAGGTCAAGCAAACCCGCCGCTCCCATAGTCTGTCGCCGCAGTTGACAGCTATCGGCAACGACATCGCCGGTGCGGCGGAGGAGGTCCTGCTTCGCTCACGGACTTTGCTCGGGCGGAGCCGCTAACTACGCTCCCTCGCTCCGCTCGGTCGCGCGTCTCCTGGTCGCAAAGTCGGGTTCGCTCCGAGGACCTCCTCCGCCTCCCCTCCGGGGTCTGTCGCCGATATCGGGATCGCTGTGGCGCCTCGGGGAGCTGGCGGTTTTGCTTGCCCGCGGTTCACGTGCGCGGACGGTCGTCGGTCGGCACGCCCGCCCGCGTCGCGAGGTCCGAGGTGGCGACGCAGCTCGCGCACAGACTCGGCGCTCCGCGCCGGCGCTGCCGCGCGCAGTATCTGGAGATTGCGCGCCCTTGCGAGGCTGTCCAGGGAGGCGAGGGGTCCTCTCAGCGAACCCGACTTTGCGACCAGGAGACCCGCGAGTGAGCAGAGCGAACGAGCGCTGTTAGGGGCTCCGCCCGAGCAAAGTCTGTGAGCAGAGAGGACCCCTCGCCGACCGCCAACAGCGATGCTAAGGCAACGCAATGCGCGGAGATGCTAGCCGGGCGGCCAGGACATGGGGCGGCCACCGATCAGGTGGATGTGGAGGTGGTCGACCGACTGGCCCCCGTCGCGGCCGGTGTTGATGACCGTCCGGTAGCCGGACTTCGCGATCTTTTCCTGCCGCGCCAGCGCTGCGGCGAGCGACATCATCCGGCCGAGCAGGTCGAAATCGGCGGCGTCATCGAGCGAGGCGACGTGCTTTTTCGGGATGATCAGGATGTGAACCGGAGCCTGCGGGTTCACGTCGCGGAACGCCGCGATCTCCTTGTTGTTGACCAGCATCTGCGCGGGCACTTCGCCGCGCACGATCCGACAGAAAATGCAGGCTTCAGCCATTCGACTGCCTCGGGAGTGCGTGACTCGCGGTGACGATCGCCACCGCGGCCACGCCAGCAGTCTCAAAACGTAGCGTGGTCGACGCCAGCTTCACAGGGAGAAACGCAGCGCCAAGAAACTGATCGCGCTCACTTTCCTCCATCCCGCCTTCAGGTCCCAGTGCCAGTGTGATCGGCGCGCGCATCGGCACGCCGACCATCGGCTCACCGTCCCGCGAAAGCAACAGTCTCGTTCCGAGCGGCGCTGCGGCGATCGCGCGCTCGACCGTCGCTTCGGGAAAAATATCCGGCAGCCAGCCGCCGCCACTCTGTTCCAGCGCGGCGATCATCCGCGCCCGAACCTTGTTCTGAAACGTCGGACCCTCCCCGCGGGGCGACACACTTTTCGACCTCCGCCACACCACCGGTCGCCAGCTCGTCACGCCGAGCTCGGTCGATTTCTCCGCCAGCCAAAGCATGCGCTCGCGATCGGCGACTGGCGCGAGAAGATGAATCGGAACGGGCCGCGGAATCTCGCTGACCTCGGTGATGTCGACGAGCGCCGAGTTTCGCGACGTCTTCACCAGAACGCCGAGCGCGGCTTTGCCGGCGCCGTCGCGGAGCGCGACGCAGTCTCCGACGCCGACGCGGGCTACCCGAATGTGGTGCGCCGCATCCTCCGACAGCGTCACCGGGGTGCCGACCGCAAGCTCGTCGGGCGCGAAAAAAGTCGCTACCGGGGCGCGATCAGCGCACTCCACCATGCGTCCTCCGTATCCTCGCGCTGAACTTTCCATCCACCCGCCTCCAACGTCTTCAACATCTCGGCGCGCTCGTCAGTGAGAATTCCTGAGATGATGGCCTGACCATCGGGAGAAAGTGCAGCCTTTATGGTCGGCAGCAACGGCACGATCACTGACGAAACAATGTTAGCGATCACGACCCGTACCGGAGCGAGCAGGGGCAGCAGTGTAACCGCGTCGCCTTCGATCACCTCGACGCAGTCGCCGACTGAGTTAGCGCGCACGTTCTCCTCGGCGTTGCCGATCGAATCGGGATCGATCTCCACCGCGGCGACACGCGCCGCGCCGAGCCTTACCGCGGCAATGGAAAGGACAGCGCTGCCGGCGCCGAGATCGGCGACGACGTCGCCAGGCCGGATCACACCGTGCATCAACCGCATCGCGCCGCGCGTCGTGGGATGCTCGCCGGTGCCGAAAGCCATCGCGGGATCGACGATGATGGTGCGCCGGGGATCGTGCCCGGCGGCGAGCCACGGCGGCGCGATCACGAGGTCGCCGACGACGTGCGCCGACACCGACGCGCGCCACTGCGAGTAGTCGGTGTCGGGCGCCTCGCTAAAGGAGATTTCGGCGCGCGGATCCGCGTCCATCACCGCGGCGCGAATCTCCGCGAATGAAGCGTCGGCGGGAAAGTGCGTCAGAACAGTCGCGCCATCTTCCTGAACGCCCTGCGAGCCCGACGCGAAAAGCGCCGCGATCACTCCGTCACGGTTCGATTCAGGAGTGATTCGCAGCGCGATCCAGCTCACGCGTGATTGCGGCGAATGAACTCGTACGGCAGTGAAGCGATCATGCGCGAGCGGGCCGAATGATCGCGTACCGCAGTGAAGCGATCATGCACGACCGCGACGAATGAATTGCGACTGCGGTGATGCGATCACGCGCCCAGAGATTCCTTGAGTTTCGACCACAGTCCCTTGGGCCGCGCCGGCGGGACTTTCTGAAGCTCGCCGAGCCGGTTGATCAACGCGAGCTCGTCCTCGCTGAGATTGTCCGGCGTCCACAGCTGCAGCCGCACGTGCAGATCGCCCGCCGAGCTGGAGTTGATCCTCGGGAGTCCGCGTCCACGGAGATTGAAGACCTGTCCGCTCTGGGTTCCGGCCGGAACCTGAAGACTCACTGTGCCGGTCACCATCGGCACCTCGACGTTCGAGCCGAGGGCGAGCTGCGGATAGGTGACCAGAACCTCGGTGTAGAGATCTTCGCCATCACGCTCGAAGCGCGGGTCCTCCTCCACCTCGAACACGACGAGAATGTCGCCGCGCGGACCACCGCGCGGGCCGACGTTGCCGACGCCGCGCATCGTCATGTACTGCCCGGTCGCAACGCCGGCGGGGATGCGGACGAGAATCTCCTTCTCGCCTCGCACGCGCCCCTCTCCCCTGCACTTCTTGCACGGCGACGAGATCACCGTGCCTTCGCCCGAGCAAGTCGGGCACGGAGCGACGCTCACGACCTGCCCGAAGAACGAGCGCTGGGCGCGCCGAACCTCTCCGCTGCCGCGACATGTGGTGCACGTGACGGGTGAAGAACCGGGCTCGGCACCGCGGCCCTCGCAACGATCACACGGCTCGAGCAGTCGCACCGTCACTTTCTTCTCAACGCCCGTGGCAACCTCGAGGAGAGTCATGGGCATCGCGATCTTGATGTCGGAGCCTGTGCGCGGGCCGCTGCCGCGGGACATCCCGGCGCCAAAGAGGTCCCCGAAGCCGCCAAGTCCGCCAAGATCGCGCATGAAGATGCTGAGCGCTTCACTCAGATCGACGTGGTGGAAGCCGGCTCCGCCGCGGAGTCCAGCCTCGCCGTAACGATCGTACATCGCGCGCTTGTCGGGATCGCGCAAAACGTCGTACGCCTCGGTGATCGCCTTGAACTTCTCCTCGGCGTCCTTCGACCCATTGTTGCGGTCGGGATGGTACGTCATCGCCAGCTTGCGATACGCGGTCTTGATCTCCGCGTCGCTGGCGGTGCGGACGACACCAAGGGTCTGGTAAAAATCAGCCATGTACTCTCGAATTCTCCTTCAGTAGATCGGTCACCAGCTCGGACGTGTGCGTGACGAGCGAGATGACTTTGTCGTACGGCATCCGCGTCGGCCCAATCACCCCGATTACACCGGTGAGTGGACCGGCGTGATACGATGCGGTAATCAAAGTGAAGTTTGCCAGCTTCGGATCGTTGTGCTCGTTGCCGATCGAGATCGACACCCCGTTCGTCCCGCTACGACGACGGAGGAGCTCGCCCAGTTTCTCGCGCGTCTCCGTCAGCGCCACGAGCTTCCGCATGTTGTCGACGTTGGCGAACTCCGGCTGCTCGGCGAGGACCGACGCCTGTCCGAGGAGCACCGAATCATCCGACTCGAGAGCGCTGTCGAAGAGCTGATCGCCTTCCTCGATAAAGACGTTCAGAAGATCGGTCGCTTCACGGGTCGGGCCGACGTCGCGCAGGCGGTCGCCGAGCGAAGACCGGATCTGTCGCAGGCTCAGCCCCGCGAGCCGCTCGTTAAGTACGCGGGTCACTTCGGCAATCGCCGCATCGGCAATCTCGCCACGGACGTCGACGAAAATCGTGCGAACCGCGCCGGCGGAAAGCGTGAGGGCGACGAGCAACCGTTCGGACGAAAGCTTGATGAGCTCGACCTGCTCGAGAACGGCGTTCTCCAGGCTAGGGCCGAGCGCAATGCCGAGCTCCTGAGTGATGACGCCGAGACTTTGAGCGGCGCGCCTCAAGATGGCTTCGACGGCGGAGCCGCCCGTCGCGATCTGGGCGGTGAGGCGTCGCCGCTCCGTCGCCGCCGGGGGCCGGATCGGAATCAGCGAGTCGACATAGACGCGGTAAGCGACGTCAGTGGGAACTCGACCAGCCGATGCGTGCGGATGGTAGAGGTAGCCCTTCTCCTCGAGGTCGCTCATGGTGTTCCGGATGGTAGCCGGCGACACACCGAGCCCGAACTTATGAGCGAGGCTCCGCGAGCCAGCCGGCTGAGCTGTCTCGACGTAGGTCTGGATTACGGCTTCGAGAACCCGCCGTTCCCGCTCATTGAGTCCCGGTAGTGCCATACTCCAAATATAGCAATCACTACAAGTTGCGCCTATGCGGCGGTGGCCGGCTCGCTCCTTCTGGACGCCAGATCCGCGGCAAGGCTGTCGAGACGGAGCCAGCCGGTTGGCGTCAGGCGAACCCTCGGATTCTCGAGGGGGTCGTCGACGACGGCCCAGCCAGCCGACTCCCACCTGCGGATGGGTTCGAGCTCGGGTTGCCCAATCGCCAATCCGTGGCGGGTACGCAATCCGAGATAGACCTCCTCGAAGCTGCGATTCTCGGCAGTCAGGGATTCCGCGCCCTCTATCACACTTGCCCCCGAACCGAGACGCCGAATCCACGCCGAGTAGGCTGAAACATTCCAGCGGCGAGTGCTGCCATCGAAGGAGTGCGCGGATGGTCCAATGCCGATGTAGGGCTCGCCGGTCCAGTACGCGGAATTGTGGCGCGAGCTCTTTCCGGGCAGGGCGAAGTTGGAGACCTCGTAGTGATCGAAGCCGGCCGCGGTCATCATGTCGTGAGCGGCGAGAAACTCTCGCTCGTAGGTCTCTTCCGAGCCTTGCACGATCACGCCGCGGCTCGCCCAGCGGTAAATCGGCGTCTTGGGCTCGACGGTCAATCCGTAGAGCGAGACGTGGGTCGGCTCGAGATCAACGGCGCGGGCGAGATCGTACTCCCACGACCTCCCAATCTGGGCCGGGAGCGAAAAAATGAGATCGAGCGAGATGTTGTCGATTCCGCCGCGGCGAAGACTGCGGATCGCCTCGCCGATCTGCGCGGAGTCGTGGGTGCGGTGCATCCATTTGAGCGCGGCATCATCGAAGCTTTGCGCGCCGAGTGACACCCGATTGACCCCGGCGGCACGGAACTGAAGGGTGGAGACGTCGGAGATGTCGTCGGGGTTGGCCTCGAGGGTGATCTCCGCGCCGGGGGCGATCGACGCGTGCTCGCGCACGGCAGCGAGTGCGGCGCCGATGCCGGCCGCCCCAAGCCGGGAAGGAGTCCCGCCGCCGAAGTAAACCGTCTCGAGGGTGCGCCCGTCGATCTGGCGCGAAATGGCGTCGAGCTCCGCCCTGAGTGCTGCGACGTACTCATCGACCGGGGTGCTGGACCGTACGGCGATCGAGAAATCGCAGTACGAGCAGCGGCGCGCGCAGAAAGGGACGTGGATGTAGAGGTGGCGCGTGGGCACGGTTCAAATATACGGCTTGTTATTCGGAGATCGGGGCGAAGCGTCTTGCCACACGAGTCCAAAAGGCGGCAGGTGGGAGACATGGTCAGAGGCACGGGTATCGGTCTATCCGGCGCGTCCCAGAGTGGCGTGACGCAGCGAGAATGCGAGTAGAAAGACTGCTACCAGTGCATCTCTGCGCACCTCTCCCGCCTGCCGCCTTTTGGACTAGGGGTACCAGCGGCGAGGCCCGACCCGTACGCCGGAGCCTACCGGCGCCTGATGTCCCCCGCGAGCGAGCACTCGACAAGGCCGAGTATCTCGAGGGACGTGATCGCGGCGAGGCACTCGGCCATCGAGAGGCCGGTGATGGCGGGGAGGGCGTCGGTCGACAGGTAGGAGGTGGACGTGGCTTCCCAGATCTTTTGTTCGGAGTCGGGCAGAAGTGGAGGGGGCGGCTCCGGAGGGGCGGTCAGGCCGAGGAGGGTGAGGGCATCTTCGGGAGCGGCGATGAGGATGGCGCCGTCGCGAAGGAGCTGGTTCGAGCCGCGGCTCTGGTCCGAGTCGATCGGGCCCGGGACCGCGGCGACGGTTCGATTGAGCTCGAGGGCCTGGCCGGCGGTGTTCAGGGCGCCGCTACGAAATCCTGCTTCGACGACGATGGTTACGGGCGCTAGAGCAGCGATGATCCGGTTTCGGCGCGGGAAGGCGCCCTGGTAGGCTTTGGCTCCGGGCGGATTCTCGGAGAGGACCAGCCCCTGGTCGACGATGGTTTGGTGGAGGACGCGATGGCCGACGGGATATGGCACGTCGACTCCGGTCCCGAGCACAGCGACGGTGTTGCCGCCGCACTCGAGTGCGGTGCGATGGGCGGCCGCATCGATGCCGCGGGCCATCCCACTCACGATCGAGGCTCCCGCGCGAGTCAGAGCACGGGCGAGGGTACGGGTGACGCGCTCGCCGTACGCTGTGGAGTTCCGAGTCCCGACGATTGCGACCCGCGGTTTGGTCAGGGCTGATGCCCGACCCAGGGTGAACAGGTCGATCGGTGGCTGGGCGAGATCGAGAAGCTCGGGCGGGTAGCTCGAAGACTCCCTGGTCCAGTGCTCGACCTTCCGGCGACCGTTTGCGGGCGAAACCGGATCGCCGTCGGGCAGCGTTCGGAGCGGGGCGGCAGTTGGACTCATGGAGTCATTTTCCAGACTTGTCCGACTCGAATCGGAAAAGTCGCTTCCCTTCTCGTTGCTCTCGACATTGCTATAGATTTTGTCGGGCAAGTTCAGGGCAGAGCTACAGTTGCGTCTTCCGGCTTCACAGTCTGCTTTAGGCGGAGCAGCTCGGTCCACCACGCCGCGGTGAGAACATCGAGTCCTTCGCGCGCGGCGGCACTGATCGCAAACAATCCAAAGGCGCCCGGCGCCTGGATCGGTGGCGCGTACTCCTCGCCGAGCAGGTCCATCTTGGTGAACACCACGCAGTGGGGCTTGCCTGCAAGATCCGCTGAATACTCCGCGATTTCGCTCCGCAGCTGGTCGTACTCGGCCTGCCAATCCATCGCATCGATCGGGATCAGAAAAGCGAGAATGCGGGTGCGCTCGATGTGGCGCAGGAACTGGAGGCCGAGGCCTTTCCCTTCGTGGGCGCCTTCGATGATGCCGGGGATGTCGGCGACGACAAAGGTCCGGTGGTCGGAGAGCTGGACGACCCCCAGGTTGGGCTGGAGGGTGGTGAACGGGTAGTCGGCGATCTTGGGACGAGCAGCCGAGATTACGGACAGGAGGGTGGACTTCCCGGCGTTGGGCTGGCCGACGAGCCCGACGTCGGCGATGAGCTTGAGCTCCATCTCAATGGCTCGGACGACGCCTTCCTCCCCGGGCTGCCACTCGCGCGGCGACTGGTGGGTGGCGGTAGCGAAGAATGCGTTGCCCTTCCCGCCGCGACCGCCGGGCGCGATGACGAATTCCTGGCCGTCGTCGAGGATCTCGGCGACGATTTCGCCGGTGTCGACGTCGCGGAGGATGGTGCCCGGGGGGACGGGCATGACGACGTCGTCGCCGGCGCGGCCGGTTTTGTCGGAGCCCATGCCGTGCTCGCCGCGGCCGGCCACCCAACGGTCGCGATAGGTGTAGTCGAGGAGGGTCGCGAGGTTGGAGTCGCCGCGGACGATGACGCTTCCGCCGCGGCCACCATCGCCGCCGTCGGGTCCACCCATCGGGGTGCGCCATTCGCGGCGGAACGAGGTGCAGCCGGAGCCGCCGGTGCCGCCTTCGACTTTGATTACAACGCGATCTATGAACACTGAGGACTGATGACTGAGAGCTGAGGGCGGGGAGCTGTTAGCGGGTGGCTGAGAGCCGAGAGCTATTTCTCGGCGGATGGAGCCGATCGCTCCGGGAGCATCTAACAATACAAAAGCGGGCAGCCGCAAGCTTTACAGCAGCTACGCCGACAGCTCGTGCCCTTGGATAGGAGATCCCGATCGCAAAAAGCGCGCGCCCCGGAATGCCACTAGAGCAGCTTATCAGCTTTCGGCTGTGACGGCTTGCGGCTGCCCGCTTTTGTTGGCGCGATGTCGGCCCGGGCGAGACGGACATCTAATCCGCCGCGACCTTTGAGAGCAGCTGTCGATACCGCGACAGATCGTCCCTCGAGATGAGATCGGTGAGCGCATCGAGCACGGCTGCAAGCTCAGAGCTCGACGCTCCCGCATTCACCGCTCCCCGCAAATGCGAATGCAGCTGTCGCTGTTGTCCGCTCACCGCGCAGGCCGCAACGACGCACAGCTCGCGCGTTCTGAGGTCGACGCCGGGCCTGCCGAGTACTTTGCCGTAGCCGTCGACGATCATCCACTCGTCGAGCGCGGGGTGGAGCTCCCGGATATTGCGGCGGAGTTTCTCGTAGGATTCTCCGTAGACGATCGCGCAGGTTTCTTCACC
>Ga0070683_100000513_pt1 | contig 27187 bp, 23 predicted proteins | sample KBSC713LmetaG_FD_64662 | JGI IMG/M metagenome (GOLD analysis project Ga0070683, IMG submission 64662) | Corn rhizosphere microbial communities from Kellogg Biological Station, Michigan, USA - KBS C7.1-3L metaG | ecosystem: Host-associated > Plants > Roots > Rhizosphere ... | reverse complement strand
AGCTACCTGTTTACGTTCTTCGGCTCCCTCGCCCTCGACGAAGGTAGAGTCCCATAGTCCACTAGCTCCCGTCTTTGGCCTAGCCACTTCATCTAACTGAGCTTTTCTTGCCTGTGCAGCTTCTAGGCTAGGTGTTATTAGTCCTACAGAGTCTGGCTTCCGGCGATCTACAACGGCATAAACGTTTCCATGTTTTTCGACGAAGTAAGGGCTAACAAAATCCTTATCATTCATATCCCTATTACGAGGCATGAATTGATATGTAGATGTTAGTCCGTCATCTCGTTTTCCTTTAAGCGGCGAAGTCCATAGGGTAACATCAGAATCATCTTCGGTTTCCCTGTCCCTAATAATCTCGTCCATGTTAGACTTCATGGCTATATCTTCCAGTTTAGCCATTTGAGACTTGGGTATTTTACCTGCCCATTCTGGATAATGAACATACATTTTACGACCTAAGTTTGTTAATCGAAGATACTTGTTCTTAAATCCATCCTCATAGGCTTCTGCCATGCCGCCATAATGTTCTTCATATCCAACTATTCCGGCATCAGGGTTAAGAATCCTGTGGATTGTGTCTGCATGAACATCGTCTATATCGTTAGGTATAAACTCCCCCTTGGGGTCTAGCCACCCATATACCTGCCTAGGGGTATCGTCCTGCGGCTGTTTACCGTTGTAATCTTTAGGTTCTTCTCCGGCTAATTCTTTATTGCGCCTAATTGTAACTGCTCGCTTACTGGGATAGTTTTCCTCGTCTGGCCTTTTATATCTCGATTGCGCCTGAATAAAGTCATAATACCTAGTTGCTTCTTCCTGTGCCTCTATCTGTTTTTTAGTAAGCCTAGGCATGTAATCTGAGTCCCATCGTGATGGCTTGATTTTAACAGGATTTGGGTTACTCCAAATAACCTTGGAACCGTCATCAGTGTCCCTGATAATCTCGTTCATGTTACTTTCTTCCGCGAGACTCTTAAGGCCACTAATTTGCTTACTTGATAACTCCCCATACTCAGATGGGTAGTTAATATACATCGTGTCACCTACACTGGTTAGTCTCAGGTATTTGTTTTTCCATCCTTCTTGATATGCACCCATCATTCCACCGTAAATATTGCCATAGTCTCCGGGGTGGTCTGGGGTAGGGTGTTCGAAATCACCCTTTCCTTGGTCAAATTTCGGAAAATGACTACTATACTTCTCTACAAATTCAGGATTAAGTAACTTGGCTATGGTATCCGCGTGGATATCTCCACCCTGATTCTCGATATACTCACCTTCTGGGTTTAGCCACCCATAAACATCTATAGGTCGTCCCGTAGCCCTGATCTTAGCTATACGATCTTCTTTAGCTTTGACCCTAGCTACCGCCTCGGCTTTAGCTGCTTCTCTACGCTCCGCTTCGGTGGCTCTGGCTAGTTTGTTCTGTCTGCGCGTTACGGCCAGTTGGCTAGGCATTGGGTCTTCGCCTTGCTCTCTGGCTTTATTCTGGGCGTGAACCAATGCGTAATATCGCTCCCAAGCTTCCTGTTGCGCTTCCTGTTTGGACTGACCCCTCCTCCTAGGCAGGTAATCTGCCTCAGGGTAGTTTCTCTTAGTCCACGCATCCCTAGCGTCTAGCTCTGCGCGGATTTCTGCCTGAGTCATGTCACCCACTGCCTTAACTGGCTTACCTTGACGCTCTAGGTGTTCAGTAAAGGTTCTGATGGGCCTAATTCCACTGGTTGATGCCTGAGCTTCTGGTATCTCTACTCCACCTAAGCCAGCTTGTTCTCCCTCATGTGGTGCTAGCAGCCTAGCCAACCTACGATGGGTAGGTTCTGGTTTCTCCCCAAAAACGGATGACCCTGCGTCATTTCCGGCGTAATCTGGGTTATCCCATAGCTTCTCAGTTTTACCCCTATCCCTGTCCACCATCACTCTATCTGCCCCAGTGTCCCTTGCTTGTTTAATGAGATGCTCTTTCATCTCAGGGGTGATAACAAAATCTTTCCCTACGTTAGCATACAAAGTTTTGCCGGAATTAAGTAACCTAACATACCCAGCTTCCCACCCTTTCTTATAAGCAAACGACATGCTATCTTCGTGGGGATGACGTTTCATCATCGGGTCGTTGGAATCTATAGCCCTGCGTCTCCAATCGTAGTAACTTGTATCTCCGTTCTGTAAAACTCCAGCTATGGTGTTAGCATGGATGTTGCCCCGTTGATTCTCGATATACTTACCCTCTGGACTCATCCATCCGTATGTTCTTACAAATGGCTTTGGCTTTGGAACGTATTTTTCTAGCTCTGGCCTTTGCTTGGGTGGCAACAAAGACCTGCTTCTGGCATCGTCGAAGAATGTCGTAGGCTCCCACCAAGCGGGTTTCTTGTCCCTAAAGTTAAAATCTTGTTCTGCCGCTTCTCTGTTAGCGTTTTGTTCTTGGATTTTGTTATAGTAATGCTCCCAAGCCTCCGAAACAGCCTCTTCTTTTGTTTGTCCCTCCCTAGGCTTAGGCATGAAGTCTATGTTATCTGCAACATCCTTGAACGCTGCATCCGGCGACATGCCTTGCTGCATGTTAAACTCTACCGCACGATGAAACTTAGCAGCTTGTTCGTCTGTCCACTCATGCATGGGAACATCTGGGGGCTTAGCTTCTCTAGGAAGCTGACCGTCTGTCATCTTGGCTAACTCGCCAGCCTTGAATAACCTAGCCTTCATTCCCAATAAATCGGCGCGAGTATAAGGAACCTCAAATCCACCCCAGAATTTTGTCTTACCTTGTCCCATTAACCCCATGAACATTCTGTTAACAACATCCCCACCCGTTTCACCACCATAGAATAACTCCAGTGGCGTGTTATTAAGAACCATTCTGCCTATTTCGGCATCACGTTCCTTGCGGGAATTAAATTGTGTCTTACCTGTAGCCTGTAGCGCATCTTGGTATTGCTTCTCAAAACGCTCCATGTGTTCTGGTGCGGCCTTGCCAAGCATTTCCCCGAATAGTTCTGGCATCCTTTGGGTAAGGTGCGTGTATTCGTGACCACCGACTCCCGTGGGAATATCTTCGGAGTTAATATGAATATTACCGTCACCGTCAATAAACCCAGCACCGGGTTCTGACTCGTCAGCTTGTCCACCCCATGCCTTCATCTCATCTGGTGGATGAATGTAAACCTTGCGCCCACCCAGCTTGTTAGTCATTCCAGCTAAAGAGTAAACGTATTGCTGTTGCTTGGCTGATAGGCCAGATATATCCCCAGCTACTGCGTTGTTCTTAACTGCGAAATCTTTTAGTTCCTTAGCCGCATCATTAAAGCGAAGCTGCTTCATGCCAGACCTAGTAGCAAACGGTGCGCTGGCTGCGCCAAGTATACCGCCAATAGACAACCCAGAAGCGACAGCATCTTCACTGGCTCCAGTTGGAGCGTTAGCACCCGCGAATCCAGCACCCATAGCAGCACCTTGAGCCGTATGTGCGGCCAAATTTCCAAACGTTTGAACAGCGGAATCATATACCTTCTGAAGGTCGCTTCTCTTAAGGATGGTATCGGCTTTTTGGCTTAGGTCTTGAACCTGCTGCATTTTGGCTCTTACCTTCTGCCCAGCAGGAGACAGATCGTCTTCTCCATGTTTAAATGAACCATCAGACGCCAAGTCTTTTACTCTCCTAGCTTCCGTAGAAGGAAGATCGTTAAGGTCTGCCTCTATGGCTTCCTGTAGTGTTCCCGCCTTTTGCTTTAGCGCGTCAGCTACAACTTGGTTCTTGGTTACACCTAAGGGCTTAGTAGCTTGCTGAGCGGCAGCATCTGTAATCTCGGAAAGGTCTTTACCAAATGCCCATTTGGCAATCTTATTAGCTATCTCTGGGTTCTTGGCCCCTGATCTTCCGCCGAAACCAGCAATCATACCCAGAAGCTCATCCATGCCATTACCAACGCCCATCTTAGAAAGCGCAGCATCAACCGTAGCGGCCTTGGCTAAACCAACTGCGGCAGGAGCAGCTTTAGCTGCCGCCCATTTAGCTCCACCAGTTACGTTACCAACTGCGTTAGTAAGATTACGAACACCGTTAGCCACACCGTCTGCGGTGTTCATTTCCGCTCCGGGAAGTAACAATGCGTAGGCTAGGTTCTCTCCAATCATCGCAGCAGCCGTATCGTGACTAACCCCTGTTATTCTTGAAATGTCGTTTGCGCCAGTGTTGGTGTAGTGAGTTAAAACATCACCTATGGCTCTGTTTTGCGCTGACTTAAATTTAGCGTATCCCTGCAATGGACTTGGGATAGTTTCCATAGCCGCCTGCATTGGGTCAAAGTTAAGTATTCCGGCAGCTAGATTTGCCGCTACGGCAGGAGCTTTACCAGCAGCTAAGACCGCTCCCTGACCTAACTCGGCTGCTTCTTTACCAAGTTCTGGAAGGTCTGGCTTGGCGAAATCTACATAATCCTCTGCCTTGTTACCCCATGATAATTTAGGAAGATAACTAGCGGCAGAAGATACAACCTTCTTAAGTGCGCCTACCGTGTCTTTTCCTGCCCTGAGCCAGCCGGGTGTTTCTCCAGCTACCTCTTCTTGGTTAACTGCGTGAACATAATCATCGTATGCCTTATGGACGCCTTTAAGCATTCCAGCGTCATGGTCGTTAACGGCAGGGTCTCCTGCCATATATTGAGACAAAAAATTGGTAGCGTCTTTAGCTACAGTATCGTGATCTACTACCGCCGAGTCCAGCGTAGCCGCATTAGGTGGCGGTAACGGAGCGGTGGTGTCAACAGGTGTGTCACCAACCTGAATATCTGAGAGATTGGCTGTAGGCATTAATGGTAAGTAAAGGTTCCAGTTTTGGGGTCTATTGAGTCTATTGTGACCATCTTACCATTAACCTTAACTGTCTGACCCACCCTAGGGCTAGCGTTGGATGTAGACGGAGTGGGGGCTGGTGTTGGCGAAGGTGAGGTTTGTTTGGCTTGAGACCACCTTGATTCCTTGGCAGCTTCATCACTTATGCCTGCTGGCTCTACCTGCTTAAATGAGTTCAGTCTGATTTGAAGATTCTTTCTGGCTAGGCCAGTCATGGCCTCTAGGGTTCCTTCCGGCCAATCCGCAGAAAGGTTTTTCTTGGCTAGTTGTATGGCCTGATCGGTTGGTGTTCCCCCACCCATGTAAACGTTCCCTAACTCAAATGTAAGGTCTGTAATTTGTCCATCTAGCTGCCTTGCTAAGGTAGCTGCCTTTGGGCCAAATGCACCTTGTTGTGCAGCAACCAATCGTGCATGGTTTAGCGCAGGAAATCCACCAGCGTTCCACTCTTTAGCGTATTGGTCAATCAGGTCAAGTGAGTGATAGGCCGTGTTAGCTGACATTCTTAACCTAACCAAGGGTGGTGAGTTTTGCGACAACACAAATCTTTGTGCGGCCTGCCAATCTAAGTTAGCATCCTTAAGGTCGTAACCCATCTTAGCTAGCTTAGCTCTAACCATTGGGCCTGTTCTGTAAAGGCCTTTAGTGTCTGGCGGTTGTTTGCCGCTAGTTATAGCCTCGGCAATATCGTCTGCTACTCCCGCTCCCAATGTAAGCTTAAGCTCGTCTTTGTATTGCTTGTCTCCATCTGGCCCCTCTGGGTAGTCTGACCTTACAACGCCTTTCTTAGCCCCTTCATGGGCCATTACGTCATCTGGGTTGTTACTGGAAGAAGATTTAGTGGTAAAGGTATGGGTTTTGTAACCTGAGTCCTGAGACTGGTCTGGGATATACTCTGTAATCGAATTTCCGGTTCTCATCTGGAAGATTCCATTGGGGTATCCAACGACTCCCCCGCCAAGGTCATATCCCCCATCAGGAAGCTTTGTAACACCTAGGTCTTCTTTTGTGCCAGTAATGTCACTGCGGGTTCCTGCTTGCGACCCCGTAGCGGCCATCGTGGGCGCACCTGAGGCCATTGTGCGGTCTACGTAAGACTTCGCACCCTCCGGGGTGGTAAGGTCTTCCAAGCCTTGCTGTGGTGCATTTGGGTTTTGTTGGTCTGACTGGGCTGGTTGGTCGTCTGTTTGGCCAGTTAAAGCTGGCTTAAGGTTAACAACAACATCTTGGTCTGTCTTGGCTCCAAGTAGGTCTAAAACATGCGGTGCTACGTCAATACCCCTGCCAGTCCACCTAGCTGGGCCTTTATCTCGTAACACAACAGGAACCTGCGCTCCCGTTTCTGGATTTTGAACATACACGGTAGAACCGGGCTTAATACCATTCTTATACCAAGCAGGGTCTACGGCAGCGTAGTTTTCTTGACTTTCCTGACCGTTTTCTACAGACGAGCCGCCGAAAGCAAACTGTCCGTTATCTTCCTTGTCATTAGGCCCACCGAATGTAGAGATTTTGGTTCCCACCTTAAAGACATTCTCTGGGTCTTCGTTAAGGTCTAGGTTGTAATAATTACTGTTTTGATCGCTCATTATAAATCAGATGGAAGGTTTGCACCGCTTAAGCTACTTACTCCACCCTCGTCGGTTACTGCGTCTTGTTCTGCTGTGTTATCCTCGTTATCTGTGGCGTCTTTGTCTCCACCAGTGGGAGTGGTTGGCTGCATCTTACTGGGGGCTAAGCTTACTCCTTGTCGTTCCGCTGCCTGTGCCTGCTGCATACGCTTGATAGCGTCAGCAATAAATGACGGAGTGCCTGAACCTTGTATTTTTTTGTTAAGATAATTTGTCGAAGCTACGGTGTGGTTAATAGAAGCTATCCTAGCTGCCCTTTGATATGGGTCAGTTAGCACAGGCCCATGAGCGGTCATTGTGTATTGGTCTGGATGTTCTCTATAATGGGTATATAGGTCTTTTAACGCTCCTAGTTGGGTTAACTCTACCTGTCTTTTTAGTCTCTCTTCCGGCGAAGCCAACTTGAGAATGCCGTTGATTTGATTAACGGCTTGATTCACAATCTCGGCAGTGTTAACCACTGGCCTGTTAGCTTGTAGGTCAATAGCCTTCTCTGCGAACCTAGTCCAGTCAGGTGCTTGTGGTATTTGGAATCCCGATACGGGCATTTGGGCAAATGGCATAATTAAAAGAATAGGTCGCTATATGGGTTTTCTGTTGGTGTGTTACTAGCTAACATACCCGAATCAGAGCTAGTAGGTAAAGTGTATGCCCCGAATCCTCCGCTACCCCAAGTGTCTGTATATGCGTAAGAGGTGGGTGGTGGAGCGTTCCACATCGAAGACTGACCAGAAGTCATGGCTGCTGGTGGCGCGGGTTGTGACTGAACGTAATAACCGGGGTTGCTAACGTCAGACCTGTAACTCGTAGGATTCAATGGACTATTGAGCGGGTTTTGTGAATTTAGGTATGCTTGTGTTCCAGTTTGTGCTGCACCTAAAAGCCCTGTAGTTAAAGCAGCGGTGTTATACGCGCTCTGTCTTTGTCCTGCTACAAAATTAGCTGTATTCTGCGCCCCTAGGAATTGTCCGAATGCTTGCTGGTTTTGATAGTTGTTGGCTATCATTGTAGCTAGCGTTCCACCTGAAATCTTGTTAGTCCATTCAGGGTTAAGGGCTATCTGGCGATTAACTGCCTGTGAGGTTCTCTGAGCTAACGTGATGGGAGATAACCCAAGGTCTACAGCTTGGTGGTATTGGTCTCCCTGCGATACCCTGTCACCCTCTAGTCCAGAAGACTTTAATGCACCGCTAACAACAGGTGAAAGCTTTCCAGCTTGATTGTTTCCTATGTCTTCTATCTCAGACTGACCGCCCTGATACAGTAACGGGAATCTAGTTTTCCAAGCCTCGATAGATGCAGCCATCCTTCGGCTCTCGTAGTCTTCCATGCTCGCCTGAGTCTTGGGAATATCAATCTTTGTCAGCTTTGGCAAGGAAGGGTAATTAGGAGACTGCGAGGAACCTAGAAGCTTAATTCCAGTCCCTATAATTCCGCTAATGATAGAGGCATAGACACCCATTACTGTCTCTCCTTTAAAATTTTATCACTTAGCTCTCTTACTCTTGGCATAAATTCTTTAACACCATCGTTACCCCTAAAGATATAAGTTACAGTCGTGATAAGGTCTATATCAATCGGGCAGTTTACTGGGTTGTTATTTGTGTAGGACTCTATGGCCCTTGCAATAGATGGAGCCAGCGATGCTGAGAAATTCCTAACAAATGGACTTACTAGCCATTCCGTAGCCATGTTAGACAGGGTTTCTTTGGCTAGTTGTATGTCCACTGGCCTGCCCTTATCTAGTCGTTTATATAGCTCGGATGCCGCCTGAGCCTGAATAACAAATCTAACGGCATTGGGGTCGTTGTTGACTATTTCCTTTAAGAGCTTAATGAACTCCATCTTGGCTGGCGTCATAACATCGGCCTGTAGTAACACCTCTGGAACCTTGAATTGCTCCGATACCTTGCCCCAATGTAATTGAACGTTTAGCTTTTTGAGTAAGTCTTTTCTCCACTTGGGACACTCCCAGTCTTCATAAATATATCTACCGATTTCGTCGGCTTTGTCGAATAGCTTAGTAAACGATACCTTGAGGGGGTTTTTGTCTTGTGTCAGTTTCTGGAAGTTGGAACTAAACTCAGTTATAGGCCAGTTAAGATTTTTGCAAGATTCTTCAACGTCTTTTTGTGCCCTCGTAATAATAACCCATTTGGCATCTGGAAACTCTTTGTTAATTTTGTCATACAGCATGACGTTAGCTGGGTCGGATGTTCCTGCCGCGTAATAACCTAACGAAGAAAAAAGCTCTTTAATGTCAGAAGGGGTGTTATTAATCCAAGTATCATGCAGGCACATGCAGTTACCATAGCTAAGATAGTTAGCTATCCATGCTGAGCCAGACCTAGGTAATCCCGTTATAAAGAAGTTCATCCGTAAAATCCCTGACCGTAATAAGGCGGAACACCTGAACCTGCATTATTTAGTTGATAGTTACCATAAATACTTCCCAAGCCTGAAATTAGGTTTCCTATTGTGTTATAGTCGTTTTGGTTTGCGGCAAATTGTGCATTGGCCCCTGCTATGTTATTAGCATAATTGCTCATAGACCAAGCGTTTTGCGCTCCTGTGTTATAAATACTTAAGCTAAGTAAATCGTTCTGGGACAGTCCAAGTTGTGGCACTGGGTTGGCCTGTAAGAGGCCTTCAAACCTTGCCCTGTCGTAGTCCTGCTTGGCCATAGTCTGCCTAGCCACAGATGCAGTTTGACCACCCCTAGAAAAAGAACCCTCGCTCATTCCCATGCCAGAAAATGGGTCTCCACCCCCTGTTACCCCCTGAGACGTGACCGATGCATTTCTAACAAATGTGTTTTGGAAATCAGACGATAGTGGGCCAGTTAGCTGCTTGTATGCATCTGTTATTTCAGAATCCCTTAGTTTTGTCATGCCGGGGAATACCGGAAACTGATAACTAAAATACTTTAACAGGTCTTGGTTAAGCGCGCGATCTGCTATGCCCTTATCTCCTGAGTTCTTGGGCGCATCTGGGCCACCGAATATATTAATCGGATGAAAAGGTGGTTGTTGTGGTGGTTGTTGGCCCCCGCCGAATAAATTACTCATTAGTAGTTTGCAACCTGCCTTCCAAAAATAGAACCACCCACGTTTTCAAATACATACAAATCTGTCTTGCTGGCTGTTTGTGCTGGTGCTGAACCAGCAGGCCAGAAAATACCAGCATTGGCTGACCATGTTACGGTATAAGATGTTGCGTTATTTTTAAGGGTAACAACTATGCGCTGGCCGGGTTGAGAGTTGATATGTGAGATTGTTACATTAGACGGAAGTATCTGGGTAAAATGGTGGCCATCACTCCAGTTTATTGTCGGCGTAGCCCCTGACAAAACAACGGCGGGGCGACCTACATATACATCATCCAATAAGGCCACTACACCGTCTTTGTCTTGTAGTGTTTGGATGTTATCTGGAAGTATTGAATCTGAACCTACGGTTGTGTAATCCCCTAGCTGAACAACATATCCAGCCCCTCCTATTTTTACGGTAGACGGAACATATTCTGAGCCATTCCACGTATACCAAGAATCCCCATTAAACCACGGGCCTACATCTTCAATCGGCTTAACGCCACCTAGCTGCCCAGATAACACCAATGAATCATCTATGGTTCCTCTAAGGTTTTGTAAAAACCGAGTCTGAAAATCCTGAAGACTTCCGGTAAAATCTACTGGTATTGGGTCTGCCGTAAACCTAATAGGTATCATTACGAAGTTCCTCCTATGCTTCCGATTGCGTTATTATGCCCGAAACCACCAGACCCAACGGTGTAGGTGGATGATTCTCCATAAATCAATCCGTTAACATTTCTTAACATAACAAGTAACAGGGCAGAAGACCCAGCAGAAGCAGCAGGCATAGTTGGCGCGGTTCCGGCAGGCCACAAAATAGATGGGTCAAACGCCCCAATAGTTTGCTTGGTTCCTTCATTGATTATTAACAGGTTTCTTTCCATGCCAGCCCTTGAGTGAGTCATGTAAAAAGCAGACTGCCTATCTGCGCTTAATACACACATAAAGTTTTTACCCATATCCCAATCTACACTAACAAGGCCTTCTGGTAAAATAACGGTGTTTTGTATTTTGTAGGCATCGTCAAGTAATGCTATAACTCCAGATTTGTTCTGAAGCGTTTGCTGTCGATTGGTTAAAGGAAAAGCTTTAAGTGTTACGTTTTGGACACGAAGCTCTGATGGAGATAACTCTGAGGCGTTGTCGGCCTCTAAGATTCCAGATTCTACCTCGCCAATCATGTTATCAACAAGAGTTAAAGCTACCTCTCTTGGGGTTACTTTACTTGGTCTTAATTCTGGTATGTGTAAAGATACGGGAAAATCCATTATCCAGTCCCTTCGTGATCGTAAGTTCCCTCTGCCACGTTAGAGTCGTCCATGTCCTGACGAAATGCCATCACCCTCAAGATTCTGTGACCTATACTGTTGGTCGGTGGACCAATGTGGATTGTTGCGGTGCTAGCGTTAACGTGGGTTCCAACAGTCCTAGATGGAAAAGTGTTATCTCCTGATTGAACTATGACATACGACATGGTGACGTTAGTAGTTGCACAAGACACGTTTACGTCTCTTTCATGAACATTTCCAGTTAACACAACCGCATTTGGTGTAATGACGGGCGTTGACACTTGCTCGACCTCTGTTGTGTAGGTTGCTGTTTTAGTTAAGGAGTTAATACGATCTGATTTTTGCGCTATAACCCTAAGCACATCATCTGGGTGAACGTGAATAGTATGCGGGTTTGCTACTGGTGTTCCATGCTCTACGTCTGTGTTGTTGATTGTGTATCTTAATGTAGCTCCTTGAGTGGTGCAGCCCATAGCAACCGACTTTCCAGATTGACCGTAATCACTAGACGGATACGCCCCACCGTCTGGAGCGCAAGTTGGTGTTGCACATCTTAAAATTTGATGATACCTGCTAACTAGCTCATCTGACGGAAGGTAAAAATCTTTGAAGGTTCTAGCATGAAGATATTGGTTAGCATCTACCGTAGGTGGATGCAAGGGGTCATATAGATGAGAGTTATGGGTTACAACATGAGCAGGGGTGTTGTTAACCACATATCTAATTTCTGCTTCTGCTGTTGGAGTTGTTATGTGAATAGTTTTGGGGAAATCGTCTGGTGGATAATCTCCAGCTACTGGATTAAACACAGGTTGAGCGCATTGTATTTGAGTGTATTGACCAACAAATTCTGCGGAATTTCTTAACCCGTCCCTTGTGCCTATAGCTCTAAGAGTTTGCCCCATTGTGATGTGTGGCTTTGGCGGATAATGAGTGCCCTGCTGATGGGGTGGTGGCGCTGGGTGGGTGTTGTCTCTTGTGTAGTAAATATCTATACCTTGAGTTTCGGATGTTAGGTTAACATCTACAGGAAACGTGTTGGACGGGTAGGCCCCCGGCGGCGGATTAGCTTGTAGTTCAGCCACAAAAAATACACCATTAGGAACTGCTGAATCATAGGAAGGAAACTCAACCCATCTCGGCTTTAATGGAGACATAAACTGACTGGTAAGTTTTCCCGTAGGGGAGTTAGCCGGAGACAGCAAACCGCTAATACTTCCCTCTCCCTCTGCTGTAATTCTTCTGTCTAGAGATTCGTTAACAACTTCTCCACCCTCCATGTAGTCAGAGCTTTGGTCAACAGCTAGACGTATTTTAGCTACAGCCATTTGTCCGCTCCATTGAATCAAGATAGAAAATTCCCTGTCTTTATTTCGTAGATAATCAGTTTGTATCTCAGGGTCGTTATCGTCTTCGGAGTGAACGTCTGTTACTGATCTTATGGTTCTGTATTGAGGAACGTATACAGGAATGCCTTCTTCGTTAAAGACTTCCTCTGTCCCCGGAGACACAGACGAAGTTAGTGTGGTGTCTATGATTTTTTTATAACTGGTTCTACGACCGCAGTAATAAACTTGTAAGCTAACGTTTCCAACAATCTCGGCAATATCTAGCTCTACCCATCTGGCAACGACATACTGGGCGTCAGAGATACCTAAAAATCTCGTTTCTAGGGCGCACCCAATGTCTTTTGCTTTTCGTGTTTCTCCGTCTTTAGGAACATCCATTCGTTGTCCTATGAACGCTTCCCATATTGTTGATTGATGTCCCGTAGGTGTTAAGTCTCTAGAGATGCAAAAACACCTTTGGGTTCCCCTAATTTGACCAGTAACCCATTGCTCAGGTCGTATACCAGTCCAGTTAGAGCACCATGCTGGTGGTGATATTCCAGCTAGGGTATTAATAACAGCTTGGTCTTGAACCCACGTATGGTTATTCCATTTACTTCCAGAGGGAACCGAGAAAAAAAGGAAATTCCCATAAGACCCAGAACAACCACCTCCAGTAGTCCAGTTAATTCCCTCCTTACTTCTTGCCATGTTCTGGTCTTGAATATCTAGCCTAGATGACTGAAATGCAGATAACGCGCTATCTAGCCCTATAAGCCCATCGTGGCTCATCCACCACGTCATGCCATACATGTTAATAATAGTTCTATGGGAAGTGCATCCTATAGATGGCAGGATAACTCTTTGAAAGTCTTGTGTGTTGGGCCAAGTTGTTCTATCTTCTAAGCCAACCTGAATAGCCGATGTGGTAAAGTCAGTAAACACCAACAACGATTTATAGTCGTGCGTTACCCCCATTCCAGTTACGTTATCAGGTAAAAAGAAAAATCCACCAGAAGCCGTAATTTCTTCTTCTGTAAACTGGAAGGGGTTTAACAGGTTAGACGCATGTAGCTTGCGACCATTAGCTACCCACAGTCTGTCGCCAGCCCATTTTAAATAAGTTCCCACTGGGGTTGTGTCTGTGTCTGGATATAAGCTATGTATAGTTCCGGCGTGAACACCATCCCAATATTGAGGCACAGACCTACCATCTTGTATTACGACCACAAATTTAGGAGTTGGCAACAACCGAGTGGTGTTGTCGGGTAATGTTTCTTGAGCTTGAACGCATACCTCAAAATGCACCTGTCTTTTAACCCCAACAGACGGAAAAGATAAACCGGGGATTAAATGCAGGGTATCACTGGGAATATTTAGGTTAAGTTTGTATATCTGTTCACCTATAGCAGCCAACAGCCAAGCAACCCCACCTATAGTAACTATCGCGCACCCCCTTGGGTCTTCTTGTGGAATCGAAGCGACTTCTGCAAATCCTTGTCGGGTTTCTATAATACCGCCACGGTTAACGACGTTTTGACTCCATTGATACATGCCCGGACCAAGGCTGTAACTCACGGAATCTAGCCCGTTAATCCATTGTGAGTCAGGTATAATTTGCATTATGGTCTTGGCAGGTCTGAGTTAGCAAACAGCTTGTTTAATATAAGATACTGAGCGTCTGTAATGCTATACAAATCTGAGTTGAATAGCTGTCGGACCTTTTCTCGCGTTGCTAGATCGCATAAATGATAGAAAACATCCCTTCCTTTAACATAGGTTAAATTTGCAGCATTGTTCCTAAAATTTCCTTCACCTAGGTTATTCCCATGAAATGTGTTCTCAACTATGGACATTCTTTGTATGTTATCGTCTTGAACGTTTAATCCGTAGTCTTGAGTTTTGTGACCTGCGGCATGTGTGTCTGTAGCAAAGTTACCTATCCATAACGAGTAAGAGGCATTAAAGCCTTGGTTATTACCCCTTCGTGTTTTTGCTTCAAATCCGTTAGCGTTAACATGGTCGTCATCACCAAACAAGTCTTTTCCGTTGTCCACAGACCTATTGAACAACACAATAGAATGTAGCCCCCCAACAGACATTCCGCTACCGCAGTTGTCTGTAGCTGTATTCTGGAAATACAACGTTCTTGGAGACCATACCTCGTATCCTGACACTTGTTTTAATACCCCGCCCTGAGAATCATCTATTCCCTCTTGTCCGTGTTCGGCTAAATTATAAGCCAATATGTTGTCGTGGCTATATCCCTCATTAGCTCCACCTATAAAAATGCCTGAATTATAACCATGATTCTTGATGTGGTTAGAATAAAAGTTGGTGTTGTTACAGATCGCGTTAAAGCCAACACCATCTAATAGGTTGTTGTGTATAATCCCGTTACTAGGCGCGATTCCACCACCTAGGGTTATAATAACCCCTTCGTGTATCGGGTGAGCGCCAGCCTGATCTGCGTAGGTGCATAAAATATAGTTGTTAGAAATTGTAAAGTTAGTTCCGCGAGCCACAATAGCAAAATGTCCGGTGTTGAGAATTTCACAATTATCAATCTTCCATCCATCTCCAGACGATACCGTAATTGGCCCCGCGCCAGCATCTGTTTCATAGATGTTGGGCATAATAACTCTTAATTTTTCAATACCCCAACCAGAGCCAGAGCATAACACAATAGTTTTTGTAGCTTTGTCATGAACGTGAATAGAAGATAGTAACGTTCCTTGACTGTCTATCTCTCCTATTAAGCGCATGTCTGACTTAATGGCTGGCAAAACGTTGCTGTTAGTTATGCCTGTAGGGGCTATCTTATACACCCCAGATGGGACAAAGCAAGTCCCGCCAGTATTCTGAATTGCTGCTAGGGCATTCCGAAAAGCTGCTGTGTCATCATGCGAATCGTCACCCAGCGCACCATAATCCCTAACGTTAACATCCATTAATATTGCCCTTGAAGCGGGTCTGCAAAGCACGTTCCCGTATCAAACTGCAAGGTGAATGTCTCTGCTGGATTCCGGCTGTTTTGTTCCTCTGATATTAACTGAACCGCTGTTTGTTGAAAACCCTGAGCTACGTCTAGTTGGCCAGATTCAATAGCCTTTAATGCTCGTAACATTGTAGCTAAAGCAGTTTTAGACTTCATGTTAATAACGTCAGACATTTTAGTTATCTTAAGGGTCGCAACCCGAAACCTCATCCTTATCCAACGCACCCAACAGGGAACTTTAATTCTTCTAAACATTGGCTCTGTTTCTTCTGCTTCGTAATAAGCCAAGAACGTCGGGGTTACGGGGTTGTCTGTATTAGAAATTGGTGGGTCGGTGAAGTCTTCTGGAATGTAGTTAGATGTTCCGCCCCACACCTCTATTTGCATGTCAGTAACACTTTTAGAAATACGAGTAACTTGATTAAATTCGTGAGATGTAACAGGAATAGTGGACGGGGCTTCGCTGTTAGTTCTTACGCTAACTGGAATTATTTCCCCGTCTACATATTGACCGTTTTCTAGCGACCTAATCCAGTTACCAGTTTGGTCATATCCAAATGCTCTTAATATAGCCCCTCTGTCGCTTTCAAAATTACTTATGGCATATAACCTAACGGGAGAAGGCGGCTCAATGATTAGCGGGTATTCTCCGGCATCATCCCATGTATCACAAGGTTGTCCACACCCACCCATTCCATTCATGTGGAACTCATACCATCTAGAGCGCATTTGCGCTGGTGTTTTACAGTAACTCATTCCTATGGGAATTTCGATCTTTGCCGGAAGGGAAATATACCCCCTGCCATCTGCAAGAATGTCTACGTATCCATCCATCCCATCCCATTGAGATTTATTTGCTAACATCTCTTGGGCTTCGGTTATTTTATCAAACAACCTTTGTCTTCCTATGGGTCCAAAAATATCTGCCGCATCGTCAAATACATCCCCAGCAGTAATAACTCCACGACTGTTATAGTTAGAACCCAAGGCCGGAGCGTTGTCTTTAATAGAAGCCTGTATGTAAGCTAGTCTAGACTGTTCTTCTTCTTGTAGGTATTTAAGTGCGTTCTGTTCCAACAGTTGAGCCATTTGCACCTTCTCTGGCGTTAACTCAGCCGCTTTGTAAAGTTGTAAAGACCGCAACATGTTTAACACGGCAGACCTAGACTTAAGAGGAATAATGTCGTTCACGGAAGTTATCTTAATAGATGACTTTCGGAACATGATTTTTATTTCGCTAGCTACCTTAGATAATTTGATTTGTCTAAAGGCTGGTTGAGTTTCGTCGGGATACAGAAACGCTATCAAGCCATAATTAGCAAAAATGCTAATAGGTGCTTGTGTTACTGGCTTTGTTATGCTGTAGATAGTTTTCCATACCGTGGGGGCGCTAACGGGATTTGGCTCTGGCGGTTCTATAACTGGTATCTCTGGGTCTGGGCCTAAATTAGTTGGTATCCTGTAATCGTGAGTTACCTCAATGTCGTTTGCGTCAACCCCATAAACGGTAATAACAACTCCCGCGTCAGGTGAAGAACCGCCTACAGAAATCGGAGAAGGGGTTCTAAACGGAACCATTAAAGGTCCAGTTCCTTGGTCTTCCCAAGTTAAAGTAGATACCTCGCTAAGATCAGTCCCCGGTCCATTAACTGTGAACTCAAACATCCTAGACCTTGATAAAGAGGGTTTGTTTTCTATGTTAATCCTTATGGGGCTTTCAACTTGGCGAGGTAATCCTATTAAATCACTATTAGGAGCCATAGTCAGATACCCTGTCATGGCGTCCCATTGTCCCTTGTTAGCCAAGCACTCTACGGCCTCTGAGATGGCGTCAATAACATGAGACTTTCCAATCCCGCCACAGATAACAGATGCGTCATCGTAAATATCTGCCACAACCACCATGTTGTTAGAGTGGTAGTTATATCCTATGATTCTTGGAGAATCCATAGCATTAGCTATGTCCTGATAGGAAGTTCTGGAAGATTGTTCTTCTGACAGAAACTGCAACGCTTGTTTTTCTTGACCTTGTGCTAACTGAAAATCTTCTGGTGAACCCCTGCGGTAACTCTCAAGAGCCTTAAGCATCATTACGATTGCCATTTTAGAATGCAATGGAATGAAGTCGCTCATGGACGTTATGTTAGTTGTCCTAAGTCTAACCAGCATACGAACAGATACCCCAGACTTACTTAACCTAATGGTTCTACGAGTTGGCTTTTGCTGAGATGTTACCCCGCCAACGCTATCGGCAACTATGGTGGAAGATTCTCCTAAGTCTTCCCAAGACCAGTCTACCCTTTCGTCACTATCTCCGGGGCCATTCATGGTAAACTCATACATCCTGCCCCTAGAAAATGACGGATTTCCTTCTAGGTTTACCTTGAGTGGAACCTCTACCTGATCTGGTAACTGAACAAGAAATCTATCTGTAATAGGAATAACAACATACGCCAGTAATGGTTCCCACGAACCTTTGTTAGCTAGCGTTTCTATGGCGTCTGTGAGGCGTCGGAAGATTTTGTCTTGGCTAGCAAAACCTAAAGCTTCCTTGGCGTCTTCGTAAATATCGGATACTAACATTATGAAATAGTTACCATGTTGAGCGCAGTTATACTCACCGAGCCACCGTATATAAATCCTTGTAACACATCATCTAGTTGCGCGTCTAGTGTGTTAACCGCTGATAATCCAAATTCAATTACTTTGTCTGATGCCACGCTAATCTGCATAACTGCTTGCCCCCTAACAAAGGTATACCCTGTGTCTGGGGTGTTATCCGCCAAGGCAACAGGAAACCATTTTTGCGTCACATCTGCTGGTGCGTTTTTAATTCTATACCATAAGCTTAGGTATCTATCCACCTTTCCACTAAAATCCACCTTAAAGGTAGTTAAAACTTGACCCAGCCTATTCAGGTCTCCACCAGTGGAGTAATCAACACCCTTAAAACAAGAGCCGTTAGTGGCTACCGTCTGTGTTGCGTAAACCCCATAAGGCCTAGTATAGTTATTTCCATCTGTTCCATGAAAATCATTAGAACCACCCAATGTATCATAGGCTATCGGGGCGGTAAATGCAGATACAGAAACGGGCGGGAAATACTTACCAACGTAACCGGGATTTTGTAACCTAACGTTGTTATTAAGGTCTTTAAGGTTGAACGAGGCGGCTGCATTAGACTCGTCAATGACTCTGTATCCCGTGACATATCCACCACCATCCTTAACAACGCTAAATCTAGAATTTACAGCAGTTAGTTTTGTGTCATGTGTTGACAACAAACTTGAATTTGCCGATATAGCCGCAGTGTTAGTATCTATGTTGCCCTGTAGCAGGGTATTGGCGTTTTCTCTATTAGTGATTTCGTCTGAAATGTTGTTAGCGTTATCAATAATATCAGCAGAATTATCAGCAACACCAGTAGTTAAGGTGGCGTCTGCTGCTATTCTGGCTGCTGTTTCGGCATCAATCAGTGCTTGATGTCCAGCAATTTCAGCAGTCAGGGCAGCTACGTCAGATTGTATATCTAGGTCTGCTGCTTCCCTTGCTGTTTTTTCGTCATTCAGTGTATCTGTAATACCAGCTATAGACGAGCTAAGGGAGTTAAATGAATTTTGTAAAACTGTATCAGCGGATTTTCTATCTGTGATTTCTTGGGCAACATCAGATGCGGCATCGTTAGCGATGGTCGTTAAGGAAGTAATCTGTGCCGCCTGAGCCGCCAATGGGTCTACGTTATTTCCTATTAACTGATCTATCTGAGTTAGTGCTGTTTGAAGTGCGGAATTAATAGAACCGATCTGCGAAGAAAAAGAGCCAGAAGAAGTAGAAGCAGACTCAGTAGCCAATGCTAAATTGGCCTCAAGATCATCTACTCTGGTATTTACGGTATCTAGCCCATCTGCAACCGTAACAGAAAGAGTTCCTCTGTCAGTTATTTCTTGATTTAGTGTAGCCAGATTGGTGTCTATCTGAGATTGCAGGTCTGTGTCTGTGCTAGCTAGGTCAGTATCTGCGCTTAGCCTATCTGTGGTTTCTTGGTCTAGCCTAGACGATAAATCGGAAACATCTGATGCGTTATCCGCAACGTCAGTAGATAGAGTAGTTAAATCCGTGTCTAGTATGGTATCAACTTCTCGTATAGAATGAGAAGACAGCCACGATAGAAATTCAGGCGGAACTCCTATAGGTGGGTCTTGCAGCGTATGAATATCCGTGTCGTGACCACTAATCCTGTTTTCGTGCCCTTGAAGTTCAACACTAAGGTCGTTGATTTGGCGTTGTAGCGCCGCGACCATCGTTGTTAGTGTCTCTAAAGTAGTATCCATTAGTAGTATTCCGTAACAAATATAACGCCCTGTCCACCAGTGCCACCAGCAAACCCACTCGCAGATGTTGAAAGCGCACCGCCACCACCACCACCATATAAATATCCGGGGTTTCCCGTAGCTTGACTAAAGGGCTGCGACTTTGAACCACCGTAAATCGAAGACCCACCAATACCGGGTATTCCTATCGTCCCAGACAACCTATAAGAGTTAGCTCCGTCTGGAGATTCTGTTCCAGATGAACTTCCACCACCACCAGCGCCACCACCACCAGCCGCAACTGCCGTATTGCCGCTTCCGGCTAGATTAGTTCCGCCCTGACCAGCACCCCCCATAACTATTCCGCCAAAATCTGTTGTTACACCAGCAGAGCCAGTTCCGTTTGCAGCTATACCACCCGCACCACCCGAACCAACTATCATAGCATAAGAAGAAGCTGGATTGGAAATTAGTTTAAAGTCATAGCCACCAGCACCACCGCCAGCACCTACGGAACAATTAGATAAAGCGGCCTGCGCCCCCGCACCGCCACCACCACCACCTATGCACTCAACATAAATAGCCTTAACCCCCGTTGGAGTAGTGTAGGTTCCATTGCTGTTAAAGGATACCCTTCTAACTGCTGGAAATCTATTAATGACGGTCCACTGGCTAGCTCCATCGGAGGATAACACGTATCCACCCTTAGGAACATCCATCACCAACGCCGACGAAGAACCTTGTATTGTATCAGCACCTTGTCGAGATATATTAAGAACGAATGCGCCATTAATTGCGCCGAAGTCGTCAGATATTGTTATTTCCTGACCTGCGTTGAACGAGTTAGCTAATGGCAGCGTTACTGTTCTTGTAGCTGTGAAATTCGCAGATGTAGAAACATGCCTATCGGTTGCAAGGGCTGTGTAGTTAGCATTACCAAAGGTTGTTATAGACTCAAGATTTAACAACGAAGATGATCGCGCTGTCTTAGCATCTACGTTCGTAGGAGAGGCTATGCCTGCCGTGGCATTAGCGTGTATAGTTTTAGCCGCCATGCCTGCCAGCATAGAGTTAGTTATGCTTGCAGCGTCAGGGGTAAATACCTGCCAAGTTGAATCTTCTCTTAAGTATCTTGTATATGGCGGTGTTCCTGTTCCGGGGTCTGGAACCAGCCCAGCAGCGTGTGATGGGCCTTTAGCACCAAATGGAGTAGCTGATGCAAAGTCTACTCCCGCAACAGCGGCAACATCTGTGGAGCCAACTCCAGACGATTTACGTAACCCTGTAACACTAGCCGGAAACCTCGTATCGTTACCAACGGCCAGATTAGAGGCTCCTGTTCCTACCAAGACTGACACATCGTTAAAATTAAATACCCTAAATGATGGAGCAGCAGCACCACCGCTTATTGGGCCAAGAAGCGCCGTGTTAGCTGATTGATTAGCTGCTGTGACCGCTAGGGTTCCTGTAGTTGTAACAGGGGAACCAGAAACGCTCAACCAAGGTGGGGCGGTTAATGCAACACTTGTTACTGTTCCAGAACCAGCTGGAGCGGCCCATGTTCCGTTTTCGTTTAAATATCTTGTAGAACCCGCAGAACCGCCGGGGTCAGGAACTAACCCCTTGGAATGCGATACCCCAGATGCGCCGAAAACTGTGGTATCCCAATAGTCTGTCTTGGCTACAGCGGCAACATCCGATGAACCCGCGCCTGCCCCTTTACGAAGACCAGTAACATTAGAAGAAAATCTAGTGTCATTACCTTGTGCCAAGGTATTAGCCGTAGCTCCAAAGTGAGGTGTGATAGTATATCCGCCGCTCCCATTATCGGTAACACTAATAGCGGTATCGTTTGCGCTAACAAATGAGTTAACAATGGAATTGATCGCGTCTTGCAATCCGTTGATTTGTGAAATCTCTAGGTTTGGTATATGTCCAGCGACCAATGATCGCATAGATGGAACACCAACACCAACCCCTGTTGCGAAAACCTTAAGTGCATCAATGTCAGATTTTGCAGATATAGAAAGAACCGCTTCCTGACCTGTGATGGGTTCCTCTGGAACATCTAACCAGTCAAGGTTGCTAACTATTTCAAGCGACTGAATTGACTGACCTTCTGGAAACCTTAACTGGAATGGGTTAAGCTCTAGTTCCATTACAGTTCGTCATTTTGATGCGGTATAACATGACCTGTTTTACCGTGGGTTTGTAAAAGCTGGTGTGCTAGCTTAGGCGCTACCCATAAAGGGACATGCATACCCGTTCCTTTTTCTGGATAGTTGGGGTTATGTAACTTTCGACGAAAATCTACAGCACTTAGAAATTGCTGAAACCCCTGATCGTCTGTATCCGGTCTGTTGGGTGGTTCGCCTGATTCTTCGTTAAATGGTATCGGGGCTTTCTTCATGGTATAAGTCTTGTGGGTCAACTAGCTTAACATCTAGTAACTGTATATCGTTGAAGGGGTGACGTGCAATAATTCCAGCAGCCTCGTTTTCGGCTTCTGGCTGGTTGTCGGCTGTAATATATTCCTCTTCAATCTCGTCTGGATTACCAGACGGATTAAGCAGCGTTACCCTATAGACGTTATTCACACCTACATTTTACATGCAGGGTGATAACAAGGTCAACTAGCTATAGACCAACCCGGAGAATGGCTAGGAAAGCCACGGGGATAGAAAGCGTTTTCTCTTGAGAGGTGGTAGTTAGGATTAGCCTCCATCTCAGCATAAAGCTTTAACAGTTCAGGTGAAGGTGGCTTAGCCTTTAGCGTCCACGTTTTATCTGCGTATCTAGGGTGTCCCCAAAAATCAGGTATCATTTGTATGACTGTAATACGTAAGTAACACCATCTACAACCGCAGGAACTCCGGGCCAAAACCGATACACAACTTCAGCTTCATCAATTCCACCGTTTCCGTTTTCATAAGCAGGCGCACCTAGTTTCTTAAGCATGGCATAGCTACCTTCTCCGAGTTTTGTTCGTGGGCCAACATCAAACACGACACCCTCTACGGTGTTACCGCGCCATGTGGCCGTAGCTCTACAACCAAGCACTATAGGCCCAACGGCTTTAATAACAGGCGGGGGAAGCACGATACCAGCAACCCTGCCAGCATCTATAGGCCTACCATTAAACTGAAGCGTGGTATCAGCCTGTCCGTATGGGTCTTTATGCCAAAACTCCGAACCATCAACATCGTTATCCATGTCTCCGGTGTATTCGTAGCTGCCATCTTCCAAGTCCCAGACTGTGGCTGTGTAGCCTTCGCCTTTAGACTTGATCGTGATAAGCTCTTTCATTAGTATGGACTGTTCTTATTGTGGATTTTATTAGACCTACGTTTAGGAAGGGTAGAACCAGACTGGTCTACACCGCTAATAGTGCCCTTGTTGCGAGATGCATAAAATACCTGCTCGGCATCTTTGCCATACTCGCGCTCCATAGCACGCATAATCTTCCTGCCTTTAGATGTTAAGGGCATGTTACGCAGCTTTGAAGCACTGGACGATGTAATAAACTCCAATGACAAGGGCTGCTATCTGGGCGATCAGTGCCACAAAGGGCAGACCGAACAGAGTCAGTCCAAATGCAGTGAAGAAGATTGCGAACATCACGTTTAAGAATGTCATTTTTTTCTCCTTATTATGTTGGTTACTGAACCTACTACCTTACTTAATACTCCCTTGACTGCCCTGAAGGCAAGTCCCACGGCAGCTAGTGCTGCGGGTGCAAAGAACCATAGAATAACACCAACAATAGCCAGCACAATACCAAGAACAAATAGGTGCTTAGCCAGTAACTTAAACCCATAAGCAAAAGCCCCAAGACCCCAATAGCTATTAACCTTGTCAATGATTGGCTTGGCATATTGGTTATACTTAACTGCCTGCTCTTCATTTTTGTAATGCTGGTCTATCTGGCCGCTTAGTGTTACAATCTGAGTTTCTTGACCTTGCGCTATCTGATCTAGCCGAGCATTTTCTTGGTCTGTCTCTTGTATCACTAGCTCTTGTTCCTGAGCCTTGGCCTGTGCGTGAACGATGTATTCCTTGGCTCGACTCACTACCGATTTCTCGGCGGGTGACAGAGCTAAGGAAACAATGGCTATAGGAAGTATCAGGAGATTCCATCTCATGTTCCCGCTCCAAATTTCGGTGGCTTAGGTGGGTAGATTGTAGATAGTGCCGCGATAACAATTAACAAAACAGCTATACCTAGCCCAATATGTCCAACCAAATTCCAGTCTATATTGGCGATCATTTAAGCAACTTGTCAAGCTCGTCTGCCGCTGAACTCAGGTCTCCCTGAATGTCTTTGTTAAGCTTTAAGGCCTGAGTGTTAGAGGTCTTAATCTTAGTTGAAGATTCTCTAATCTGTTTGTTACTGGTAGAAACTGGGGTAACGTCTGGCTTGGGCGCAATGTTCGTGGGAACCGTTGAGCAACTTGCCAATACTAACCCAGCTATAAACCAATGCCATTTCATTTTACAACTTCAAGTTTTGGTTTTCCGTTTTTCTTAGGCTTATCTTCTATTGTAAGTGACTTAAGTGCTTCGATGGCTCCGGCGCGTTTATCAAGCTCCTGTTGTAACAACTTCAACCTAGCCTGTAGCTCTCGGTTTGCTGCCTGAATTGACTGGTTACGCTGGTCAAGTTCCTGTTGGGATGTTTTGGAAAACTCCATAAACTCTTCCTCAAGGGTCTTGATCTTGTTAGTGATATCTTGCTTAGCGATATTGTCCATGTATTATTATACAAAGCTGAGCCTGAGCATAGCAACGGAAATTATTTAGGGTTCTCTAGGTCGTGGATTTGCTTTTCGTGAACGTCTTGAAATGTAGACACAGAAAGCAGCTTCGTTTGCAGAACGATAATCTGCTGATCGCGCTCTGTTAGTTTGGCTTTAAGGTTTTCAACTTCCTCGCCAAGTCTTTGTATTTCTTTCTGTAGGTTTTCAATCACGCCCGTTTGCACAACTAAAGCTCCCTGTGCCGCTGTAACAACAATTTGCCCCGCCTCTGGCTTTACCTTATACAATGCTACAATGGCGGTCACAAGTCCACCCCCGAATATAAATGATACAACTCCGGTTAATATAGGTGTGTAGTCAACAGCTATAATCATGGTCGTTGCGTTAAGATTTGCTCGTTAACTATGTATTTATGGTTGTTTGTTACTTGGCTTAATCGTATAATGTTACAAATAACAATACCTACGGCTATTACAACGTTGTTAATATCTGAATTAGTAATATCCCCGTCTGTAACAAGACTTAATCCCCGTATTAAGAAAATCGAACCCACCATAATCAGGCCCGATGCCTCAAGGTTCGCTTTCGATAAAGCTATACCCACGATCTTAAGTGTTCCGGCCAATAACTGAAAGAAGGGAATAGCTATTCCTGTATATCCAAGAAGGTTCCATAGGTTGTCTTTTACGGCAGAACCCCCTTCGGCTATAGGAAACATGGTTAGCAGCCCGTTGATAATAACAAAAATTCCAACAAACGCCTCAAATGGCTTAAACCAAAACCTTCTCCACATTAGAATGAGCCTCCCCTGTGCTTAGCTGGTTCTTGTTTATGTGATTCCTGTGGCTGAACCCACTCCCATCTACCATCTGGATGAACTAAGTAAGAATCATGGCTAGACATGCTGTTAGACGATATGTTTACATGTGGAGCTGGCGTTGCTACGGGTGATGGGGCTGGAGCAGGTGCTGGCTTATCTGGCTTTCTTTTAGTCGCAACATAAGAGTGTCTACTTTTGTATTTTGGCTGATGGTAAGATACATTCCATGTCTGGCAAAACCCTAAGCCCGTTGTTGCTACGGCAAGACACGCTAAGACAAAAATCTTTGCTTCTGTTATCACGATATACAATAAGTCATTGAATAATAAGAGGGCAAGTTCGACTTATGCTGTCCTATATCTTAAGGTAGAACCAATATAAACTTTTGCTGTTCCACTGGTAGTCTTAAGAACCTTAAGCGAGATTGTAGGTGTTCCCGTTGTGCCAGTCTTTATAAATCCACGAATCTGTATAGAACCGTCTCCTGCGACTAGCACACATGGCGCACCAGCTTGATTTAATGCATTAGATGCTATTACAATTCCTGTAGCTGTAGCACTGGTTGCCGCTCCTGACCATACCCCTATCATGCCACTTCCGGTTCCTGCTTGCTGAACACCCACGGCCATCCCAGCGGTCGAGCTTGAGTTAACATACAGATTGGCCTCAAATTCATACAGCGTAGCAACCGATAGCGTTCCAGATACAAGTCCGGTAACGTCCACCAATGAAGCGCTAGAGGTAGTAAAGTCAGAGCCAGCTACCTTTAATGCTGTCCACCCACCCTTATTTCCAGCCACGCTTACATAGTCGGTGTCTGCAACGGCTATTCCTAGGGTGTTGGCTGCTGTTCTTTTCACTATTCCGGTCGAACCTAGGCCCGTTATGGTATCTTGAGTGATAGACCCACCTAAAGAGGTAGACGTTCCAGCTATCGTTATAGCGGAGTTAGAAAGTGATGCATTGGGTATTGCGCTAATGGTTAACACGCCAGTAGAAGCGAGAGACATGGTAGCTCCTGACCCACTTAGGGACACCGGAGCGTATGCCGTTCCGCCTGCATTTCCAACCAGTAACTGTCCAGAACTAGGGGCAGTGTTAGGAACAATGGATGCTTTGGTTTGAGCGTCATTGGTAACGCTAGCTAGCCAAGTTCTGTTTGCACTTAAGTCTTGAGATGTTGCGCCAATAGTTAATGATCTTGTGGTTGGAACCCCACCTAGACCTACAAGCGTCTGGTCTCCCGTATTTGTTCCACTTAAGTTTGAGCCAGTTATTGTTCCGGCAACCTTTAGGTTGGTGCTACCCGCTGCTGCTGCGGTTCCTATGCTAACACCCCCATCAGTCCCAACGTAAAGATGGCTTGCTCCACCAGTGTTAATGTTGATTGGATACAGAGTTGCTGTTCCAACCGCCTGTGTTCCTATAGAATAATAGGCAAGGCCACCACCACCACCAGCGGAGATAATGTTCATTAAGTGGAAGTTGGAAGGGTCAGCTATGTTGTCAGACCCAAGAAACTGAAACGCAGATGAACCTGTTCCGTTAGGGGTGCAGTTAATGATAGACCATCGGTTTGATGTTGATGCCCTAAATCTAGCCGTGTGGTAAGTGGATAGTTGCACCGAACCATCAACGGTTACTCCCTCTATAAGATCGGGGGATACTATAATGTCTTTCAGGAATAAACTTGTTCCATTCCATGCGGCGTTTGTTACACCCCCGAACGAGCCGCTGTTGTTATATTGAAGCTGGGTGTTGCTACCGCCGGGGGTTGCTGCTGCTGGAGTTACTAATTCAAAGTCTGTTTCTCCTGCATTCACTCTTACTACCTTTAAGGCATTTCCGGTATAAGATAAGGCAGATAAAGAAGTAAGCTGGGTATCCGATGCCTGTTTTGAGCTAGTGGATAACAAGCTCCACGCGTCTAGATTTGCGCTCCATGCCTCCACGTTTGTTCCTATTACAAGACCTAAGCTTGTCCGTCCAGTAGCAGCTACCAACCCAGTAGCCCCACCGTCCCACTTCATCCTGTCGGTAAAAGCCGCATCCCAGTTGGTCGAGTTGTCGGATATAACAGACAGCACTCCAGAGGTAAGTTTAGCTAGACCA
>Ga0070683_100000510_pt1 | contig 27225 bp, 28 predicted proteins | sample KBSC713LmetaG_FD_64662 | JGI IMG/M metagenome (GOLD analysis project Ga0070683, IMG submission 64662) | Corn rhizosphere microbial communities from Kellogg Biological Station, Michigan, USA - KBS C7.1-3L metaG | ecosystem: Host-associated > Plants > Roots > Rhizosphere ... | reverse complement strand
GCCATGATCATGCGGTTCGCCTGGGTGAGGATCGCGTCCTTGGTCGTCAAGGAGCCGCTGTTGGCCGCCGTGCTCAGCATGTCGTCCGGCACCGAACCCCACAACATGAAGGACAGGCGGGCCGCGACCTCGTAGCTGTTCAGCTGGTAGCCGGTGCCGCCCGGATTCGCCGTCGTGCTCGTCTCCGGAATCATCAGGAAGGACGGCGACACGAGGAACGCGAGCAGCGTCGCCTCGGCGTACTCGGCGGCGGTGCCCGTCGGCGTGCCCGTGCTGAGCGCCAGGAAGCGGTTCACCTCGTCGGTGGTCAGCGGCCGGCGGAACGCCTTGCGGCCGAAGGTCTGGATCGTCGTCTGCAGACAACCCGAAGTCGCCGGGTCGCAGCTGATGAACTTCGCCTTCTGGGTCGCGTTGCCCATGACCTGCTTGGCGATCTGGGCGCCGATGTCCTGATAGAGGCGCCACGCGTCCGGCACCATCGGCCCATCGAAGTCCGCGTAGAGCAGGTTCGACGGCAGCTTCGGATCGGCCGTCGTGCCCAGGTTCGTGACGCCGAGCAGGTCGCGCACGACCGCGTCGTACTGGTAGTTCATCATGCGGCGCAGCTGCGTGGTCGCCGGGATGCCGGGCGAGCACTGGATCTGCACCAGGCCCGAGCCAGCGGTGCCGGTGGTGCCGACGTTGCCGCCGCTCCCGGTGCCGATGCTGCCGCCCGTCCCGGTGCCGGTCCCGGTGCTACCGGCGGTGCCGGTGCCGGTGCCGGTGGCGCCTGCGCTGCCGGGGCCACCAGAGTTGCCGGTGCCAGGACCGCCGGAGTTGCCGGTGCCAGTGCCACTGCCAGTGGAGCTCTGCCCCCCACCCACGTTTCCGGTGCAGGCGGAGAGGCCCGCCATCATCAATCCCAAAAGACCATTCCGGGTGTAGCGCGTCATTGATTTGCCCTTCTGCCGGCGGCGGCGATCTATCGAAGGTCGTTGCTGGCGCCTCGGGCGGGGTTTCGAGGGTTCCCGCCCGTTTGTAGCCCACAGATGCCACGACGTAGTCCTTCCGGCTCACCTGTACGTGACACGCCGTTAACAGGAGATTGATGACGCCCTATGTCGTCGGAAATGCTGAGCCGGAATGGGCTTTTCGTGGACACTGGCAAAGTGAAAGCGGGTCATGCCGCAGCCGATAAAAGAGATGGTGACGCCTCTGACTTTTGCCCGTGGAGACGAGGGTTTGATCGACGCGCTACGCGCCGGCCACCCCGGTGCCGCGGCGGTCTTCTATGAGCGTTACTCCACGTCAGTTCACCGGACCCTCCAGTCGGTGCTGGGACGGGATGCAGAGATCCCGGATCTCCTGCAAGACGTCTTCATCCGCGCGATCGATCGGATCGGCGAGCTCCAGCACCTGGATCAAGTGCGCAGCTGGCTGACGACGATCGCGGTGTTCGCCGCGCGCGCGCATATCCGCCGGCAGGCGCGCCGGAAGTGGCTGTTTCTTTTTTCGCCCGATCAGACGAAGCAGAAGCACCTCGAGCCGCCCTCATCTGATGCGCGGCGCGCGCTGCGCGAGACGTATCGGACGTTGGACACTCTTCCCGCGAACGAGCGCATCGCATTCGTGCTGCGCTTCATCGAAGGAATGACGCTGCCCGAGGCAGCGGCGGCGGCCGGTGTTTCGCTGGCGACATTGAAGCGGCGCCTGTCGCGCGCCGAGAAGAGATTCGTTGCACGTGTACGCGAGCGGCCCCTGCTGGAGCAGTGGCTACAGGAAGGGACGAGATGGACTCTCGAGAAGCAGAGCTGAACAGGGTGGGTCAGAAGATCCGGGACGCGCTCGACAACGAGACCGCGGCCGGGGAGGAGGTTCGCCTCGGGCGTCAGCGTTTCGTCGAGTACATCACCACGCGCAACCTGGGCCGGTCGACTGGCCCCACGCGATCGTGGCTGGGCGCTGCGCGCCGGATCTCTTTCGGGGTGATCGGCGTCGGGGCGGTGGCGGCGGCGGTCGCGTTCTGGATGCGCCTGCCGATCTCGTTCCAGATCGATTCCGACGCGGGGCCGGCGGCGGTCGCGGGCAACGCGGGCGATCTGATCGAAGCGAACGCGGCCGTGCCGACCGCGCTGCGTTTCTCCGAGGGCAGCTCGATCGTCCTCGAGCGCGGCGGGCGGCTGCGCGTGCTCGCGCTGGAATCGAACGGCGCGCGCGTGCTGGTCGAGAAGGGCGCCGCGGACGTCGCGATCGCGCACCGGCATGGTCCGGGCAAGTGGCGCTTCGAGGCCGGGCCGGTGTCGGTCGACGTGACCGGGACGCGGTTCCGCGTCGACTGGAGCCCGGAGCAGCATTCGTTCGGGATCGAGCTGAAGGAAGGCTCGGTCATCGTCGGTGGCGACTGCCTGCCCACCCCGCGCCGCGTGCAGCGCGGCGATAACCTGCGCGTCTCGTGCGGCACCGCGCCGCCGAAGGCCGATTTGACGAAGGCCGATACGACGACGGCCGCGAAGGTCGACGCGCCGGTGGCCGCGGCGGTGGCCGAAGCGAAGCCGGCGCCTGTGCGCGCTGCGCAGACGCTCGCCCATCGCGACACGCACGCGACGGACGACGGCGACTGGCGCACGCTGATCGCCGCGGGCCACTACGCCGAGGGCGTCCGCGCCGCGCAGCGCGTCGGCTGGAACCGCGTCTGCCGCGCCGCCAACGCCGTCGAGCTGCTGTCGCTGGCGGATGCGGCCCGTCTGTCGGGCGAGACGTCGCGCGCGGTCGAAGCGCTGCTGATGCTGCGCCAGCGTTTCCCGGGATCGACCAGCGCGGCGACCGGCGCCTTCTCGCTGGGCCGCCTCGCGTTCGAGAAGCGCGGCGCATACGGCGAGGCCGCGCGCTGGTTCGGGACGTACCTGAACGAGCAGCCGCAGGGCCCGCTGATGGGCGATGCGATCGGCCGCTTGATGGAGGCGCGCGACCGCGCCGGCGATCGGGCGGCTGCCCGCCGTGACGCCGAACGCTACCTGCAGCGCTTCCCAGAGGGGCCCTACGCGGGTACGGCGAGAGTGATTCTCGCGGATTAGTCCGCGAGGGTTATTCTCCGCTCAGTGACCGTCGCTCGCGCCGCCCTCGCCCTCGCGCTCGTCGCCGCAATCGTCTTCCGGTTCGACGCCGCCGCCGTGGCCGGCGAGCCGCGCCTGCGCGTCGTCATCGTCATCGACGAGAGCGACGATCCGTTCGCGGAGCGCATCCGCGCCGAGGTGTCGGCGCTGGGATTCGAGGTGGTCACGGTGGAACCGTTCCGCACCGGCGAGCCGGTCGAATCGCTGGATGCCGCCGGGCGCGCCAACCAGGCGGCGGCGGCGATCCGGATGGTGCCGTCGCGCAAGGGCGTCGAGGTCTGGGTCGCGAACCAGCCGACCGGGCGTTCGCTGCTGCGGCAGCTGATCGTCGACGAGCAGGCGGGCGCACCCAACGAGGGCCTGGTCGCGTTGCAGACCGCGGAGCTGCTGCGCACGACGCTGCTGTCGCGATCGGATCTGCCGTCGGCCGCGCCGCGCGTCGCCCTGCCGCCGCCACCGCCACCGCCACCGCCGGCCCCGCCGCCGCCGCCCGCCGGCGCCCTGCAGGCGGGCACCGGCGTGATGTTCAGCCCCGGCGCCGGCGATCCGGCGGTGCAGGTGTGGTTCACCGTCAGCCACTTCGTGCGGCGGCCGTTCGGGATCGCGGTGGATGTGAGCGGGCCCGTGCGGACTGGCACGATCACCGGGCCCGAAGGCTCGGCGAGTGTCGGCGCCTGGCTGGCCGGAGCGAACCTGTACCTCGACCACGACGCGGGCAACGGGTTTTATGGGCGCGTGGCGGTGGGCGCAGCGGCGATTCGCCTCACCACTGAAGGGTCCGCGGAGTTCCCGCTGGTGGCCAGCTCGCGCAGCACGCTCGCCGCCGCCGTCTATGCGCGCGCGGACGGCGGCTTCGAGGTGGCGTGGTGGCTCCGCCTCGGCCTGCGCGCGGTGGCGGGCGCGGTGCCCGGCGGCGTCACCGTGCACTTCGCCGGCAACGACGCGGCCACATGGGGCCGTCCGTTCCTCGCGGGGCTGGCCGTGCTCGATGTCGCCTGGCGCTGATCGCGCCGGCTATGGTTCGAAGCGAACGTCGTCGATCCAGATGTCGAACTGGGCCTGCGGCCAGATCATGATGCTCACCAGCTTGCTCCGGTTGAGCACCGGCACCTGCGGCACGCCGAAGCCGTACTGCACGAGGTCGTCGAACATGATCACGTGGCGCGTCCAGTTACGCGTCAGTTGGATGCGGTCTTTCTGGGGAATCGCGTAGTAGTCGCCGCACACGCCGCCGGGCGCGCTGCAGATACCGCCGCCCGCGACGGTGTCGACGGTCGTGACACCGATCGGCGTCTCGATCGGCGGCAACGCGGTCGGACCCGCGGCGATCCAGAACGAGAACCCGCGGTAGGCGCTGGCGTCCCAGCCGTTCGCCTCCATGAACGGCTCGATCAGCACCGCGTTGAAGTTCACCGGGTAGTTCGGCATCGGTGTGGTCGATGTCAGGTGCCCCGAATGCAGGCCGCGCGCGACGCACTTGGTGGACGCCTCGGCGGACCATGTCGCCGCCGGCGTGGAGGAGACGCCGACCCACGAACCCATCCGGCCGGCGATCGGATTCAGCTTCAGGTCGCCGGTCTCGAAGTCGTCAATCATCGCCTCCTGCGGCGCCGACGCGAACTCTTCGGGCCCGCGCAGCGGCATCTCGGGGCAACCCTCCATCACGTCGATCGGCGCGACGGACGGCGCGCAGCCGGCCACGCCGCCGACGACGGGCAACGCAACCATAAGCGACGACAAAAAACGGACCGCGACGTTCTTCATTTCTCGGGCCGCGCGATCGCGAACCAAGTTCAGGCTAGCCCCGTAGGTGCCCGCGGATCAAGCCGGACGCGCGCCACGCCATGGTCGTGATTCGACGCCGTGCGACCCAGACCGCACCCGACTGCCCGTGCGTTTCTGGATGGCCAGCATCCAGGAAGCGGAAAGTTGAGAGAGAGGGGGCACGGATGAAATCAATTGGGGTGGTGGGACTTTCTTTGACGATCGCCACATTGGGCTGCGGCGGTCAGACGACGCCGACAACGTCGGTGGCGACGCCGGACCCGACGGGCACGCAGACGGGATCGCCGTCCGCATCGTCGGTCTTCGACGCGCTGATGGCTGAGGCACATGGTCACGTCGCGATCGAAGGCACGGTGACGCAGGAGAACATCGTCTCCGACCAGGCCGGGATGGCGGCCGCGACGGATCCGGTCCTGAAGAATGCCTGGGGCCTCGCGTTCAACCCGGCGGGACCCGCGTGGGTATCCGCGGCCGAAAGCGGAAAGTCGCAGGTCTATGACGACGCCGGCAACATTCTGCTCTCGGTGACGATCCCGCCTCCGGCCAGCGGCATGCCGCCGTCGGCGCCGACCGGTCAGGTGTTCAACCGGCAAGCGTCCAGCGCGTTCATGGGCGACCTGTTCATCTTCGCCACCGAGGACGGGACGATCGCCGGCTGGCAGAAGTCGAACGGGGTGACCGCGGTGCTGCGCGCGGACAACTCGGGCAGCACGGCGATCTACAAGGGCGTGACGATCGCGTCGCCGCTGACCGCGCAGGGGCGCGTGCAGCTGTACGCGACCGACTTCCACAACGGCAAGATCGACGTGTGGGACGACCAGTACATGCCGGTCACGTCGCTCGGCAACTTCACGGATCCGGATCTGCCGGCCGGCTTCGCGCCGTTCAACGTGCGCGGCGTCGGACCGCTGCTGCTGGTGACGTACGCGAAGCAGGACGAGGCCGCCGAGGATGACGTGAAGGGGCCGGGCAACGGCTTCGTCGACGTGTTCTCCGCCGAGGGCTTCTTCCTGCAGCGGCTGATCTCGGGCGGACACCTGAACTCGCCCTGGGCGATGCTGTTCGCGCCGGACAACGATCGGGCGGCCATCGACATCGCGATCGGCAACTTCGGCGACGGGATGATCAACATCTACAACCTGTCGATCGGCAAGAAGCTGCGCGTCGACGCGGTCTGGGAAGGCGCGCTGGGCGATGCGTCGACCGGCAAGCCGCTGGTGATCGACGGGCTGTGGGCGCTCGAGTTCGGCTCGGGCGCGTCCGGCTTCGAGGCGGACGAGATCTACTTCACGGCCGGACCGAACGACGAGGAGAACGGCCTGTTCGGCAGCCTCGCCTTCAAGGGCAAGCGCAAGTAACGGCCCGACCTCGGGTCACTTAGATCACTGCTTAGATCATCTGCTGGCGCGTCGTCCCTCGTGGGCGGCGCGCCAGTAGTCCAAACAGGACCCCGACGCCAAGGTGCAGGAAGAGGCCGAGCAGCAGCAGGAACCCGAGCGCGAGCGACCAGTTTCCACACCGGGTCCCTGACGCCTCGGCGGCGGCGCGCGCCGGCATCCACAGCCACCAGTAGAACGCCGCGCCGAACACCGCGATCGCGGCCCCGGGCCAGGCCGCCCACGATGACCGTCGCGCGAGCCGCGTGACCAGCAAACCCGACAGTTGCGGCAACAACAGCAGCAGCCCGATGCCGATGACCGTGATCATGGCGTGACCTCGGCCTTCAGGGTAGCACGCCGGCCCGCGACGCCCATCGGTCAGAACCGTATGTTCGCGCCCAGCGTCGCGTAGTTTCACCGGCCAGGGCCCGAATTTCTTTTTCCGAGGCGGGTGACACTTTCGCCGGGGGCCGGTGTTGAGGGTGTATGAGGGAGGCAAACCGGACTTGGCGCTGGACGTCGAAAGCCACTACCTGCGGTACGGACCGATGGTCCTGAGGCGCTGCCGCACCTTGCTGCGCGACCCGGCGAAGGCCGAGGACGCGATGCAGGACGTGTTCGTGTCGCTGATCCGCAACGAGGACCGGCTGCGCGACGAGGCGCCCGGCGCGCTGCTGCTGCGGGTCGCCACCAACGTCTGCCTCAATCGTTTGCGCGGCGACAAGCGCCACCCGGAAGACGCGCATGAAGATGATGATCTCGCGCTGCGCATCGCCGAGGCGGACGACGGCAGCGGCGGCGCCGAGTCGCGGACGCTGGCGCGCAGCGTGCTGGGCAAGCTCTTCGGCGCGGACGACCCGCTGGCGGCGTCGACGCGCAGCCTGGCGTTCATGCACCTGGTCGACGGCATGACGCTGGATGAGGTCGCGCGCGAGGCGCGGCTGTCGGTCTCGGGCGTGCGCAAGCGCCTGCGCGGTTTGAAAGGACGTCTCGCCGAGCTCGAAGGAGTGTAGTCATGCAGCAAGACAACAAACGACACGTGCCCGACTGGTTGCTCGAACGGCTGGCGCTGGGCGAGCTGGACGCGGAGACCGCCGCCGACGTGCGGCGCCGGCTGGCCGCCGAGGGGCGAACGGCCGACGAGATCGCGGCGCTGGTCGCGACGTCGAACCGCGAGATTCTCGAGGAGCTGCCCGCGACGCCGACCGCGGCGGCGATCCGCCGGCGCGCCGAGCGGGCCGGGGCCACCGCACGGCCGAGCCGCAAGCGGACCGCGCTGTTCGTGCTGCCCGTCGCGCTGGCGGGCGGCCTCGCGCTGAGCCACATGATGTTGCGGCAGCGCACCGACGAGGGTGTCGTGTCGCGCGTCGGCGAGAACCCGGAGATCATCATCTCGAAGGGCGACGAGTCGACCGCGCCGCGCCTCTACGTCTACCGCCATGGCGCCCGCGGCGATCAGCGGCTGACGGACGGGACCCGCGCCGGGCGCGGCGACCTGGTCCAGCTGGCGTACCGCACCCGCGCGGGCGGGTACGGCGTGCTGCTTTCGATCGACGGCGCGCGCAGGGTGACGCTGCACTGGCCGGAGAAGCAGGACGGCACCGCGCCTGCCCTGAAGGCCGCCGGGGAGACGCGCCTGCCGTCCGCCTACGAGCTGGACGACGCGCCTGCCTTCGAACGCTTCTTCCTCGTCCGCGCCGCGACGCCGTTCTCGGTCGCGACCGCGGTGGAGGCCGCTCGCGCGCTCGCGGCTCAGCCGGCGGCGCGCAAAGAGTCACTGGCGTTACCGCCAGGCTTCGAACAGATCTCGCTGGCGCTGGACAAGGCGTCCGCCGGAAACAAGGAGTTGCCATGACCACGCGTAATCCGCTTCCCGCTCTCGCCGCGGCGCTGTTCCTGCTGTTTTTGGTCGGCGTGCTGCTCATCGCCACCGCGGCGGTGGCCGCTGCCGCGACGCCGCCCGCCGCGGCGAACCCGACGGTGCGCCTGCGCCGGTTCGTGCTGCTCGCGGGCGTCGACGACGGCGGCCCGACGCGGACCAAGCTGCGCTACGCCGCGAGCGACGCGCGCACCGTCGGGCACGTGCTGCAGACGCTGGGCGGCGTCGCGCCCGAGGACATCGTCTTCGTGTCGACGGCCAACCGCGCCGCGTTCGACAGCGCCTTCGCGGACGTCGAGCAGCGCCTGCGCGCCGGCGCCACGCCCGGCGTACGCCGCGAGCTGCTCGTCTACTACTCGGGCCACTCCGACGAGGACGGCCTGCTGGTCGGCCGCGACCGGATCGGCTACGACGAGCTGCGCGCCCGCGTGCAGCGCGCCCCCGCCGATCTGCGCGTCGTGATCCTGGATTCGTGCGCGTCGGGCGCCTTCACGCGCCGCAAGGGCGGCGTCAAGCGCGCGCCCTTCCTGATGGACGCGTCGTCCGACATGCGCGGCCACGCCTTCCTCACGTCCAGCGCCGCCGACGAGCGCGCGCAGGAATCGGATCGCATCTCTGCCTCGTACTTCACGTACTACCTGGTGTCCGGGCTGCGCGGCGCCGCCGACATGAACCAGGACCGGCGCGTCACGTTGCAGGAGGCGTATCAGTTCGCGTCGCAGGAGACGCTGGCCCGCACCGAGCGCTCCCAGGCCGGCCCGCAGCACGCCGCCTACGAGTTCGACCTGGCGGGCACGGGCGACATGGTCGTGACCGACGTGCGCGGGACGCAGTCCGGCCTGGTGCTGACGCCCGAGCTGGGCGGCCGCATCACCGTGCGCGAGGCGAGCGGCGCGCTGGTCGCCGAGCTGCGCAAGCCGGCGGGCAACACGATCGAGCTGGGCCTCGATCCCGGCGCCTATGTCGTCGCGATGGACAGCGGCAGCACGATCTTCCAGGCGAACGTCGACCTGACCGCGGGCAAGCACACGCCGCTGGCGGCCGCCGCCTTCCACGCCGCCGGCCCGCGCGAGCTGGCTGTCGCGCGCGGCGACGACGGCCCCGCGCTTGCCGGCGAGCCCGCCGCGACGGCCACCGCGACGGTCCCGCCCCCCGCCTCCGAACCGAGCGCGTTCAAGCTGACGCTGTTTCCCACGTCATCCGACGCGCGCGCCAACGTGCACGGCTTCTCGTTCGGGTTCGTCGCCGATCGGTCCCAGCGCGTGCGCGGCTTCCAGCTCGCCATCGGCTGGGCGCAGACCGACGTCGATCTCTACGCGTTGCAGCTGTCGGCGGGCGCGAACCTCGTGCGCGGCAGCTTCGAGGGCGCGCAGATCACCGCGGGCGCGAACATCGTGACCGGGACCGGCCGCGGGCTGCAGCTGGTCGGTGGCGGCAACATCGTCGACGGCAACTTCAACGGCGCGCAGATCGCCGGCGGCATCAACACGATCAGCGGCGACATGTACGGCCTTCAGATGGCGGGCGGCGCGAACTGGGCCGGCAGTGGTCGCGGCACCCAGATCGCCGGTGGGATCAACATCGCCAAGAGCTTCAAGGGCCTTCAGCTCGCGCCCATCAACTACGCCGACACCTCCTCCGAGGGCACGCAGCTCGGCGTCGTCAACATCGCACGCGGCACCGCGGACGGCCTGCGCTTCGGCGTCGTCAACGTGGCGGGTTCGACGCGCGGCTTCTCGTTCGGCGTCATCAACGTCGCGAAGCACGAGGACGGCGAATCGTTCGCGCTCCTCAACTTCGTCGGCAACGGCATCCACGACGTGTCGCTGTTCGCGACCGACGTGCTGGCGACGAACATCGGGTTCAAGTTCGGCGGCCGCCACCTGTACACGAACCTCATGGCCGGCTATCAGCCGGGCGATCCGCTCGCGGCCGGGACCGAACGGTTCTCCGCCGGCACCAAGCGGTTCGGCACCGGCGCCGGCATCGGCTGGCGCTTCCCCGTCGAGCGGGGCCCGCTCGCTTACGCCGAGCTGGAAGCGGACTGGATGGAGATCCGCCCGGTGTGGGACTGGATCCAGAACGCCCCCGCCGTGTCGTCGCTGCGCGTGCAGGCGGGGCTGAAGCTCGCGCCGTACGTCGTGCTGCTCGCGGGCGCCGGCGTGAACGTGGCGATCGCGACCGACGGCCGCGACGCGGACCTGGGCCTCGACTTCGCCCAGTCGGTCCAGCACAGCGGCGCGACGACGGTGCGGATCTACCCGGGCCTCCTCCTCGGCCTGCAAATCTGATCTCCGACGCGTCAACCCCTTGTCGCCGCGCCATGCAGCGCGAAGCTGAAGGGAGCGGAGAGGGAAAGCGAAGGTGGTCGATGGGCCGTTTGGGATTGATCGGATCAATCGTCGTCGTTGGTGTCGTGGGGCTTCTGTTCGCGGGGGTCGGGTGCGGTGGGATGGAGGACGATCCCGGATCGGTCGGCGCTGACACGGTCGAAACCGGGGCGCTCTGGCGCAGCAGGCGGCGGCCGCCGGCTCCCCAGCCGCCACCGCCGACGACGAATCCGGGCACGGGCGGCTCGCAGGGCGGGCTGACGACCGAGCAGGTCATCAAGGCGGCGCAGACGGCGGACGGCGCGGCGATCCCCCAGCCGTCCGGTCCGAATCACACCTGTCCCGAGGTCGTCGTGCGGCTGGGCTTCTGGTCGTGTCCGACGATCGGCGACACGTGCGCGTCGAGCGGACGCAGCTGCACCTGCGCGCGCACCGACGGCGAGGGACAGTTCCCCTCGTGGGTCTGCAACTGAGCTTCCCGCGTACGCGGCGCGCCTAGGCGCGCCCGTACAGCTTGCGCAGCTCCTGCTTCGCGCGCATCAGGTTCGCCCGATCGCGCGCGGGCAGCTTCTTGCCGGCGCGGTTCACGTAGAACGTCAGCATCGACATCGCCGAGCGAAACGGCTCTGACTTGCGCCGCTTGCTCGACTCGGCTGAACGCGCCAGCGAGCGCGCGATCGCGCGCGGGCTGCGCATCCGGAAGACCCCCGAATCGAGGTCTAGCGCGTTGCTCGTCCGGGTCACCCGTTGCGACCACCGCCGGGGCTGCTTGCGCACGACGCGGGTCATGTCGGAAAAGGTGGGTCCGCGCCACCGCCTGTCGAGGGCAACGTGATTCGATCGTTTCGACCGTTTCCGACGCTGGCGGCACCATGAGTCATGCGCGCAGGCTCGCCCGAAGCGACGCACCGGGGCTGCCGTGGTTAATGAAGCGGAACGGGGCGCCGCCGCCCCGTCCCCGGTGAGCGCCATGCATGACGACGACAGCGACCCGCGCGCGTCCCGACTGGTGGGCCGCAGCATCGCGGGCAAGTTCGTCGTCGAGGCGCTGATCGCGAGCGGCGGCGCCGGCACCGTCTACCGCGCGCGCCAGCTGGCGCTGGACCGGATCGTCGCGCTGAAGGTGCTGCGCCAGGACGTCGCGCGCGACCCGCACTTCGTCGAGCGCTTCAAGCGCGAGGCGCGGGCGGCGTCGCGGCTGGATCATCCCAACTCGGTGCGCGTGTTCGACTTCGGGCACGTCGACGAATCGCTGCTGTACCTCGCGATGGAGTACGTCGAGGGGCGGACGCTGCACCAGCTCATCGCGGACGAGTGGCCGCTGGGCCAGGCGCGCATCGTCGACCTCATGTCTCAGGTGCTGTCCGCGATCGCCGTCGCGCACGACATGGAGGTCATCCACCGCGACCTGAAGCCCGACAACATCATGATCATCCGCGCGCGGGGCGACGACGGCGACGACACCGACGTGGCGAAGGTCTGCGACTTCGGCATCGCGACGCTGGGCGCCGTCCAGAACGACCGCGCGGGCGCGCCGGCGGGCGGACCGTGGGCGACGATGGACGGCTCGCTGGTCGGAACGCCGGGCTACATGTCGCCCGAGCAGGCGCGCGGCGAGCCGGCCGATCGGCGGAGCGACGTCTACTCGGCGGGCGTCATCCTGTATCACATGCTGACGGGGCGGCCGCCGTTCGACGGCGACAGCGCGTACTTCATCGCGATGAAGCACATCACGGACGCGCCGCTCGCGCCGTCGGCGATCACCGCGGTCGATCCCGGGCTGGAGGCGGTCTGCTTGCGCGCGCTCGCCAAGTCGCCGCGCGATCGCTTCGACAACGCGCGCGAGATGCGCGCGGCGTTGCGGGCGACGCTGGTGCGCGCGACGCCGGCGACCGCACCGCCACCGCAACAACCGCCGGCGGCCCCGAGCACCGTCGAGGTGATCGAGAACGCCGATCTCGGCGCGGCGAGGCGACGTCGCGCGATCGCGATCGTCGCCGCACTGGCCGCCGTGGGGATCTTCGCCGGCGCGTTCGCCCTGACCTCGAGGTTGCGCGCGGGCTCCGCTTCGCCCCGACCGCCGATCGCCGCGCGCTCACCGGCTCCAGCGTCCGCGCCCGCGGCGGCGCCGCCCATACCTCGCGCGCCGGTCGCCGCCGCGACGCCGCCACCGGCCGAAACGCCGGCGCTTCCTGCACACCGACGGCCGGCCCGGCACCGGCTGCTCCCGATCGCAGCCGCCCCCGCGCCGGTGGGCGCCGTGACGCCGCCACCCGCGGCGGTTCCGGTCGCGGCGGTCACGCCCCCGCCGCCCCCACCCGCAGCGAAGGCCCCCGCGCCGCCACGCCTCGACGTCGAGCGCGCGACCACGTCGATCACCGGGATCACGACGACCAGCGCGATCCCGGGCTCGAGCATCCGCGCCGCCCTCGCCCGCGTCCCGCTGCTGCGGTGCTATCGCGATGCGCTGCGCGCCGGCGGTATGGCGTCGACGACGGCGACGCTGCGCCTGCGCATCGACAGCGGCGGCTACGTCACCGGCGCTGCGTTGCAAGGCGCGGGCGTGACGCCGGCATTGAGGGGCTGCATCGAGAAGGCGGCGACGGCGATCCGCATCAAGGACGTCGACACCGGGGACGCGACCGCGGACATCACGCTGGGCTTCGTCGCCGCGCCGTGATGATCGGCGCGCGCTCCCATCGCTGGCGTGGCGTTCTGGCCACGGCGCTGCTGATCGCGGCGTGCGCGACCACCGCCCGCGACGGCCTCGACGTCGCCACGCTGCCGGTGGAGGTGCGGCCCGACTACGCGGTGTTCGCGCGCCGCTGCTCGAAGTGTCACCAGCTGGCGCGGCCGCTGGGCAGCGGGATTCACGACGACGCGCTGTGGGCCGACTACGTCGACCGCATGCGCCGCCAACCGGGCAGCGGCATCTCGCCCGCGGACACGCGGCCGATCCTGCGCTTCCTTCACTACTATTCGTCGGTCTCGCTCGCCTCGGCCCGCGGCCCCGACGGGGGAAACCCGTGACGCACGTCCACGTGCGCGTCGCGCTGCTGGGCGTGCTGACCGCCGCGCTGCTGCGCGCGACGCCGGCCGCCGCGGTCGAACGCAACTTCGCCGGCTCCGCGCAGCTCGATTACCTGTTCGTCCCCGACGAGCCCGCCGCCCCGGGTGGCCGCAGCGTGTACGACGGCTTCACCACCGAGGCCGCGCTGAAGATGGCGGCCGACGTCTCCGATCACCTGTCGGCGACCGTGAAGGTCTGCTACGGCTGCCACGGCTTCGAGCTGCCGATGGCGTACTTCGACTTTCGCGTCGCCGACGAGCTCGCGTTCCGCGTCGGGCGGTTCAGCCCGAGCTTCGGCGCGTTCAACATCCGGCAGGATCCCGCGAACCACGTCACGAGCGACAACCCCCTGCCCTATGACATGGGCCGCATGCTGCGCATCACCGACTGGAACCTGGGGGTGCTGCCCAGCCCATTCCCCGACAACGGCGTGGAGGTCGGCGGCACGCACTGGTTCGGCGAGCGCGCGCAGCTCGACTACGCGGCCTACGCCGTGTCGGGTTTCCGGGCGCCCGTCGGCGCGAACGATCTCGTGTGGGGCTTGTCGCAGACCCGCGGCGGCAACGTGCTGGACAACAACGGGCGGCCCGGCGGCGGCGGCCGCGTCGTCGGCACGTTCCGGGTCGGCGAGGCGAACGACATCACCGTCGGGGGCAGCGTGATGTACGGGACCTGGGATCCGTCGAACCGCTTCTCCTATCTGATCGGGGGCGGCGATCTGTCGGCGCGCATCGGGCGCACGCAGGTGCGGTTCGAGTACCTCGTCCGGCGCCAGACGTACGCGCCCGCGCCCACCGTGCCCTACAAGCTGATCGTGCCGCCGTCAGGCGAGGAAGCGTTCGAGAAGCACGGCGCCTACCTGGAGATCGAACGGACGATGAGCGAGACCGTCACGCTGCTGCTGCGCGCCGACGGCCTCTACCGCGCGGGCAACGTGCCGGTGATGAGCCCGCTCGCGCCGCGCGCCGCCGTCTTTCGGTACACGGCCGCGGGTACGGTCGGGCTGGCGCCCGGGTTCCGGCTGAAAGCGTCCGCCGAGCTGTGGGCGTTCTCGAACGACGTCCCCGTGCACCAGGATCTGGAAGCGGCGTTTCACCTGGGCGTGGTCGGGACGTTCTGACGCGAAGATTCTGATCGAATCAGTGGCGGCGCGGGCCGTAGAACGGCTTTCGGCCCGCCATCCGCGTCGCCAGCCACGCGAGCGCATCGGGATCGAACGGCTTGGGCAGCGTCGCGTCGACGCGCAGCGGTTCATGCGCGCCGTTCATCGGCGCCGCGCTGATCGCGACCACGGGGATCTCCATCAGCGACATCACACCCTGACGCACCTTGCAGAACGTCCACCCGTCGACCACCGGCATCATCAGGTCCAGCAAGATAAGCGACGGGACGCGCTTGCTCTCGGCGAGAAAGTTCAGCGCCTCGAGGCCGTTGCAGGCGCCGACGGCCGCGAACCCTTCCTCTTCGAGGAGGTCGACGATTCCCTCCCGGATTCCATCGTCATCGTCGATCACGAGAACCAGCGGCCGCGTTGTGTCCTCCATCTGGGCTCCAGGAACCTCGACCCCAGAGGCGTGCGACGGCGTCGACACCAGTCAGGGTTACCCCGAAAAGTGAGGTTCCCAACGACGGCGTCAAGGCCCGCGGGCAGCATTGTCAATGCGCGGCGCGGCGGGCATTGTGTCAACCGTGCCCGGTCGAGCCTCCCGCGACGCTGACGTCGTCGTCATCGGCGCCGGGGTCGCAGGGCTGGAAGCGGCCCGCCGGCTGTTGCAGGCGCGCCTGCGCGTCGTCGTCGTCGAAGCGCGGCCGCGCGTGGGCGGACGCATCGACACGCTCCGGCTGCCCGGCTGGCCCGCGCCCGTCGAGGCGGGCGCCGAGTTCGTCCACGGTCGGCCGTCGAACCTGATGCGCGCGCTCGCCGACGCGGGCGCGCGCCTGGGCGGCCACCCGCAGCGCCACGAGCGCACCGGACGGCGCGGCGTCGCCGGCGCCCAGAAGGTGTGGGCACAGGTGCAGGCGGTGATCGACGATCTGCCGAACGAAGACGTCGCGGTGATGGACGTGCTGCGCCGGCCCGCGTTCGCGCGGCGCCTGTCGGCCGCGGCGCGCACGATGATGATCGCGTTCATCGAAGGCTTCAACGCCGCGGACGCGACGCGCGTGTCCGCGCGCGGCCTGATCGAGCAAGCGCAAGCGACCGAAGCCGAAGGGGGCGACACCACTCATCGCGTGCGCGACGGCTACGATCTGCTGCCGCACTTTCTGGCGAAGCCGCTGCAGCACCACCCCGACGCGCTCCGTCTGTCGACGATCGTCACCGCCGTCCACTGGGGCCGCACGGGCGTCGAGGTGGAGGCTCGCGGCGCGCTGGGCGGACCGCCGTCGCGCCTGCGCGCGCGGGCCGCGCTGGTCACGCTGCCGCTGGGTGTGCTGCAGGCGCCGCGGTCGGCGGTGGGCGCGGTCCGGTTCGTGCCGGCGCTGCCCCGCACGAAGCGGTCGGCGATCGAGCGACTCGCGATGGGCACCGTGGTGAAGGTGGTGCTGCGGCTGCGGCATCCCGTCGGGACCGGCGTGTTCGCGCCGTTCGGGCGCGACATGTCGTTCGTCCACCTCGGCCGCGCGCCGGTCGCGACCTGGTGGGTGCCGCGGCCGTTTCCGCCGACGATGCTGGTCGGCTGGATCGCCGGGCGGCGCGCCGACGCGTTCGCGGCGCGACACCGGACGCCCGAGGCCCGCCTGCGCGCCGCGCTGGGCGGCCTCGCGCACGCGCTCGGCACGAACGCGGGCGCGGTCACGGCGGCCGTCGAGGACGCGCGCGTCTTCGACTGGGGCGTCGATCCGTTCGCGCGCGGCGCGTACAGCTGGATCCCGGTCGGCGGCCTGGACGCGGCGTCGGTGCTGGCCGTGCCGCTCGCGGGCCGGCTGTTCTTCGCGGGCGAGGCGACCGACATGGTCGGCGATCCCGGCACCGTTCACGGCGCGATGACCACCGGAACGCGCGCCGCGGCGGAGATCGTCGCGGCGCTGCGCGACGCGCGCTAGACGCGACAGCTTCCGTCGGCGCAGTCGTGTTCGAACAGGCGCGCGATCCCGCGCCGGTGGCTGGATAGAAACGTGAAGAACCGCTTCGCCAGCGGCGCGAACGCCGGGCCCGCGAGCCGATAGGACCACGCGCGCCATTCGACCAGCGCCCAAAGGCAGGTGAGGAACGCCGCCGGGCCGACCCACACCTCGCCGCCGTCACCGACGACGATCAGCTCGTCGCCCAGCCACGGAATGTCGCCGTAGCGCGCATGCGCTTCGCTGCCCGTGCAGGCCACGAACGCCAGCGGCACGTACATCGGCTGGCCCTGCATCCAGGCGCGGCAGCGTCGGCACAGCGCGCACGCGGGATCGAACAGGACGGTCAGCGCGCGTGGGCTGCGGCCGACGTCGGGCGCGAGGCGCGCCTGCACGCGCGCCTCGACGTCTTCCATCCAGGTGGTGGTGTTCATGACGGACGCTCTACAGACGGGCCGCGTCGGCCTGCGTGCCGTTGTGGTGCATCTGCGGCCACACCGGCGGCGGCGCGAGCTTGATCTGCCCGCGGCGGCGGATGCGATGGAACAGGTACAGGTTCCCCATGTGCAGCCCGCCGAGGACCAGCAGCAGCGACCCGAGCTTCGCGGCGAGCGTCTCGATGCCCTCGGTGCTGGTGTGCACCTGATTACCCGCCTTCAGCGTCATGAACGCGTAGCCGAGGTTCAAGAGATAGAACCCGACGACGAGCAGACGGTTGACCGCCGCCGCCATGCGCGGGTTGTCGGCGAACACTTCCTCGAGGAACACCTCGCCGTTCTTGAACAGCGTCCGGGCGAGCCAGATGGTGAGCGCGAGGCTGGCGCCGGCGTAGACGAGATAAACCGCGGCGAGGTGATTGGTCGTGATCTCTGGGGTCATGGTGGTCCTTCCTTTCTGATCACCCGTACAGAAAACGCGCGGGCCGGTTGCGTGGCGACTCCGTGCTTTTTTCGCGCAACCAGCGGTGCCCTCCTTCTGTATGGGAGGGCATGGAAACGAACTTCGTCGAACCGACCCCGTCCCCGGCTCGTCTTCGGACGCGCCAGAAAGCCGACGTTCCGACGCAGCCCGCCTTCGCGCTCGAGCGCGCGGGCTGGCAATGGCTGCCCGTGTCAGCGCACATCCGCGAGCGCTACCTGGTGACGTTTCGCGCGCCCGCCGAGGCGGTCGCGCGCCTGGTCCCCGCGCCGCTGGCCGTCGACAGCTTCCGCGGGCAGGCGTTCGTCAGCGTGTGTGTACTGGACATGGCGCGCATGGGCCTCGCGGGTACGCCGGCGTGGCTTCGCTGGGAGAACCTCGAGCTGCTCTATCGCGTCGGCGTGCGCGTCGGCGACGCCCCGTCGTTCCTCACGTTGCGCAGCGACGTGAGCGCGCGACCGCTCGCGATTCTCGGGCGGTACTTCTCGCACTACCGGCCGCACCTGGCCGATATCGAGTGCACCCGCCGCGACGATCGGTTCCGGATGATCTGCCGGTCGTCCAACGGCAACGGGGCGGGCGACGCCGACTTCGAGACCACGCCCGGGGGGGCCGGCGAGCTCGACGGATCCTTCGCCGACGCGCAGCAGGCGGCGGCGTTCATGCTGGGCATGCGCTTCAGCGTCGACGTGCGCGCCGGCGGCCGCGTGCGCGCGCAGGAGATCGACCACGATCCGTGGGGCGCACGCTTCGCGACGCCGACGCGGCGTCGGTTCGCGTTCATCGAATCGCTGTCGCGTGCGATCGGCGCGCCGCTGGTCTACGACCACACGCTGGTCATGCGCGACCTGCGCCAGACCTGGAGGGCCGCGCGATGGATCTGACGCCGCTGCCACCGGATCTGGATCCGAAGCGCTTCCAGCCGCCGCTGCCCGCGCCCACGCGCCCGGGCATCGTCCTCGCCGTCGGCCTCGCGTCGGCGGTGCTGCTCTACTGCAGCGCCCGCGCCTTCGGCAAGAGTTACTCCGAGGCGTTCTTCTGCTCGCCATTCTTCGTCGGCGCGGTCGTCGGCCTGATCGGCGCGCGCCGGCCGATCCGGAACAGCCTCTACACGCTGCTCGCGGCGCTGGCCCTGGGAATCGTCACGCTGCAGGAGGGCGTGGTCTGCATCCTGTTCTCGCTGCCGCTGGTCGTTCCCGAGACCATCCTGGGCGCGCTGTGCGGATCGACGATCCGTCGCTACGTCCACGATCGCCGCCGTCGCGTCGGCGTCGCCGCGTTGCTGGTGGTGTCGGGCGTCGGCTGGCAGGTGATCGACGGCGCGCTGGACGATCCGGCGCACCACCCGCTGCACCACGCGGAGTCGACAACGGTGATCGCGGCGCCGCCCGAGCGCGTCTTCGCGGCGCTGACCGCGCGCCCGCTGACGGTGGAAGCGCGCTGGCCGTGGTTCATCAACGTCGGCCTGCCCATGCCCCGCCGCTTCAGCATCGACGCGCCCGGCCCCGACGGGCCTGTGACCGCGGTCTTCAGTCACGGCGTCGCGCACGGCCACGTGACGGAATGGGTGCCGGGCCGCGCGCTGGCGTTCCAGATCGATCGCTATGACATCGACGACCTGCCGTTTCACATCACGCGGCTCGGGCGCGGGCCCCACTACGGCCTGCGGACCGAACGCGTCGACGACTGGCTGACGCTGACGGGCGCGCGCTACCGGCTGCAGTCGGCGCCCGACGGCGGCACGCGTCTGACGCGCGAGGTGTCCTGGCGCCGCCACCTGGCGCCCGGCTTCTACTTCGGCTGGCTGCAGGACGCGATCATGCGGCGGGGACAGGACCGGCTGCTCGAGCTGCTGCGGCAGCAGGTGCCGCCGTCGGAGCCGGCGGGCGTCGCGCGGCCTGCGGTGGCGGTTTTGCCCGCGTCTTCGCGCCTATAATGATGCGTGGCCGACGCCTTCCCGGAGACGCGCTGGACGCGCATCGTCGCGGCGCGCGGCAACGCGGAGCTGCGGCGCGCCGTGCTGGACGAGCTGGTCGCGTCGCGCTGGCAGCCGCTTTACGTGCACCTGCGCAAGCAGGGTCTGCCGCCCGATCGCGCGCAAGACGTCGTGCAGGGATTCCTGGTGCATCTGCTGGAACGCGACTTCATCGTGCGCCTCGATCCCGGACGGGGGCGGCTGCGCGCGTACCTGAAGACGGCGCTCGCCCACTACCTCGCGAACCTGTACGCGGAGGAGTCGGCGCAGAAGCGCGGGGGCGGGCGGGCGGCGCTGTCGTTCGACGACGTCGAGGCGGTCGTCCCGGCGGCGCCCGACGATCCCAGCGCGGCGTTCGATCGGGAGTGGGCGCTGGCGCTGTTCGAGGGCGCGCTCGCCGCGCTGGAAGCCGAGCTCGCGTCGGGCGCGCGCCGGGGCCCGGTGACGGTGGTGCGCCAGCTGTTTCGCTTCGGTGAGGCGGCGCCGTACGAGACGCTGGCAGCCGAGCACGGCATGACCGTCCCGCAGCTGAAGTCGTTCGTGCACCGCGCGCGCGGGCGGTTTCGCGAGCTGTTGCTCGCGCGCGTCGCCGACACCGTTCACACGCGCGAGGAGGCCGAGGCCGAGCTGGGCGATCTGCTGAAGGCGCTGACCGCGTGAGCGCGAGCGCGACCACGAGCGCATGCCCACGGTGCGGGACCGTCGATCCGTCGGGCCGGTTGTCGGTCTGCCCGCGCTGCCTCCTCGCCGATCTCGCCGGCGACAGCGACGCGCCGGCGACAGGCGCGCTGCCGCGCCTGGGCACGGACGCGCTGGTGCTGGAGGCGGAGCTCGGCCGTGGCGGGATGGGCCGCGTCTTCCGCGCGCGTGACGAACGGCTGGGCCGTGCGGTCGCGGTGAAGGTGCTGCGTCCCGAGAGCGCGGCCAACCCCGACTTCCGCGCCCGCTTCGCGCGCGAGGCGCGGACACTCGCGCGCCTCGAGCATTCCGGCATCGTCGCCGTTCACGACTTCGGCACCACGCCGGACGGCGACGGGTACCTGGTGATGCAGCTGGTGTCGGGCGGATCGATCGCCGACCGCCTGCCGCTGCCGGTCGCCGACGCGCTGGCGATCGCGATCGATCTGTGCGGCGCGCTCGCGTACGCGCACGGGCGCGGCATCATCCATCGCGACATCAAGCCGGAGAACGTTCTGGTCGGCGACGACGGCCGCGCGCGACTCAGCGACTTCGGCATCGCGCGCCTCGTCGACCCGACGCCCGAAGATGGCCCGCTGACTCGTCCGTCGATGGTGCTGGGTACCCCCGGGTACATGGCGCCCGAGGCGCGCGCCGGCGCACGGCCCGATCCGCGGATGGACGTGTACGCGGTGGGCGCGCTGCTGAAACACATGCTGACGGGACAGCATCCCGACGGGGCGGCGCCCGGCGGTGCCGCCGTGCCCCCGGCGATCGCCGCCGTGATCGCGCGTGCGACCGCGGTCGATCCGGCGGCGCGCACGGCCGACGCGAAGACGCTGGGCGACGAGCTGACCGCGCTGGCCGCCCAGCTCGAGGCGACGCCGCACGCGGCGTTCGAGCTGCCGCCCGAGGAGCGCATCTGGCGCGGCGCGGTCGCGCTGCTCGCGGCGGTCGCGACCGCCGTCGCGCTGTACGCGGCCCTCGTTTCGCTGACGCCGCGCAAGGTGACCGCCGAAGAGGCGCTTCCGTTCACCGCGTTCGGAACCCAGGCGCTCGCAGATGGTCGCGTCCTGACGCGCGCGCGGTTCGAGGTGTGGCCGACGCTGGGCGCCGCCCTCGCGATCGCGATCGCCCTGGCCACCTACGGTCTGCTGCGGCGGCACTGGCGCACGGCGGGCGTGGAACGGCACGCGCCCGATCGCCCGCTCATCGGCGCGCGCCGGCTGCTGCGCCTGGGCGTCGGGCTGTTCGCGCTGTTCCTGCTGCACCAGCTCGTGGCGCACACGCCCGCCGGCGCCGCCCTCAGCTACATCATCCCGGTCATCGCCGGATCCCTCGAGCTGGTGATGGTCTACCTGTTCTGGGACGCGGTGCTCGAAGCGCAGCAGACCCACCGATCGCTCGCGCGCGAGCCGCTGCTGTGGCTGGGGCTGGCGCTGGCCTTGTTTCCGCCGACCTACGCGAACCTGGCCTGGCTCATCAAGCCGTCGTGAACGCCGCTACTGCAGCTGGACGATCTGCGCGCGGATCTCGCCCTGGTCGAAGTACATCGTGTGAATGTCGACGTAGGTCTGCGAGTCGAGCATCGCGTTCATGTCCGTCGGGTTCATCGACGCGCTCCCCGTCACCGTCCCGTTCATGTCGGGCGTGACAGTCAGCGGGATCAACACCGGGCCAACGGTATCGGTCCCCGACGGGCCGTGAATGTGCGCAGCCGTCGCCGGTGACGACAGCCCGGTGAACTTGCCGGTCACCATGATGTTGCCGGTCGCGCGGTCCAGCGTCACGGTGAGCGTCGCCGTGCCCGGGGTGTTCTGCAGCGGCGGCACCACCTGCATGCCGGTCAAAGTGACGTCGGACCTGAGCACGTTCGCGCCGGTGGTGCCGGTCGTGCCGGCCGTCCCCGGACCGCCAGGCGCCGCGAACCCGTTGTTGTCGTCGTCGCACGACGTGATCGTGCCGGCGACCACCGCGCTCGCAAATCCCACCGCCACCATCAACCTCACGATTTGCCGCTTCACACCCCGACCGTAATCAGCCCTGCGGGCTCAACAATTCCGGGGCGGTCCCGAAGCGGCTCAGCCTAGGGGGCCGCGCCGGCGATCTCGAAGTCGACCACATGATCGGTCGGGCGCGAGATCGCGATGCGGTCAACTCGACCGTTCGCATCCGCGGAGACGTCGACGTCGCGCCAATGGCGCCTGTCGCTTACGTCATGACCGAGGACGCTCCACCGACCGGCGACGAGATCGACGTGGCCGAGGTGAATCGGAACGACCAGAGCCGCGATCGCACGGGCGAGCGCACGTCGGTCGACGGCGGTCGGCGCCTCCACGCCGAGGAACTGCGCCAGGAAGCGCCGCGCCGATCCGTCCTCCGTGCCCGCGATCCAGAAGCGGATGTCATCGCCCTCTTCGCCGCGCTTGAAGGACACCAGCACGCGGTCGCCGATGCAGCCGCTGACGACGTCGGTCACGAAGAAAAGCGTCCCGGGCAGCCAGCGCCCCAGCTCGGCGTGGTCGAGCTCGACCAGCGGATCGCCCATGTAGGCGGGCCCCACCGGCGAGGTGTCGTGAATCTCGGGCGGGTAGCGCCGCTCGTAGGGGAAGCGCGCGCGCAGCGCCGTCGTGATCGCGTGGTGCGGATCGTTGACGAAGAGGGGCGTCGGCGGGATCGCGACGGCCGCCTCGATGGCCGCACGCTCCGCGTCGCGCACGGCGTAGAGGCGCCACCCGATCGCGAGAGCGAGCGCCCCGAGCATCCACACGACAGCCAGGCGCAGCGCGGGGGTCATGGCTTGACGGACAACGGACGCGGGCGCAGGTTCCAGGCCGTCGGGAGGAGGTCGCGATGGCGTTTTCGCTCCGTTCATCCAGCTTCGAGCACGAGGGGACGATCCCCGCGAAGCACACCTGTCAGGGCGACGAGACGACGCCCGCGCTGGCCTGGTCGGGCGCGCCCGCCGGGACCAAGAGCTTCGCGCTCATCGTCGACGACCCCGACGCGCCCGACCCGCGCGCGCCGAAGACCACGTGGGTCCACTGGGTGCTCTACAACCTGCCCGCGACAGCGAGCGCCCTCGCCGAGGCCACGACGACCGCGACCCTACCGCCCGGCACGCTGGAAGGCGTCAACGACTTCGGCCACACCGGCTACGGCGGCCCCTGCCCCCCGATCGGTCGCCACCGCTACTTCCACAAGCTCTACGCCCTCGACGCCGTCCTGGCGGATCTGCACAAGCCGAAGAAAGCGGATCTGGAGAAGGCGATGAAGGGGCACGTGCTCGGCGAGGCGCAGCTGGTGGGGACGTACGCGAAGGGGAAATGAGGAACGGGGAACGTCAGACGAGCGAGCGCAGGTACCATCCGACCTGCTTCCGCCGCTGGTACCCGGGCAACGATCGCCACGCGTCCCGCAGATCCGCCTGCGCCTTCACCGCGCCCGACGCGTCCTTGCGGGCCTTGCAGACGCGCAGGCGCTTGGCGCGGCCTTCGATGTTCGAGCTGTTGATCTTCACGTAGCGCTCGAGCGCATCGTCGGCGTCGTCCCAGCGCCCGAGCGCGATCAGCGCGTCGGCGGCGCGCAGGTAGGCCTCGCCGTACTGGAAGTTGGGCTCGCGGTGCGCGACGCCGACCAGCGCCTCGACGGCCTTCTCGTGGTTGCCCGCCTGCAGGTGCGCGACGCCTGAAAGATAAAGCAGCTCGACGGAGCTGGGATCGCGCGCGAGCGCCTGTTCCAGCAGCGGCAGCGCGCGCCGCGGACGGTGCTTCTCCAGCCAGATCTTCGCGAGGTCGCGGCGCGCCGTCGCGTTCGACGCGTTCGCTTCGATGTCGGCCTGCAGCGATCGCACGCGCGCCTGGTGCTTGAAGAACAGGATCGGATCGGGCAGCCAGCGCCGCGCCAGCAAGCCGATCACGATCACGATCAGGAAGCTCGGGTGCGACGAGACGGCCGCGAGCAGCGCCGGCGCGACGATCCAGATGAGGTAATACGAGCCCCAGCCCGCGTTCGAGCCGCTCGCGCCGCGGCCGCGCATGAAGAGGAAGTAGAACGCGGCGGCGAGCATCACCGTTCCGAACAGCCCCGAACGGCCGGACAGCATCGCCCCGAACCCCATCGCTGGGCTGACCTGCGCGTCGTCGTACCGGCCGGCGCTGCCCCGAAGACGCTGCTCGGCACGCCGCCGACTCTCGGTTTGCTCGGCGCGCGCGACCTCTTCGCTGTCTTGCGCTTGCTCATCCGCGGCGACGACGTCATTTTCGGAAGCGAGCGCACCCATCGGCGCGAGCGCCATCAACGCCAGCAGCGACGCGACGGCCAGCGCCGCGCGGCGTGAGCACACCGCGCGCGGCCGCCGTGCACGCGCCCCGCCAGCGAACGTCGCGGCCATCCCAGCCGATTGTGCCATAATGCCGGCCTCGCTTGTTCTACTCACCTATGCGCCATCGAGTCGGTTTGCCGTCCGGTCGTGCTCCTGGAATCGGACGGGGCTTCTTAACGCTGGTCGCGGCCTGCGGCCTTGCGGTCGTCGCGTGTGATCACCCGGGCGGCGGGGGCGTGTTCAGCGGCGCCGCCGGCGACGTCGGGACGACCGGCAGCGGGGGCAACAGCTCCCCGACGGGCACGGCCGGCACCGGCACGGCGGGGACCAGCGCCACGGGCGTGGCGGGGACCAGCGGCGCCGCTGGCGACGTCGGGACGACCGGAACCGCCGGCACCGGTGGCGACACACTTCCGACAGGCACGGCCGGCACCTCCGGAGACGCGGGCACGTCAGGGACCGCGGGAACGACCGGAACCGCAGGGACCGGCGCGGCCGGCACCAACGGCGACGCAGGAACGACGGGGAGCGCCGGAACCACCGGCAGCGCGGGCACCACCGGCGCGGGCGGCAACGGCAACAACCTGATCGCGAACGGCGACTTCGGGGGCGGCGCCACCAACTGGCACACCGAGAGCGGCAACGGCAACGTCAACGGCAGCGGCGCCTACTGCGTCAGCAACCCGGGCGCCGCGCTGATCGGCTATGACGCGCCGTCGAGCACCCCGCTCGCGTTGATGAGCGGGACGTCCTATCGATTCTCGTATCAGGCGTCGGGCGCCGGGACCCTGCACGTGAAGGTCGGGATGGCCGCGCAGCCCTTCGGCGACATCTACACGGCGGACGACGCGCTGGGCAGCAGCCTGCAGACGTTCACGCACACCTTCACGCCGACGGCGAGCAACAACGCCGGCCTCGCGTTCACGTTCTCGGGCGCGGGCAGCGCCACCGTCTGCCTCGACAATGTCACGCTGACCACGAATTAAAGCTACGTCCAGCCGACCGGGATCAGCGCGCCCGACGTCACCGTCTGCGCGGGCGACACCAGCCAGGCGATCACGGCCGCGATCTCGGCGGGCTTGGTCCACCGGCGGTGATCGGCGTCGGGCATCGCGGCCCGGTTGGCGGGCGTGTCGATCGTCCCGGGCAGCACGGCGTTCACCAGGATGCGCTCCTCGGCGACCTCGTCGGCCAGCGCGCGCACCATCGCGCTAACCGCCGCCTTCGACGCCGTGTACGCGACGGAGAAACCGGTCGCGACCGTCGCCGCGCGCGAGCTGACGTTGACGATGCGCCCGCCCGCCGCCTTGGCGCGCATGTTGCGCACCGCCTCGCGGCTGCACAGGAACGCGGTCGCCAGGTTGACGTCCAGCTGGCCGCGCAGATCGGCCAGCGACGTGTCCGCGATCAGCGCCGCCTTGAAGCCGCCCGCGACGTGGATCGACGCCCACAGCGGCGGACAGCGCGCGTAGAACGACGTCACCGCCGCCTCGTCGGCGAGGTCGACCCCCTCGACGGCGAGGATGCGCGTGTGGCGCGGCAAGCGATCGGCGTCGTCGCGCACGGGCAGGTGACAGATTGCGCCGGCCGCGAGCATCGCCTCGACGACCGCCGGCCCGAGGCCGCCCGCGGCCCCCGTGATCACCACGTGCCTCTCCGCGAGCTCCATGGCGCGGATGATAACGCCGATCAGGACGATCGCTTCTCGCGCCGGTAGAGCGTCGAGATGTCGACGCCGAGGATCTGCGCGGCCCTGGCTTTGCTCCCGTCGACCGACTTCAAGACCGCGGCGATGTAGCGTTCCACCAGCTCGTCGAGCTTCAGCGTGCTCTGCACCAGGCGCGGGATCGGATCGCCGCCCCCCTTCGGACCCAGCGCGTGCTTCACGTCGTCGAGTCGCGCCAGCGGCGCCGACGCCGTCACCACCAGCCGCTCGATCAGGTTCTCGAGCTGCCGGACGTTGCCCGGCCAATCGCAGCCGGCCAGGAAGTCGAGCGCGTCCGGCTCGACGCCCACCAGCGCCGATTGCGGCGAGCGCTCCCGGCTGCGCGCCAGAAAATGCTCGACCAGCACCGGGATGTCATCGCTGCGCTCACGCAGCGCCGGAACCGCGACGCGCAGCACGTCCAGCCGGAAGAACAGGTCCAGCCGGAACAGGCCCTGGTCGACCAGCTGCGAGAGATCCTTGCGGGTCGTGGCGATGCACCTGACGTCGACGGTCAGCGTGGTCTCGGTCCCGACGGGCCGGACCTCGCCCGACTGAAGGACGCGCAGCAGCTTCCCTTGAAGCGCCAGCGGCAGATCGCCGATCTCGTCGAGGAAGATGGTGCCACCCTGCGCCTCCACGAACAGCCCGCGGCGATCGCTCGCCGCGCCCATGAAGGCGCCGCGCGCGTGGCCGAAGAGCTCGCTCTCCAGCAGCGGCTCGGGCAGCGCGGCGCAGTTCACCGCGACGAACGGCCGTTCGGCGCGCGGGCCGCCCGCGTGGATCGCGCGCGCGACGACCTCCTTGCCGGTGCCGGTCTCGCCGCTGATCAGCACCGCCGACGCCGCGTCGGCGACCTTCTCGATCAACGAACGCAGCTGGCGCATCGACGCGCTGTCGCCCAGCAGTTGCCGCGACGACGTGCTCTCGCGCAGCATGCGGCGGAGCAGCGCGTTCTCCTTCGACAGGGCGCGCTCGCGTCCCGCACGCTCGACCAGCGATCGCAGCGCGTCCAGTTGAAACGGCT
>Ga0070683_100000506_pt1 | contig 27303 bp, 12 predicted proteins | sample KBSC713LmetaG_FD_64662 | JGI IMG/M metagenome (GOLD analysis project Ga0070683, IMG submission 64662) | Corn rhizosphere microbial communities from Kellogg Biological Station, Michigan, USA - KBS C7.1-3L metaG | ecosystem: Host-associated > Plants > Roots > Rhizosphere ... | reverse complement strand
CGAGCCGCGATTCGGCGACGATCTCGACGCCGTGAACGCGGCCCGACGGATGAGCACTCTTCGGATGATGGATCATGGGTCGCCCCCGTGCCGATGATGTGGACGCCGAGCAGACGACGGTCGTCGCGATGGAAGAGCATTTTGAAAAAACCGCTGTCGTCGCCGACGATCTGTCCGCGCGCGATCTCTCGATACCGGGCGACACCGACCTCGTAGGGAACGCGCGCCTTCGTCAGCTCGGACTCCGTCGCGCCGACCATCGAAATCTCCGGCACGGCGTAGATCCCGATCGGGAAATGCGAGGCCATCGGAGCGGCGGGAATTCCAAGCGCGTGACACGCGGCGAGGCGCCCCTGCTCACTCGACGTCGCCGCGAGGCTTGGATATCCGATGACATCACCAGCGGCAAAGACGTGCGAGACCGTCGTTCTGAATTCCTTGTCGACGACGATTCGACCGCGCGCGTCGGCAGCCAGACCGGCATTCTCGAGCAAAAGCTCGGCGGTCGCGCCAACACGACCAACTGAAAACAGTGCGGCGTCCGCTACGATTCGCTTTCCGGATTCCAACGTCAGCACGGCGCGCGGATTGGCGCCGCCCTCCGCCTCGAGTGACTCCACTGCCTCGCCAAGACGGAAGACGCATTTGTTCTTTCGCATCTGGTGGATGAGCTCATCCACGATTTCCGAATCGAGAAACTCCAATGGGCGGTCGCGTTTGTCGACGACGACCACTTCGGTTCCGAGCGCCGAGAACATCGATGCGTACTCGATGCCGATGACACCGGCGCCAACGACGGCGAGGGTCCGCGGCAGTCGCTCGAGGCGCGTGATGTCGTCGCTCGTGATGACGACGCGCGTGTCGCTCGCGACTCCGGGCGGAGACATGGCGTGCGTACCCGTCGCGATCAGGACGTTCGCCGTCGTGATCTCGCGCCATCCGTCGGGACCGGTCACCCGCAGGCGATGCGGATCAACGAACGACGCCCCGCCGCACATCACGTCGACGCCATTGCGACCGAGTTGGTTCGCGATGACGCCGCCTTCGCGATCGACAACCTCGCCGACGCGAGCCAGGAGCTGCTCGACGGTCGGACGTGACTGCACGCGTTGCGCCGAGCCGGCCATGCGCGAAGCGCCGACGGCCCAGACCACCGCTTCGCGAAACGTCTTGCTCGGGATCGTGCCTGTGTCGAGGCACACGCCGCCAAGCGTTCCTCGCTTCTCGATCAGCGCGACGCGTCTTCCGGTTTTCGCCGCCTGAACTGCTCCGCGCTGTCCCGCGGGACCACTTCCGATGCAGACGAGATCGTAGTCGAAGTTTTCCATTCGCACGGATTTATGCGGTTCGGCCGCCAGATGCCACCTCTCAGTATCGGCCGCATTGCAACGAAGGTCGCGCACCGAACCGCCGACTGCTTCAGGATCCCGTCGACGAAATCGAGAACGGCGGAACTATCAGATCTTGCCAATACATCAATTGTTGATGTATGCTGCGGTCAGAGACTCGGCGAGGGATGATGCGCGAACCACGATGGCGACGATATCTCCGATTCTGGCGTCCCGACTCGGCGCGAGACGTTGACGACGAGCTGCGATTCCACTTCGCGCAACGAGTCGAAGAGTTCGAAGCGGCCGGCGCGTCGCACGACGATGCCGTCGCCGAAGCGCGCCGAAGATTCGGAGACGTGTCGGCCGTTCGCACTGAGCTCGTCGACATCGATGTGCGAATCGTCCGCCGTGGCGACGCGGCAGCTTGGCGTGACGCGCTCGCCCAAGATGTTCGATACGCAATTCGCAGTCTGCGACGGCAACCCGTGTTCGTTGGGGCGGTTGTCGTCACGCTCGCGTTGGCGGTCGGCGCGAATGTTACCGTGTTCTCCCTCGTCGACGCACTCTTCTTCCGGCCGCCGAGTGGCGTGGCCCATGCGAGCTCGCTCCGGCGTCTGTACGTCGACCAACCGAATCTCGCCGGGATCGTCGCCGGCAAACCGATCCAAGGCCGATTCAGTTACGACGAGTTTCAGTCGATCCGCGACGCGAGCCACGATGTCGCGCGCGTCTCGATCGACTATTCGATCGACTCCGTCGACATCGCCGTCGGTCAAGCATCGAGCGTCGCCGGCGTCTCGTACGCGACGGCCGACTTGCTCCCGATGCTCGGCGTGCGAATCGAGCGAGGGCGAAGTTTCTCCGAGGCGGACGACGATGTGAACACACCGTCGGACGTGGCCGTCGTGAATCGCGATCTCGCGACGCGACTGTTCGGTGACGCTGAATCCCTCGGACAAGAGATTCGAATCTCAGATCGCGTTTACCGCGTCATCGGCGTGTCGGCGCCGTCGTTCAATGGCCTTGGATTGTCCACGACGTCGATCTGGGTTCCGTTCAGCTCGAGAGACGGTCACCGACCGCGAGGGGACGCGCCATGGTATAAGCAGGGCAGCTACATCCTTCTCGTCGCTCGATTGTTGCCCGGTGTAACCGACAAGTCGTTCGAGACGCGCGCGACGCTTGGATATCGGCGGGTGAACGCGACGACCGCGCCGGCGTACGTCAACGCGCGCGTCCTCGCCGGTCCCATTCAGGATGCACGAGGGCCGGGCAACTCGAGTCGCGAAGAGATGATCGCTCCGAGGCTCGCTGCCGTCGCGCTGCTGTTGTTCGTCATCGCGTGCGCGAACGTCGCGAACCTGCTGCTCGCTCGATCTTGGACGCGCCGGCATGAGTTCGCCGTTCGCGCGGCGCTCGGCATCTCTCGCTCGCGACTCGCGATGCTCGTTGTCGTTGAAGCATTGCTGCTCGCGACGCTTTCGGGAGCGACGTCGCTGATTGTCGCGCATTGGGCGGGCGGCGTGTTGCGCACACAGCTTCTCCCGCGAGTACGCTGGTCCGAGGCAGTGCTGGCGCCACGTGTCATGGTGTTCGTCGCGCTCATCACGTTTCTTGCCGCGCTACTCGCTGGCGCCGCTCCGGTCCTCTTCGTTTCTCGCCGGCAAAACGTCGACGCTTTCAGATCCGGATCAGCCCAGAGCAGCGCACGGCGAAGCCGGCTTCGTTCCGGATTGATTGTCGTGCAAGCGGCGCTGGCAGTGGTTCTCGTCGTCGGGGCTGCACTATTTGGAAGGAGTTTGCAAAACGTGCGACACATCAATCTCGGATACGATCAGGATCGTGTCGTCGTCGCGTCGGTCTACTTCCCGGATCGCCTGCCGCATTTGGAGACGGGCGCGGTGCTCACCGAGGTCGCTGAACGCCTCCGCACATTGCCCGGCGTTGCCGGAGCGGTGACGACGTTCGGCGGTCCGGTCGACAGTTGGTACGGGTCTCAGTTGTACCGTGTCGACGCAGATTCGGCGCACCCGATCTCGAAATCGCCGAACTACATCGGCGTTCCGCACGAGTATTTCCGAATCACGGGCACGCGGATTCTCCAGGGACGCGGATTTCTCCCCTCAGATCGACGCGATGGAGAGCCGGTGATCGTCATCGGTGCGGGGATGGCGAAACAACTTTGGCCGAATGAGTCGCCGATCGGGCAATGCCTTCGTCCAAACTCGCCCGCGAATCCGTGCTATCGCGTCGTCGGAATCGCTGAGGACGCGCACGAATTCCGAATCGTTACTCCGTACTCGGAAACACAGTTCTACTTTCCGATCGAGCAGATGCCGGTCAAGAATCGTTCGCCGAAGACGATCGTCGCGCGCGCAGCAGGGCCGTCGAGTGACGGCCTCGCGACGACGCTTCGGACAATGCTCATCGCTCAGTTCCCTGCTGCGCAGGTCAGATCGATGTCCATCGCGCGCGCGCTCGAACCGCAGATGCGGCCGTGGATCCTCGGCGCTCGTGTGTTTGCCGCGCTGAGCGGACTCGCATTACTCGTCGCGGCGATCGGCGTGTATGCGATGGCGGCGTTCGAGGCGCGCCAGCGGACGCGTGAGATCGGCGTACGCATCGCTCTGGGCGCGCGCGCTGGAGACGTCGTCGCGCTGCTCGTGAAGGAAGGAAGTCTCGTCGTCGCGGTCGGGATCGCGGTCGGAAGCATCGCGGCGATTGGCGCCGGCCGATTCGTCGAATCGATTCTCTTCGGCGTGTCGTCTCGCGATCCGGTGTCGATCATCGGTGCATCGGGCGTCCTGATCGCCGTAGCGGCAGTCGCGAGCTTCTTCCCGTCATGGCGCGCGACGAAGGTTGACCCCGTGAGCGTTCTTCGATCGGAGTAACCGGCGGTCTGGCAAACGGGAACCGGCGTCGCAGGTCATCCCGCGTCGGGTTCCTAAGTACGTTCACTCCGCTCGCAATGCGACGGCCGGATCGATGCGCGACGCTCGCAGCGCTGGACCTGAGCACGCGGCGATCCCGACACCAGCAAGCAGCAAGACTGCTCCCGCGAACGTCGTCGGATCGTGCGACGTCACGCCGAAGAGGAGGCCGCTGAGGAGCCGGGACGTGAGAATCGAACCTGCGCCGCCGATGATGATCCCGAGCGCGATGAGAGCTCCTCCCTCGGCGAGAATCATTCGCCGCAGTCTTTCGGGACCCGCACCCAATGACATTCGGATCCCGAGCTCCGAGGTGCGTGACCGTACTGACGAGGCGAGCACGCCGGCGATGCCGACGATCGCGATCAAGAAGGCGAGCCCTGCGAAGGATGCGACGAACATTGCATTGAGCCGCCGCGGTACGACAGCCGCATCGCGAATCTCTTCCAGCGTCTTGACGCCTGTCACCGCCTGTCCCGAAGAAGCATCGCGAATCGACTGCACGATCGATCTCTCGAGAGCGACCGGGTCCGATTTCGTCGACACGAGCATCGTCAGGCCCATCATGCCGGTTTGCGCAAACGGGAGAAAAACCGCCGGCGTCGGATCGGTTTCGAGGCCCGCGTCGCGCGTATCTCCGACGACGCCGACGATGGTCCGCCAGCTCGTCGCGTTCGGGATGAAACTCGACGACGCGGTCCACGCGATACGCTTTCCGATCGGATCCTCGTCGCGGAATACTTGCTTGGCAAGTGAGCGACTGACGACGGCCACGAGCGGCGCGTCCTCCTGATCAGTCTTCTGAAAGACACGACCTTTGATCAGCGGAATACCCGAGACCGTGAAGTAATTCGGATCAGCAGTCTTGAGCGCCGCTCGCGGCGTCGGCTGTCCCGCTAACGAGCGATCTTCCACTTGAAAATCGAGAACGCCAGCGCGCCGGAGCGGATTCATCAAGCCGAGCGCCACCTGTGCAACGCCGGGAGATGCGGCGACGCGATCACGCAGCGCCTCGTAGCGCGCATGGTAGTCGGCGAGCTGTGTCGGACCGTTCGTGCGCATCGGCGGCAGCTCGAGCGACACGACATTTTCAACCCGTACACCGCTGTCGACCGAATCGAGACTCAGCAGCGTCCGCAAGAGAAGACCGGCGCCAGTCAGCAGCACCATGCACACCGCCAACTGCACGACGACGAGCGACCGTTGGAACCGCTTTGCTCCGCGGCCGAGCGTTGCGCGGCGACCCGCGGGCGCCAATGCCGCGCCGGGAGCGCCCGCCTTGCGAAGGCCGGGGATGAACGAAAGAATGACCGCCGCGGTGGCGCTCGTGATCAACGCAACGAACAACACCGTGCGATCGATTCCAATCTCTGGCGCACGTGGCGTCAATTGCGCGGCAAACGCCGTGAGCAACTTCAAGGACGCAACCGAGACGACAATGCCGAGGATGCCGCCGGCGAGTGCCAGCACGAGATTCTCGACGAGCAGCAACCGCCGCAGTCGCCCGTAGCCCGCGCCGAGCGCGAGGCGGACGACGATCTCGCGCTCACGTTCGGCGCCTCGCATCAGCGTGAGATTCGAGACGTTCGCGCAAGCGACGAGCAGAACGAACGCCGCGGCGCCCATGAGGAGCCAAAACATGAGCTTCGCGCGCTCGTTCACGGCTTCACGCAGTGTTGCAAGCTCGATCTCATAGTGGCCCTTGGCGTCGTACGACGCGGGATTGTCCCGGTGCATGTTCGCCGCGAGCCGATCGACTTCGGCACGGGCCTGTTCCGTGGTGGTGTTCGGCGCGAGACGCGCGAACACTTCCGTCATGCGATGGCCTCGCGATGTCGCCATCGCCGCGCTGAGGTGGTGAGCACTCGTGACGATGTTCACCAACACGTCGGTTTCGTAGGGATACTGTGGCGCGGACTGGACGACGCCGACGATGGTCGAGAGCGTGCTGTCGAATCGAACCGCGCGGCCGATGACGGATGGATCGCCGCCGAAATGCTCCATCCAGAATTGGTATGAAAGAACTGTGACAGAGGGTGCCGACGGCACGTCGTCGATCGCGCCGATCAATCGGCCGACGATCGGCCTCAGTCCCATCACATCGAAGTAATTCCCGCTGACGACTCCCGCGTTGACGACTGTCGGATGCCCATCGGCGTCGAGCAGCGGAAGCGACGTCGTCGAGAAGTCCGCGACTTGTGACAACGTCTTCGAGCCGGCGCGCAAATCAACGATCTCGGGAACGGAGAACGTGGCGTTGCGAACTCCGAGCCCCGGCGCGGCCTGCCGCAGGTACACGATTCGCTCGCCGTCGCGGTTCGGCAGCGGCTTGAGGAGCGTTCCCCGAAGCAGTGCGAACATCGCGGTGTTCGCGCCGATGCCGAGGGCAAGCGTTGCGACGACGGCGAGCGTGAACACGCGCGCCCGGCGCAGACTTCGCGCGGCGAAGCGGATGTCGCCCAAGAGCTCCTCGGCCCAGCGGGTTCCGCGCGTATCACGCGCCTGCTCTTTGTGATACGTGATGTTGCCAAGGGCGCGCCGTGCGGCGTCGCGCGCCGAGATCTGGTCCATTCCGCGTCGAACGTTCTCCGCGGTTTGCTGGTCGAGGTGATACGCCAATTCGTCGTCGAGCTCGCGGTCGACGACCCCTTTGCGAAAGAGAGAGCGAAGGCGCAGGGGAACGAGCCGAATCAGGCGGTCGATGGTCATTTCACACCTCGTGTGCTTCCCTCGGTTACCGCTATGACGGTAGGATTTGTCCACTCGGTAAGCAAGGGGGCATCCCCGGTCGGCCGAGGAGTTTTGCAGAAACCAGACGTCTGCCGAACGATGGCACGACGTTCGCTTCGGCGAGACGCGTCTACCACCGTCCGAGCGATCAATGCCTGACTTCACCGTCGGCTATTTTGTCGGCAGCCTCGCCAAAAACTCGATCAACAGAAAGCTTTCCGTCGCGCTGACTCGGCTCGCGCCGCCGGAGCTGGCGATGCGCGAGATTCCGATCGGCGAGCTGCCGCTTTACTCATACGACTACGACAAGGACTATCCCCCGCCAGCGCGGGCGCTCAAGGAAGCAATCGCGGAGGTCGACGCCGTGCTCTTCGTGACGCCCGAGTACAACCGGTCGATTCCCGGCGCGCTCAAGAACGCGATCGACTGGGGGAGTCGCCCGTGGGGAACGAACTCATTCGCGAGAAAGCCGTCGGGGATCGTTGGAACGTCGCCCGGCAAGATCGGAACGGCCGTGGCGCAACAGCACCTTCGCAGCATCATGGCCTTCTGCAACTCGCCGTTGATGAACTCGATCGAGTCGTACATTCAGTTCACGCCGGGGCTGATCACCGACGAAGGCGAGGTGACGGCGCCGGACACCAAAGAATTCCTGCGGAACTACATGCAGGAATTCATGGCGTTCATCGAGCGAGTGTACATGGCGCTGCCGCGCGACCGCGTCTGAACCGCTAAGGTGCCGGCGGATTGAAGGCGACGCCGGCGTGCTGCGCTTCGATCCAGCTCTTGTGGTAATTCGGATCCTCGAAGTCCATCGCCTGCTTCGCGACCTTCAGCGGACGGAACGAGTCCATCATGACAGCGAGCTCGTTCGTCTCCTTCGCGCCGATCGATGCTTCAGCGCGACCCGGGTGCGGGCCATGCGGAATTCCGTCGGGGTGATGCGTGATGCTTCCGAACTCGATGCCCTTTCGGCTCATGAATTCACTCGACGCGTAGTACAGCACTTCGTCCGAGTCGACGTTCGAGTGGTTGTACGGCGCGGGCACCGCGTTCGGATCGAAGTCGTACGGACGCGGACAGAACGAGCAGACGACGAATCCGTCGCCCTCGAACGTTTGGTGAACCGGAGGCGGCTGGTGCACGCGACCGACGATCGGCTCGAAGTCGCGGATGTTGAATGCCCAGGGATAGAAGTAGCCATCCCAACCGACGACGTCGAACGGGTGGTGGTCGAGGATCAGCTCGTTGATGCCGTCGTATTGCTTCACGAGCAGGCGGAAGTCGCCCATCTCATCGTGCGTGACGAGCTTCTGCGCAAGGCGAATGTCGCGCTCGGAATACGGCGCGCCTTCCTTCAGCTGGCCGAATTCGTTGCGATAGCGCTTCGGCCAACGAACGTGGCCGCGGCTCTCCATGACGAGCAGCTTTGGCGCGTCGGCAGCTGAATCGAAGCGATAGCGGTGCAGAATGCCGCGATGAATGACGAGGTAGTCGCCCTCGCCAAATGGCAACTCGCCGAACACCGACTCGAGCGTACCCGCGCCCTTCGCGACGTACACCAACTCGTCGGCCTGGGCATTCCGATAGAAGTGCTCATCTTGCTCGCTCGGCTCGACGTATGACATCGCGATGTCTTGGTTGAAGAGCATCGGGATTCGATCGAGGGTCGGGCTGCCGCCTTTCTTCGCTCGGGCCGTGAGAAAATGCCGGTGACGGAGCGTTTGGTCCGGATCGGCCTCGAGCTTCGTCTCACGCAGACGCTTCACCGATTTCACGGTCGTCGGCGGGTGCGTGTGATACAGCAGCGCCGACGTGCCTGTGAAACCCTCGTGCCCCATGAGCTCTTCGGCGTAGATGCCGCCGTTGGGCCGGCGGAAGGCCGTGTGCCGTTTCCGGGGTATGCTTCCCAACGTGTGATAGATTGGCATTTGTTTATAGCGATCTCTAATGGAGCTGGCTCTCCAGGTCACAGATCGCAGGTCACGGGTCTCAGGAAATGACGCTGAGACCGGAGACCCGCGACCCGAGACCTTCGGAGTCCGAAGCTATATCGACTCGCGATTAGTGCGCTGCGATCAAAGATTTCCCCGCAATGCCTGCTCTTGTTCGATTGCCTCGAACAGCGCCTTGAAATTGCCCTTCCCGAAGCTGCGCGCACCTTTCCGCTGAATGATCTCGTAGAACAGCGTCGGACGGTCCTGCACCGGCTTCGTGAAAATCTGCAGCAAGTAGCCGTCCGGGTCACGATCGACGAGAATACCGAGCGCCTCGAGCTGGTCGAGCGGCTCGTCGATCTTCCCGACGCGGTTCTGCAGCTCGGTGTAGTAGGTCGTCGGCGCGCGGAGGAACTCGATGCCCCGGTCGCGAAGCGTCGTCACCGTCGAGATGATGTCGTCCGTCGCGAGCGCGAGGTGCTGCACACCAGGGCCGCGATAGAAATCGAGGTATTCGTCGATCTGCGACTTCTTCTTGCCAGCGGCCGGCTCGTTGATCGGGAATTTGATCCTCTCGTTTCCGTTCGACATCACCTTCGACATCAGCGACGAATACTCCGTCGAGATGTCTTCGTCGTCGAACGAGATGAGGTTCTTGAATCCCATCACGCGCTCGTAGAACCCGACCCAATAGTTCATCTTCCCGAGCTCGACGTTGCCGACGCAGTGGTCGACGTGGAGCAGGCCGGTTTCCTCCGGCTGATAGCGCCATTCGCGTTTTTGAAAGCCCGGCATGAACGGGCCGCGATAGTTCTTGCGCTCGACGAGCGAATGGATCGTGTCACCGTAGATGCGCATGCCCGCGGTGACGACTTCGCCGTCCTCGTCCTTCGCGACGCGCGGCTCGTATGCGGACTCCGCTCCGCGCTCGACGGCCTTCTCATAAGCGTCGCGCGCGTCGTCGACCCAGAGTGCGATGTCGCGCACACCGTCGCCGTGGCGATTGACGTGGTCGGCAATCTCACCGTCAGGACCAAGAGCCGACGTCAGCACGAGTCGGATCTTGTTCTGCACGAGCAAGTAACTCACGCGATCTCGGACGCCGGTCTCGGGACCGCGATAGGCGATCAGTTGATATCCGAACGTGCCCTGATAAAAACGCGCTGCTTGCTTGGCGTTGCCGACCCAGAACTCGATGTAGTCGGTGCCGTTGATCGGGAACGTGTCGTGAACGGATTCGGTGGTCGAATCCACAGTCGCCATAGTCATAAGTGTGCTCCGTCGGTCGGCGCGGAAGGGCGGACGAGCGGATATCTGGCCGCTGTCGCCTTCTGAGATTGGCGGAGCGCCGACCCAATGTCCAATATATTGTAAGTACACTTTCGATATCGGATCGATAATGATCGAGATTCGACACCTCCGTTACTTCATCGCCGTCGCCGAAGAGCTTCACTTCGGCCGCGCAGCCCGCCGGCTCGGCATCGCTCAGCCGCCGCTGAGCCTGCAAATCCAGAAACTCGAAGCCGAACTGGGCGTCGCCCTATTCGAGCGAACGAGTCGGCGCGTTCAGCTGACGGCAGCCGGGGAAACGCTACTCGACGAAGGGCGCCGCGCACTCGAAGGCGTCCGATCGGCAACTGACGCGGCCGTTCGCGCGGCACGTGGCGAGACTGGCTCGCTGACGATCGCGTTCGCGGCGTCGGTCATGTTTCTCACGCTGCCCCGTATGATCCGCAACTTCCGCGAAGAGTTTCCAGGCGTGCGGCTCGAGCTTCGCGAACTGCCCACCGGACAGCAAATCGCCGCGCTTCGAACGGGCGAGCTCGACATCGGATTCTTGCGAGAGCCGCCGAGCGATGATGTGTTCGTTACAGAGACGGTGATACGAGAGCAGCTCGTGCTCGCGCTCAGCAAGCGCCATCCGCTCGCGACGCGAAAGCGGCTTCGATTGATCGACGTCGCGAACGAAGACTTCGTGTTGTTTCCGCGGGATCTCGCGCCCGGACTTCATGCTCACGTCCTCGCCATGTGCGCCGAAGCAGGCATTCATCCGCGGATCGTTCAGACGAGCCGCGAGCTGTACACGACGATCAGTCTCGTCGAAGCGGGAATCGGTGTGACGATCATTCCCGAGTCGGTCCGAAAAATGGGATGGCGCGGCGTGCGCTATTTCCCCATCGCTTCGCCGTTCTCGACGACGCGCATCGACGCCGCGTGGAGACCAGATAATCGCAGCCCGATCGTTCCAGCATTTCTCGCGATCGCGAGATCAGAGCTTCGCAGCTGACGCGACGGATGGCGAATCCGTCTCGTTCGGGTTTGTTTTTTGCCTCCCGCCAATCCCCTTTGAAATGACAACCAAACTCATTGCTCTCGCATCGGCGTTGATCGCAGTCGCAGGATGTGCATCCGGCTCGGCGGCGACGAAGCCCGCGAGTGCATCCGCAACTCCGAGCGGAAGCTCCGGCCTCATGCCGGAATTCGTCGTTCCGGGCACGCGCAACTCGCCGTTTTCAGGCGTCGTACGCGTCGGCAACACGCTCTACGTGTCAGGACAAATCGGAACCGACAGCAGCGGCAAGCTTCCGGCGGGCGGCATCGGCGCTGAGACGACCGAAGCGATGAAGCACATCTCGAAGCTCCTCATGCAGGCCGGGTCGTCGCTCGATCACATCGCGAAGTGCACGGTCATGCTATCCGACATGAGTCAGTGGAACGCGATGAACGAGGCGTATGTCGCGTTCTTTCCGAATCGACGCCCGGCGCGAAGCTCGTTCGGCGCAACCGCGCTCGCTCAGGGCGCGCACGTCGAGATCGAGTGCATCGCGACGGCGTAGCTGAAACAGCCCGAACCGCAGTTCGCGATTCGGGCCGTTCGTCGTACAATACCAGTTTGCTCAAGCCTTACGATCGAGGCATCCCGTGAACAACGGGTTGACCTGTTCGCTGCTCGGCACGGGGAAATTTTCGTCCGTGCCGTAGTTGCCGCCCTTGAAGTAGAGACCAGTCGGGAAGACCTGATCGTCCGTACGTCCGTACTGACGAACGAGACGGCGAAGATCCGGCAAACGCTGGCCTCGGCCGAACGTCCAGAACGCTTTCTCGCGGAACAGGAGCGAGGTTGCGTCGGTCGCATTCGCCGGCGTCGCGAGCGGCGGTAAAACCGGAACCGCTGTGACGCCAATCGTCGGCTGGGCAGCGCGCAGCGCGTTGAGAATCGTCATCATGCCGGCGATGTCGTTCGCCTGAAGCTTTGCTTCAGCTTCGTAGAGTCGAGCGTCGACACCTGATGCGAGAACGAGCGGATCAAACTGCCCCTTATACAACAGCGAGAGATAGAACGGCCGGGTCACGCCATCTTCGGGTGGAACCTTCGGCGTCAGGAGGTCACCGTTGGCGACGGGAACGCGCGGGTCGTTCGCCGAGACAAACGGCAACGCATTCTTGATGACGACCTTGTTTCCGCCGATGATGTCGAAGCTGTCGGCGACACCGATGCGAGCGGTCGAGTTGTTCAGCGTCCACATGCCGTTCGCTCCGGAGACCGACGAGAACGTCATGTCATAGACAAATGATGTCGGCACTGCAGTGACGAGCGCCGCCGCCGCACCGGCATTCGCCTTGTCTTTCGCAATCAAGACGCGCGCCTTCCAAACGCGCGCGGCGCGGTTGATGTATACGCTTCCGGCATCGCTGCCCTTTCCGCTCAATGCCAGCGCCGTATCAAGATGCGCCGACGCGCTGTCGTACACCTGCTGGATCGTCAGTGGCGCGCCGTTGACGCTGACACCGTTGTCCGTGTGCCCAAGGGGGATGCCGTTGCAGTAGTTGTCTGCCATCGTCATCTCGAAGAACGCGAGCTCCATGTAGAGCTCTCCAATGAGCGCACTGCTGTCAGCGTTGAACTGCTTCATCGACTTGATCGCGTCGCGAATGAATCCTCGGGACTGCGTCACCCCGTTGTAGTTCCATGAGACGGCGGCGTCGGTCAAACGCTGATCCGCGTTGATCCGGTCCGACGAGAAATCAGCATTCTTGTATTCGTCGGCCAGCGTTCCGGCGTATTCCCAAATCGATTCGCCGGCCTGCACCTGCTTGTATCGGCCGATGGCGCCGACACGCAGCGCGAGCGCCGCCGTCGGCGAACCGACAGCTGAGGGATCGACGAGCCCGGGATTCTGTGGCGCGAGAAGCTCCGTTTTCACTCGGTCGCAGCCGACGACGGCGAGCACGGCCATCGTCGACACGATCACGCCCGCCCGAGCGCGATTCAAATTCTTCAACATTCGTATCGTCCTCGGTATGGGTTAGTACTTCAGGTTGAGACGGAAGGTGATGTAGGTCGGCGGCGGCGAGGTATTGAAGTCGTTCTGCACTTCCGTCGTCGTGAGACCGTAGTTCTGCTCTGGATCGACGCCCGTGAAGCTCGTCCACGTATGAATGTTCCGGAGACCGAACACCAGCGTCGAACCCTGGCCCGACATGAACATCCGGTTGACGCGCTGCGGCAAAACCATCGACGCCGACATCTCGCGGAATTTCCAGAACTGTGAAGAAACGAAGTAGCCGGCGCGCGTCGTGAACGTCGTGCCGTTCGTCTTCGAACCCGTCGTCACCGCAACGGCGCGCGCCTGCATCCAGAGCGGTGCGGTCGGATCCTGGCTGTCGCGGCACGCCTTCGGCGCCGAGGAGCACTGAAAATAGTTGCCCTCGAGCGTGTTTCCGCCCGAGCGGTAATCGAAGAGCCCCGTGAGACGCAGCCGATGCTGGAAGAGATCGAAGCCCGTCTGGATCGAGGCCATGTCCTTCGCAAAGCCGACTCCCTTCGCGCTCAACGTGTCCGACACCTTCACTTCGGACGCCTGAATGATGCCGTCGCCGTTTGCGTCGTTGTACGTGAAGTCGCGATACCACTGCTCGAACAGCGGGTGCCCCTTGCGCTGCTGCGTCACCGTACCGGCGCCGAGCACGAGGTCGGCGCATGTCGTGACGCCACCCGACGTCGTGCACTTCGCCGGATCCTGTCCGAGGTCGACCCACTTATTGTCATTGTGCGACGCGCTGACCGTGACGTCCCATGAGAAGGAGCGACGATCGAGGAGCACGGCGTTCGCCTGGATTTCGTTACCCCAGTTGCGCGTCTTACCAATGTTCTGCTGAAGGCTGAGCACCGGTGCGCCGACTGACGCCGGGATCGGCAGCGCGATGAGTGCGTCCTTCGTGTTCTTCGTGTAGTGCGTGAAGTCGATGTGGAGACGGCGATTGAAGAAGTCCGCCTCGAAGCCTGTCTCGAGCTCACTCGACGTTTCCGGCTTCAGGTTCGCGTTGCCCGGCTGATTCGCCGTGAGGCCCGCGAGGTCCGAACCCGTCTGCGCGTCGACCTTGGTGATCGTCTGCGTGGCAGCGGTGAAGGTCTGCAGCGCGGCGGTCGGGAGCGGCTGGACGCCGTTCGCGCCGTACGCACTGCGGAGGCGGAACGAGTTGAGCCAATCGTAATGCGGGAAGAACGACTCATCGCTCACGATCCATGAGCCGCTGATTTTCGGATACAACACCTTCTGGAACTTCGTGCCGAACGCACTGTTCTGGTCGGAACGTGCGGCGACCGTAATGAAGAGCCGGTCCCGGATGCTCGCCTGCTCCTGCGCATAGTAACCGAGGGTTTTCACCGCGGTCGGTTGCGTCGCGCCGTACTGAACGAACGTCGACGTCGCGCCGAGCGTCGAAGCACCAGGAGCGAGCGTGCGGCCCTGCGCGAAGACCTGGTCGTTCTCGACGTTCGTGTACTCGGACCCAATCGACGTCTTGAGGTTCGCCCACGTACGCGCCTGCCACGAGGCCGTGCTCGAAACCTTCGCGGAGAAGTTGCGGCGGTTGTCCTGCTGCGTGTAGACGTTTCCAACGCGCGCCGTCGCGCCGCTCGCCGGGCATTCGTTCAGACGGCAGACGTGGAACTGGTTTTGATCTGCGAGGTCGGTGCCGACCGTTCCCTGGTTCTGCAGCCACGAGAGCGGACGCCAGTTCATGTCCAAGCTTCCCGTGAATCGCTGGACGTCGTCGGTCCAGACGTACTGCATGATCGAACCGGGCGCGAAGCTGTTGCTGTCATGCAGCGGGAAACCGGTCGGATCAATGAAACCCTTTCCGTCGGCACCCGTCATTCCGCAACCAGTGTTTTCAGTGCCCGCCGGGCAGCCCTTCCATCCATAGCCCGCTTGTCCGACGTACAGCAACCCGATGATCTGCGAATTGTCCGGCTCGATGATGTTGCTCGACTTGCCAAAGCCCGCGGTGGCCGTGACGTCGATCTTCGGACTCAGTTGCGCCGAGACGTTCGAGCGAAGATTCAACTTTTGCTGCTGGCGCGGGTGCAGCATCGAGTTCGACACCGGGACGTGCAGGACGTTGTTGTAGTAATTGATATCGGCCTGCGGCATCTGGATCGGACCGAACTCGTTGTCGAGCGTGCTGCTGACGAAGAAGCGGACAGCGTCGGTTCCGCCGTTGACCTGCGCGCCGAACATACTGCCGCGTCCGAGATGGATGAACGTGTTATCCGGATCCTCGAGATAGTTGTAGCTCGTGAGCGAATCCGAAATGCAGGTCGCGCCATCGGCCGCTCCGAACTTTGGCGTCTGCATGACCGACAGCTGGCAGCGAATATTCTTCGTTGGTGCAGCCGGCGTGTGTCCCCAGTTCGCATACTGCGCCTGGTATGGATTGCGATCGTCGACGGTGCGCGTTTCGGCGTTGAAGCTCCATTTCGTTCCGCCGGCGCGCCCCTTCTTCGTCGTGACGACGACGACGCCGTTCGCGGCGTTCGTGCCGTAGAGCGTCGCGGCCGACGGACCCTTCACGATCTCGATGTCTTCGATTTCTTCGGGCGACAAGTTGTTGATGAGACTGATCGGCGTCGAACCCGCCGAGCTCGCGCCCTGGTTCGTGATGTAGCGTACTCCATCGACGACCCAAATCGGAGCGTTGCTCAGATTGATCGACGAGACGCCGCGCACGCGAATCGTTGGCGCAGCGCCGACGACAGAACCCTGGAGCACATTGACGCCAGGGGCCTTCGCAACGAGAAGATCCTGAATCGACATGACCGGCGTCGACTCGACGTTCTTCGCGACGTTGCCGAGGGTCTGAATGCTGTTTCCGAGTTCGACCTTCCGCTGCTGCCCGGTCGCGGTCGTAACGACTTCGTCGAGTTGAACGATCGCCGTCTTCATCACGAAGTCAGCAGTCGCGGCGGCGCCGGAACTCACAGTGACGGTTTTCTTCTGTGATTGATAACCGACGCGCAGTGCTTGCAGATCGACCGATCCGTTCGGGACACCGCGAAGGGTGAATTTTCCGTCCTCGCCGGTCGTCGCCGACACGGACGTGCCGATCACGAGAACGCGAGTGTCACCGAGCGGCGCGTTCCCTTCGTTGGTGACCTTGCCAGTGATGGTTCCCTGCGCGTGCAGCACGCGCGCTGACACCATGCTGAGAGGAACCGCTAGAGCGCTGAGGAACAACAGCCGCAACCGAGTACGAGACATGTTCCAACCTCCGGTGGGATACGCGCGAAGCGCCTTGCGTCGGCATGCGAAAATCCGCGCGAGCGAGGAAGACGGTCCTGCGGTTTTGCTCGTGGCGGCGCGCTCCGCGCCGCATGGTGGTGGGTGGGTGACTGCGAGGGCCGATAAGGCGGAGACTGTATTCCTTCCGGCCACTCGCGTCAAGCACGTCGTGACGTGCCGCTCGTAACTCCTGCTACGACGAAAAAGTCACGCGCGTTGTCGCGAGTCCGGCGAGCGTCCCGCCGGAGAAGCTACGAATTGCATTCAATTGCAAGCGCGCAACTAGCGAGGCCGCCGCGGATTCGGAACCGGCGTCCCCGCCTGCACCGGCGTCCCGCCACCCGGCGCAGCACCGTCCTTTAGAATTCTCTGACGAGCCTGATAGGTCTCACCCTCGGTGATCCACTTCGCCGCCGGCTCCCCCTTCAAATAGTGCGCGAACCACTCGAGCTGGCGCTTCGTGTAATCCGCCTGGCTCTCCGGACGCGCGACGTTGTGATTCTCCCCCTCGTACACCAGATACACGACGTTCTTCCCAAGACGCCGCGCAAAGTTGTAGAGCTCCTGACTCTGGAACGAGTTCACGTTTCCGTCCGCATCGCCCTCCTCGAGCAACAAGGGCGTGTGCAGCGAATCGATCGACAACACCGTCGAGTTGCGGACGTACGCCATCGGATCTTCCCACAGCGAAACCTGCATTCGCTCCTGGCCCGTCTCGAAGTGGCCCGTCTCCGGAAGTCCCGAGTTGCCCGACGTATACCCGTAGAAGCTGATCAGGTCCGTCAGGGGCGCACCGGCGATCGTCGCGGCAAACGTGTTGTGATTGTGCGCCGCATAGAACGCGGACTGATACCCGCCCCACGAGTGGCCCATGTTCCCGACGCGGCTCGCATCGATGTCGGACACTTTCGCGAGCGCCGTCTTCACAGCCGACTCGACGCAATCAAGCCCCGAGTATCCGGGATTCCTCGCCTGGAACACGATGTCCGGCCGCAACACGAAATACCCGTTCTGGCTGAAGTTCTGCGTGTTGTAGGGATTCCGCTCGCTCGGCGTCACATACTGGTGGAAGCCCTGCGAGAGCTTTTCATAGTAGTAGACAACCATCGGATACTTCTTTCCCGGCTGATAATCCGCCGGGTACGTCAGCATCATCTGCAGCTTGTCGCCGCGACGATTGCTGTAGTCCATGAGCACCTGCTTGCCCCACGAATAGTCTTTCTGGAACGCGTTCGTGTGCGACACCTGCTTCGCGTCGGCGAGCGACGCGCCCGCGATGAAGAAGTTTGGAGAATCCTCATAGCTCTGCTGCTCGAGCAGATACACGTCGGCGTTGTCGGCTTTGCGCAGCCCCGTGACCTGCTTGTCCGCCCACAGGAGCTTCTGCACGGGCTGACCGACCGTCACGCGCGCGTAACCGCTCTTCTTGTTGTATTCGCCGGTCGCCGAAAGAATGAGCGGCTTGCTCGTATCGATCGTCCGGCTGTCGCCATCGAGCTGACAGGGCGCTGCGCGATTCGCCGCGCCCGCGCCACCGCGTCCACGACCACCGCCCCCACCTCCCGGGCCGCCGCCCTCCGTCGCGCATCGATACACCGTGGAGTCTTCGCGTCCGCGCGTCAGTCGCACCGGATTCGATCCGTCGACATTCACTTCCCACAAATCGAACCGATCATACACGATCACCGATTTCTCGCCCGTCGTGAAACCGGCCAAGCCGTACGCGCGACGCTCCGGAACCGGATGATCGTCTTCCATGTTCACGAACGACGTCTTGATCTTGCCCGTGAGGTTCGTCCGCGTGCCCGACGCGAGATCGAGCGACCACCACTGACCGTCTTGTTGATACGCTGCCTTCTTCCCACTTGGGCTGAGCGTGGCACCAAACGCCGACTTCGACAGAATCTTGTTTCGCTTGCCCGTTGCCGGATCGACGGTGTACACGTCGCGCACCGCGCGTCCTGACATGTACTCGCGCGAATACGGCGCGTCATCCGTCGCAAGCGCGATGTTGGAGCCTTCGGCGAACTGCACGTTCTCGTTCGGATCAGTCGACAGCCGGGCAACGGTCGCTGAGCCGAGATGCCACGCGACAGCCGTGGTCCGCTGACGATCCTGTGCCGAGTTGACTTCCTGCTGGTGGAATTCGCGGACGTCCTTCGAGTGCCAGACCTGTACTCTCGCCGGCGGTAGATCACTTCCCACGGACCGACGATCCATGACGATGACCTTCGCTTCGCGCGGCGCGATCCCGAAGACGAGCGTCGAGCCGTCATCCGACCACTGCGGCGCGCGATACGCCGCGACGCGCATATCAGACGGGAAGGTTCTGTCGGTGCCGAAATCGTAGCTTTGCTTCGTCGCGTTCGCGCCTAGTCCGCGCCATGCGATCACTGTGTAACTCGTATCCGCAAAGTTGCTATCGGGCCGGCTGCGCATCGCGGCGAGATCGTCGCTGTGATTGCGCCAGACCAAACCCGCGTAATGCGCGTCGCCCGCGTCCAGCGATTTGATCGCGCCGGTGCGAACGTTGAGCAGTTGTACGCCGTTGCCGGTGCGTCCCTCGACGTCGACGGCAAGCGCGAGCAACGCACCGTCGTCGCTCCATGAGAGTTCGCTAACATTTCCGAACGTCAGCTCGGTGCCGCCGTCGAGATCGCGCACAATGACGTCGGTCGAGCGGCGGCCCTGCGCGGGCGTCCGGCGCAACGCGACGTGCGTCCCGGAGTTGTTCAGCGAGAAGCTCTGAACATCATCGAACGTCGATGTCGTGCCTAACTTGAGGTCGACGACAGCCACCTTGTTGCGGGCGCCTCCCCCGCCGCCGGCACCACCACGTCCTCCTCGGCCACCGCCCCCGCCGCCGGCTCCACGACCGCCCGCGTTCTCGGCCGAGATGGTGTAGACGAGCCAACGGTTGTCGCTCGAGAACTGCGGATTTCCACCGGAACGAACCGTGTGCTCGTTCTCGGAATCCACAGGGCGATACCGAAGCTCGCTCGATCCATTCCCTCGGCGAAGGTCGTAAGCGACCCATTTTCCGTCGTTCGACAAAACGCCGGCGCCGAGCGTCTCCCATTTCGAGATGTCCGCCGAGTTGGTGACGGTCGGCTTTTGCTGGCTGAGGAGAGGGGTGCTGACGGCAGCGATCAGGATCGCCGCGGACCAAACGTGCCGCTGCATGAGACGCCTCGGGGGAGTCGGATGGGGATGTAAATCCTACGGCGACGCCGTCCTCGCCGCTGAAACTCGACAAACCCCGAGGAGTGAAACCCCGGTCATCCCGAGGAGTGAAACGACGAGGGATCGCTTTCCCTGAGGCAGTTGTAACAGCCTCGCGCGGAAAACGATCCCTCGTCGCTACGCTCCTCGGGATGACTCCCGAGAACCGCTCCTCGTGATGACCCCGAGGACGTCTTATGCGTTCTTGTCGATGCAGCCGTTGAACTGCGGATTGACGCGCTCGGCATCCGGCACGGGAAGCGCCGTGTCCGACCCGTACGGGACGCCTTTGTACTGCTGGCCGCTCGGATACACCTTGTCCTGCGTGCGGCCGTACTGGCGAACAAGACGACGCATGTCGCTCAGGCGCTGGCCGCGAGCATACTGCCAGAGCGCTTTTTCGCGGAAGTACAGAGAGATCGCCGCATCCTGCGTCGCTGGCGTCGCGAGAGGAGCCATTACTGCGGGCTGGAAGTTGCCGAGCTTCGGGGGCGCCGCGCGGAGCGCGTTGAGGATCGTCATCATTCCCGCGATGTCCTTGGCCTGTAGCTTCGCTTCAGCTTCGATGAGGCGAGCATCAAGACCTGACACCATCGGAACCGGATCATCGCGCCCTTTGTAGACCTGTTGAACGAACAGAGGAGTCTGGCCACCGTCTTCGGCCGGAAGCTTGAGGGAGAGACCCGTCACGACAGGTACACGCGGATCGTTCATCGACGCGAATGGAATCGCGTTCAGCGTTTGAAACTGCTTGCCGCCGTAGTTCACGACGCTGTCGCCTACCGAGTAGCGCGCAACGGAATTGTTGAGTGTCCAGAAACCGTTGTCGTCGCTGTTGCTCGAGCCCTGCGTGATGAAGATGTACTGGTAGGAGGTCGGCACCGAGGCGACGAGCGTCGCCGCGTCGGAGAACTGTCCGAGGTCGACGAGAGTCCGCGCCTTTGCGATCAACGTCGCGTTTTTCACAGCGACGGCATCCGTCGTCGACGAGCTTCCGAGGATTGCGAGCGCGCTGTCGTAGTGGGCCACAGCGATCTTGAACACCTCGGCGTCCGTCTTCGGCTTGAAATCCGGCGAGCTGTAGTCTACCTGTCCCGCTTTGCTGTTACCGAGCGGAATGCCGTTGCAGAGGTTCTCGGCGAGGGTCTCTTCGATGAACCCGAGCGCCATCCACAGCTCTGCAATGTCAGCCGTCTTCGACGGCTCATAGGTGTTTTCCGCGGCGATCGCGTCCCGAATGTAGCCGCGAGCCTGCGTCGTTCGGACGTAGTTGCTGACCTGATTGTCCGGCGATATCGCGCGCGCATCGACGTCGTTCTGTGAGTTCTGGAAGTCGGAGTTCATGAACTCGTCGGTCATGAGAGCTGACGCCTCCCAGATCGACGAGCCTCCGAAACCGGCAACAGATCCATCCGCGTAAACGCGCTTGAGCGCACCCATCGCACCGATCTTGAGCGCCGCGGCGGACGACGGCGAACCGACTGCCGTCTGATCGACAATGCCAGGATTCTGCGGCTGAAGCAGTTCGTTCTTGATGTCACACGCCGAGAGTCCTGCGAGCGCCGCGAACACGACCGAGGTGGTCGCAACCCGTTGGGCGCTGAGCTTCTTGTTCTTCATGTAGGCGTCCTTGGGTGGATTAGTACTTGAGATTGAGACGGAGCGTGAAGTAGGTCGGCAAACCGGTCGTCTGGAATTCATTCTGCGATTCCGACTGCGTGAGACCGTAGTTCGCTTCCGGATCGACGCCCGTCCACGAGCTCCACGTGTGGAGATTGCGCGCGCCGAAGACGATCGTTGAGCCCTGCGATGAACGAAGGGGCTTGTTGACGAAATTCGGCAACTGGAGGATCGCCGAAAACTCGCGGAACTTCCAAAACTGGTTGTTCACGAAGTAGCCGGCCGACGTCTTGTAGTTCGTTCCCGCGACAGTCGACCCGTACGTCTTAGCGATCGCGGCGGCCTGCTGGTCGAGCGGCGCCGATGCATCCTGCGTCGCTTTGCACGCATATGGACCGGTGTTGCACTGGAAGTTGTTCGCGCCGTCCAGGATGCTCGCGCCGCCCTTGTAGTCGAACATCGCCTGCAGGCGGAGTTTGTGCTGGAAGACATCGATGCCGTTCGAGATCGAGATGATGTCGCGCGGCACGCGATAGCCGCGATTCGTATATCCCGAGTCGACGTGCACTTCGGAGACCTGAAGGACGCCGTCGCCGTTGTCGTCGTTGTACGTGTATCCGCGATACCACTGCTCGTTGAGCGGATGTCCCGGAATCTGGCGTGCTTCGCCACTGGTGCCGCCACTGCCCGTGCGCAAACAAGCAACCTGCGACGACTTGTCGCCCGGCACGAGCTGACAGATGCCGGACACTGCGCCGAGGCTAACGACTTTGTTGCTGAAATGGGAGCCGTTGAGGGTGACGTCCCACCCGAAATTGCGGCGATCCACGAGCTGCGCATTCAACTGCGCTTCATGTCCCCAGCCTTGCGTCGAACCAACGTTGAGCAGTGGCGAGAGCTGCGGAGCGAAGGACGACGGCGCGAGCGCGATGGAAACCAGCGCGTCGGTCGTCTTCTTGTTCCAGAACGTGTACTCGAAGTGAACCTTGTTCCGGAGAAGCTGCGAGTCGAAGCCAAGCTCGGTTTCCGTCGAACGCTCCGGCTTGAGGTTCGCGTTGCCTGGCGTGCTCGCGGTCAGGCCCGGCTGGTCGGTCTCCGTCGTATTGTTGCGCCCCGTAAGAGCGACGGTCGCCGGCGAGTACGTGATGAGACCCTGCGTCGCGCCGGGCTGCACACCGCTGGCGCCATACGCCGCGCGAACGCGGAACTGGTTCAGCCACTCGAACTTCGGGAAATACGACTCATCCGACGCGATCCACGACAGGCTGACCTTCGGATAGTAGACCTGCTGGAAGTTCGTACCGAACGCGCTGTTCTGGTCGGTGCGCACCGCGCCGGTGATGAAGAGGCGATCGTTGATGCCGGCCTGCTCCTGCACGTAGAGACCAAGGGTCTTTACCGCATTTGGCTGCTGCTGACTCGCGCCGCGCGTCGATGCCGCGGCGACAGTCGTCGCACCCGGCGGAAGCGTGGTGCCATTCGTGTTCGCGAAATCACTCTCGAGGTTCGTGTAGTCGGCGCCGAGGCTGGTCTTCATGTTCAGCCACTGACGTGGATTCCACGTCGAGGTGCTCGCGAGCTTCGCCGAGAAGTTGCGGTTCTTGCCCTGGTTGTCCGTCACGCGACCAAGCTTCGCGGTCGCAGTCGACGGCGGACACTCAGTGAGGCGACAGAGCTGGAAGAAGTCGACGGCCGCGAGATCGAGACCGGCCGTTCCTTCGTTCACCATCCACGCGAACGGACGCCACGTCGCCGTGCCGCTCCCCGTGAAGCGCTGGACGTCGGAGTTCTGCGTCACCTGCATGATGTCGCCCGGCGCCCACTGAAGCGCGTCATTGAGCGGCACACCATCAGCCTGGAACGGATCCTTGTCGAGACCGCACGGGAACTTGCCGCCCGGGCAGCCCTTGTAGCCGTAGTTCTGCATGCCGACGTAGTAGAGCGCGATGATGAGATCGGACTCCGGCGGAATGCGGTTGTCGAGCTTCGAGAATCCAGTCGCGACGTTCAAGTCGAACTTCGGGCTCAGCGACGCCGAGAGGTTGCCGCGGAAGGAGCTGCGCTGCTGCGCCTCCGGGTGATACCACTCGTCGCGAACGGGAACGTGCGCCGTGTCGAAGCGCGCGAGCTCGAAGTTCTGCATCTGGATCGGGCCCGTCTCGTTATCGACGTCGGCGCTCGCGAAGAAGCGAACCGCGTCGTTGCCGCCGCTCACGTTGCCGCCGAACAGGCTGCCGTGGCCGAGGTGCACGAAGGTGCGATCCGGATCCTTCATGTAGTTGTAGTGCGTGACGCTGTCCGACTTGCAATTGCCGGCGAACTTCGAGGTGGTCATCGTCGCGAGCTGACAGCGCGTCACGATGCCGGTGTTGTCCTTGCCGAAGTTCGCGTACATGTCCTGATACGGAACGCGATCGTCGACCGTGCGGCCTTCCGCCGACCAGCTCCACTTCGTGCTGCCGGCGCGCCCCTTCTTCGTCGTGATCACGACGACGCCGTTCGCGGCGTTCGTTCCATAGAGGGTCGCGGCCGAAGGGCCCTTCACGATCTCGATGTCTTCGATCTCTTCTGGATTGAGAGAGTTCAGCAGCGAGAAGCTCGCGTCGGTTCCAGAGTTCAGCGATCCAGCGGAATAACGGACGCCGTCGACGTACCAGATCGGGGCGTTGCTGAGGCTGATCGACGAGACGCCGCGGATTCGAATCGTCGGCGCACCACCGAGCTCCGTGCCCGGCAGCAACGTGACGCCGGGGCTCTTCGCGATCATCAGGTCGGACAGATTGTGCGTCGGAACTTCTTCGACGCGCTTGCCGACGTCGCCCAAGGTCGAGATGGCATTGCCCAACTCGACTTTGCGCTGCTGGCCCGTCGCCGTCGTGACGACTTCGTCGAGCTGCGCGACCGCGACTCCGAGCGTGAAGTTGGCGGTCGCTTCGCCGCTGGCGGGAACGGTGACCGTCTGCTTTTCCGACTTGAAGCCGACGCGCAGTGCCTGGATCTGGAGAGTTCCAGCCGGCGCGTTTCTGATCGTGTATTTGCCCGCTTCGTTCGTCGTCGCCGACAGCGACGTTCCGATCACGAGGATGCGAGCCTCAGCGAGCGGTTGGGAGGTTCCCTGCGCGGTAACCGACCCTGTGAGTGTGGCTGTCTGCGCATGCACAGACCCACCAGCAACAAAGAGTGCCGCCAATCCAGCGCAGAACAGTTTCCAGCGTCCTAGGGTCATGATGGTGGTTCCTCCTTACGGGGGGGCCGAGCTGTGAGAAACACGAAGGGCGCGCCGACTCATGGTGGCACGCAACGGCTAGACAGCTGAACGGAAGGGTGGTGTGAGGCTGGGAACGGCGGGCAAACTCCAACCGGCGTTTTTCCACGTCAAGAACCTAGTGGATACCGGCTTCCGTCACATCTGGCCACAACAGGATTTGGTAAGGGCCGTGTTATATCGCGCCGATATGCTGGCGCAATATCCCTGATAGGCACAAGGATTTCTAGGCGCACGCGACTGGTGCGAAATTGTCCGCGCGCCCATTTTCGGAAAAACGGAACGCAATCACGATCGAGGAGCTTCGATGGACTGCCGCGACATCACGCGCAGGCTGACCTTTGGTGCAGCCGCGCTTTCATTAGTAATCGGCTCGACCCCAGCCTCGGGGCAAAAGGCCGCCCCGCTGCCGACCCCCGAATCGGTGTTCGGATTCCCGGTCGGCGCCGACTACAAGCTGTTCACCTACGACCAGTCGATCGACTACTTCAAGAAGCTCGCGGCAGGCAACCCGCGGATGAAGTTGATCACGGTCGGCAAGACGTCGTACGGCAAAAGCTGGACGGCCGCGATCATCTCGTCGCCCGCGAATCTCGCCCGCCTCGACGGGCTCCGTCAGATCAACCAGCGAATCGCGCATCCCGAAGGTCTGACCGACTCATCCGCGAAGAAGCTCGCGCATGACGGCCGCGCGTTCGTCGACATCAGCGGCGGATTGCACGCGTCCGAGATCGCCGGCTCGCAGCACACGCCGCTCGTCGCGTACGAGTTACTGCGTCGGGCCAACGAGCCGGAGATGAAGGCGATTCTCGACAGCGTTGTGTTCTTCCTCTGGCCGTCGATCAATCCGGACGGGCAAGACATCGTCGTGAACTGGTGCAAAGCGCGCGACGCCGCCCAAGGACAGCCGATCGCGCCAATGGAGCTCTATCAGAAGTACGTCGGCCACGACAACAACCGCGATTCGTACATGCTCAACATGATCGAATCGCGCGTGGTGCAGCGGACGTGGCGCGAGTGGGAGCCGCAGATCATCTACGTGCAGCACCAGTCGTCACCCTTCCCGACGCGCATCTGGCTTCCGCCGTTCGCGGATCCCGTCGGCTTCCGCGTTCCGCCGATTCAGGCGCGTACGGTGAACGTCATCGGCACGCGCATCGCACAGGCGCTCGATCAGAGCGGAAAGCCCGGCGCGGTCTCGCAGCTCGACACGTACGACGCCTGGTATCCGGGGTACATCGACTACATGCCGATGTACCAGAACATCAACGCCTGGTGGACCGAAACGCAGGGCGGCAACTGCGCCACTCCGCGCACCACGACGCTCGACAGCTTGCCGCGGGCGTACAAAGAGCTGCGTCCGACGTCGCTCTACACCAGCCCGTGGGCCGAGGGAAAATGGGGGCTGCGTGACGCGGTCGACTACATGGTCACCGCCGATCTCGCGACGCTCGATTACGCCGCGCGCTACAAGACCGAGCTGCTCTTCAATCGCTATCAGTCGGCCCGCAACACGATTCAACAATTCAAAACCAGCGCGCCATACGCGTACATCATTCCGCAGAACCAGGTCGATCCTGTCGCCCCAGTTGAGCTGCTGCGACGCATGGCGTTCATGGGCGTTCGTGTGAAGCAACTCGACAAGGACATGAGCTACGACGGCGCGTCGTATCCGAAGGGGACGTGGGTCATCCCAATGGATCAGGAATACGCTCAGCTGGTCCGCGAGCTCTTCGAAGTCCAGCACTACCCTGACCTCGGCGACGACACACCGTACGACGCGGCGGGTTGGACCCTGCCCTTCCAGATGAACGTCAACGTCGTCGAAGGAAAAACGCCACTCTCGCCGGATTTCCGCGCGGCGATGAAAGCGGTTCAGGGCAAGGCGGTCGACTGGCACACGGATCCGAACGAGCCGTTCACGACGAACGCCGAGGCGGCGGGCATCGTGGCGCTTCCGGGTGGAGTCACCGGCAGCGGTGACGCGCTCGTCGTCGATCCCGCGCAGAACAACTCGTTCCGCGTGATCAACCGTGCGCTCGCGTCCGGCGCGTCGCTCAAATATCTCCCGGCGTCCGGCGGAAAGAGCGGACGCTATGTGATCTCCGGCGGAAACGCCGCGAGCAACGACGCGGCGGTGAAGGATCTCTTCGTCCAGGCGGAGCGCACGAGCAGCACTGACGGTGCGGTCGCGACGCCGACGCGCATCGCGGTCTACAAAGCAGCGCCGGGCAACATGGACGAGGGTTGGACCGAGTGGTTGTTCGACACGTACGGCTATAAGTATACGCTAATAACCCCAGCCGACCTCAAAGCCGGCAACCTTGGCTCCAAGTTCGACGCGATCGTGTTCGCCTCGCAGGGACTCGGCGGCGGCGGACGAGGTGGTCGCGGCGGTGGTGGCGGAGCTGGCGGCGGTCGCGGTGGACGCGGCGGCGGCGCAGCCGACAGTACAGTTGCGGACGAAATCAAAGCGGTCGACGAATTCACGCGCGGCGGCGGAACGGTCGTCGTGTGGAACGGCGGCACGACGTCGATGATCAACGCGCTTCGCTTGCCGGTGCGGAACGTCGTCGCGGGGATCGATCGTCGCGACTACTTCACGGGCGGCTCGATCATGCAGGTGATCACGGATCGTGCCCATCCAGTAATGGCCGGAATGCCGGAGAAAGCCGACGTCTTCGTCCAGAACAGTCCTGTGTT
>Ga0070683_100000501_pt1 | contig 27619 bp, 28 predicted proteins | sample KBSC713LmetaG_FD_64662 | JGI IMG/M metagenome (GOLD analysis project Ga0070683, IMG submission 64662) | Corn rhizosphere microbial communities from Kellogg Biological Station, Michigan, USA - KBS C7.1-3L metaG | ecosystem: Host-associated > Plants > Roots > Rhizosphere ... | reverse complement strand
GGTAGTTGCACGGCAAAAGTTTTTGGCGGAATCTGCCGATTCAGGGAATGCGCTCCGCACCGGAGCGAATGCCATTCCCATGCAACTGACGAAACCGATCACCCTCCCGAAGCCCTCGCTCGGCTCGCTTGGCGCCCTGCGCCGCGGCAAGAAGGGCAACACCCTCGCCGGTCTCAGCATCGAGGCCGGCAGCGTCGCCGTGGCAGGTGTCGCCGTCAACGGAAGCACCCAGCTGACCGCCTCGGCGGTCCAGCCCCTGCGGCCGGGCGTCTTCCACGAGGGTGAGGTGATCGACTCCAGCGGGCTCACGGCCGCGGTCAAGGAGCTGTACTCCCGACACAAGCTGCCGAAGCAGGTCCGGCTCGGAATCGGCAACCAGCGGGTGATCGTCCGCACCCTGCGGCTGCCGCTGATCGAAGACCCGAAGGAGATGGAGGCGGCGATCCGCTTCCAGGCCCAGGAGCACATCCCGATGCCGCTCGACCAGGCGGTGCTCCAGCACCAGGTTGTCGGCGGTGTGCCCGCCGAGGAAGGCGCCGCCCCGCAGGTCGACGTCGTCGTCGTCGCCGCCCGCCGCGAGATGGTCGCCTCCTTCCTCGAGCCGCTCCGACGTGCCGGCCTCGAGCCCGGAGGCATCGACCTCTCCGCCTTCGGGATGATTCGGGCCCTGGCGCCGCTTGCCGCGCAGCCCCCACAGGGCGAAGACGGCGCCCAGGCTCCCCAGGAGTCGATCCTTTACTGCAACGTCGGCGACGTGATGAACCTGGCGGTCGCCCGCGGCCGCTCCTGCCTCTTCACCCGCGTCTCCGGGACGGGAATGGAGGCGATCGTCGCCCGCCTCTCGACCGAGCGCTCCCTCAGTCCCGAACATGCCGAGCAGTGGCTGCTCTACGTCGGACTGGAGACCCCGGTCGCGGAGATCCAGGGGGATCCTGAGACGATCGCAGTCGCCCGCCGGGCGAACGAAGAGGGCGTCGCCGGCATGGTCGACGAGCTCCGCCTCTCCCTCGACTACTACCGGGCTCTCGAGAGCGCCGTCCCCGTCTCGCGCGTCGTTCTCTGCGGGACCGGCAGCGCGATCGCCGGGCTTGCGCCGGCGATGGAAGAGCAGGTCGGGCTGCCGATCTCGGCGCCCCGGCCGCAGGCGCTGGGCGGCCTCGACGACGTGACCGCCGCTCGGCTGGTGCTGCCGCTGGGCCTGGGACTGGAGAGCTGAGGCATGCGGCCGATCGATCTGACTCCCTCGGAGATGCGCCAGGGCGCCCGCGCCCCGATGCGCACCGGGCCGCTCCCCTACATCCTCGTCGGCGGTCTCGTCGCGGTCCTGGTCGGCGTCGCCCTGCTGGTCACGACCGGCAACCAGGTCTCCGAAAGGGAAACGGAAGTGGCGCAACTGAAGCGGGAAGACGCCGCCGCCCGGCAGGAAGCCCGTCGGCTTGCTCCTTACGTGCAGTTCCAGACCCTGCACGAACAGCGCCTGGCGACGGTCTCCAGTCTCGCCGACAGTCGTTTCGACTGGGAACGGGTAATTCGCGAACTCTCGCTGGTGCTTCCCGACGATGTCTGGCTGACCGAACTCAGCGCTTCCGCTTCGGGTGAATCCGAAGGCGGCAACAGCGGCCTGCGGAGCTCGATCGTCGGACCGGCGATGGAACTCGAAGGTTGTGCCCGCGGCCAGGAGTCGGTCGCCCGCTTCGTCACCGTGCTGAAGGACATCGACGGGGTCACGCGCGTCGCCGTCGCCTCCTCGGAACTGCCCTCCCAGGGCGAAGGAGAAGCGTCGGCGGCAGGTGGCGAATCCGAAGGCGGCGGCGAATGTCGCACGCGCAAATACATCGCCAAGTTCAGCATCGTCGTCGCCTTCGACGCCGCCCCGGTCCCGGTCACCGCCGAAGGCGAAGGCGAAGCCCCGGCGACCGCCACCGAAGACGCGGAAACGACCTCCACCGAAGCCGAATCGACGGAAGGCGAAGAAGGATGAGCCAGAGCAACCGAATCCTCGTCGTCATGCTCGCCGTCGTCGTCCTCGCGGTTGGGTTCTGGATGCTGCTTCTCAGCCCGAAGAAAGAAGAAGTCAGCAAACTCGACAAGCAGGTCACCAAACAGGAAGGGCTGCTCTCGGCGCATCGGGCCGAAGTCCAGCGCGGTCTCGCCGCGCAGAAGGCGTTCCCGAGCTCCTACCGAGACCTCGTCGTCCTCGGCAAGGCCGCCCCCGCCGACGACGACACCGCTTCCCTGATCGTGCAGCTGAGCCGAATCGCCCGACACTCGGGGGTGCGATTCGAGACCTTCGTCCTCAACCCCGCCAGCGGCGGCGAATCGGAAACTCCCGAACCGGTCGCGCCTCCGGCGCCGGGCGAACCTGCGTCGTTCACCCCGCCGACCGAGGTTGCGGCCTCGACGATGCCGATCGGCGCCTCGATCGGCCCGGCTGGGCTGGCGGTGATGCCCTACACGCTCACCTTCAAAGGCAACTTCTTCAACGTCGCCGACTTCATCCACGGGCTTGACTCGCTCGTGCAGTCGAATAACGAAGAAGTCGAGGTGACGGGTCGTCTGGTCACGATCAATGGCTTCACGCTCTCGGAAGACCCGAGCAAGAAATTCCCGGCCCTGGAAGCCGAATTCACGGTCACCACCTTCCTCGTCCCGCCCGAACAGGGGGTCACCGCCGGGGCCAGCCCGACCAGCCCGGAACCCTCCACCACCCAGGTCTCGACGACTACCGGAGGCACGCCGTGAAGCGGATCGGCCCAGAGCTGAAGATGCCGAAGTTCAAGGGCGGTCAGGCCAAGGTTCCGCCCTTCCTCGCGGACCTCTACTACGACCTCCGGGACCGCCGGCTGCTGCCGGTGATCCTGCTGATCCTGGTCGCGATCGTCGCCGCCCCGGTTCTGCTCAAGGACGAACCCGAACAAACGCCGCCGCCGGTTCCCGCGCCCAAGAACCCCGGCCTCGCGCAGACCTCCGCCAAGACCCTCACCGTCGTCAAATCCTCGCCGGGGCTGCGCGACTACAAGGAAAGGCTGCGCCACCGGCAGCCGTCGAACCCGTTCAAGCAGCACTACACCGGCCCGGTGCTGAAGGGCTCGGAACTGAACGAAAGCTCCACCACGACCACCACCACGGAAACCTCGGAAGAAGTCTCCTCAGGGGGCTCCGGGACGCCCGCGAGTGGGGGCTCGAAGGTCCCGCCCGGCAAGCTCACCCTCTTCACCTTCGCCGTCAACGTGCGGATCGTCAAGGCGACGACGAAGCCGGACGGGACGGTGGAACAGTCCAAGCCCGAAGACCGGGAAAAAGTGATCGCCCCGTCGCCGCTGCCCGGCGCCAAGGTTCCAGTCGTCACCTACATGGGCCTTGGGAGCAAGGAACACCTGCCGCTCTTCCTGGTCTCCGAAGACGTCTCCTCGGTCTTCGGCGAAGGTAAATGCGTCTCCGGGACCGGGACCTGCCAGCTGATCGAACTCGAACCGGGTCAGCCGGAGATCTTCGAATACGGCGAAAACCACGTCCGCTACAAGATCAACGTCCTCAAGATCGTCCCTGTCGTCACCGGCAAATACTGATCCCAGCAGGGTTTTCCCAAGGCTTCAGTAAGTGAAGCCATGGCGCTACACTTGTTGAAGCGAGATCGGTTTGATCGCCCGTCTCGATGGGACCATGAGCGCCGAGAGCAACTCAACCTGCCCTGTCTGTAGGACCGCCGAAGTCGTCTGCGGGAAGTGGACGCTGCTGCTGATCCGCGACCTCGCCGAGGGCAGCGCCCGCTTCTGCGAGCTCGAGCGCTCGCTGGAGGGGATCAGCCCGCGGACCCTCTCCCTGCGCCTGCGGGCGCTGGAGGAGGAGGGCGTCGTCGAGCGCCACACCTACCCCGAGGTCCCGCCCAGGGTCGAGTACGCGCTGACCGCCAAGGGCAAGGCCCTCGTCCCGCTGGTCGAGGACATGCGCAGCTACGGCATGCGCTGGCTGCTGGGCGACGCGGCCGAAGCGCGCCAGCCGGCTGCGGTCTGAGGCGATCTTCTCAAGGACCGAGAGCGGTGATCGGGATCACCTGGATCCCGTCCTCCCGCGTGTAGCCGTAGCCGCCAGCGACGATGACGCCGAGGGCGGCAGGCTCGCCGCGGCGCCGGGTGTCTACTTCGCGGGCGAACTTCAGCAGGGCGGCGGCGGCTTCGTCAATGGCGTCGGGTCCGCCGAGCTTCACCTCGAACGCAGCCCAGCCGGCGCCCGCCTCGACGATAGCGTCGATCTCCAGGCCCTTGTTGTCACGGAACTGCCGTACTTCGGCCCTCATCGGCTGCGAGTAGACGCGCAGATCGCGCACGACAAGGGACTCGAAGAGGAAGCCGAACAGGTTCAGGTCGCGGAGGAGAGCGGGGGGATCCGCTCCCAATGCCGCCGCTGCCAGCGACGGGTCGACGAAATGGCGCTTCGGCGTTTTGCGAAGGATGGAGCGAGAACGCAGGTGGGGCTCCCACGGGGGCTGATCCTCGACGACAAAGAGGCGCTCAAGTGCGGCTAGGTACTCCGCGACCGTTTGTCGCTTCAACGGCTCATCGCCGCCGTCGGAGGAATCGGCGGCGAGAGTGGTTGTCGTGACGTGAGTAGCAACGTTGCGGGCGAGGCTACGCAGGAGGCGACGTACGCGGGCAGGATCCCGATGGATCCCGTCGATGCGGTTGATGTCGGTGCGACTCACCTCTTCCAAGTAATCGGTCGAGCCTTTCATCGCCGCCTCGATCGGTATCTCCTGAAGCGCGGGCCAGCCCCCACGAACTACCGCTTCGGCCATCTCCGACAGCTCGATGCTGTTGGTCGAGCTCGCCTTGCCCCCGTCTATGAGAGCGCGAAGCGAGATCGACCCGTCGCTCAGCCCGGACTCGAACAGCGACATCGACCGCATGCGCAGGCGACTGAACCGTCCGGCGCCGGAATGGCGGGTGGCGTCGTCGGCGGGGACCGCAGAGCCAGCGAGGATGAACTGCCCTGCCTGACGGCGGTCGTCGACCGCTCGACGCACGTGGTTCCACACCCGCGGCTCCACCTGCCACTCGTCGATCAGGCGGGGAGTGTCGCCGTCGAGGATGAGGCTGGGGTCGAGGGAGGCTGCGGCACGGGCCCGCTCATCGACGTCCAGCAGCACCTCGCTTGCGGCTGCCTGACGTGCGGTCTCGGTCTTGCCGCAGGCCTTCGGCCCCTCGATCAGGACGGCGCCGCTGGTTTCGAGGCGGTCACGAAGCTCCTCATCGAGGATTCGAGCGCAGTAGGGAGTGCTATCGGACATTATGCAAGAGGACTAGAAAACGAATTGTAAGATTTTCAACGGACACAAATAAAAAGCTCCAGAGGACGGATTGTAAGCAGGTCTGATTGCAAAGCGCCTTGCATGCGCAGGAGGATCGAGCACGGGACGGAAGCCTGAGCCGTGCGTGACTTCCTCCTCAACGAATCGATCAAGCGCCTCGCCACCGAGATCGCGACGCGGCTGAGCTCGCTGGTCGCGATGGGGGAGGAGATCCCGTTCGACGTCGCCGCCGATGCCGGCGACGACTCGGCCTTCTACAGCTACGTGCCGATGACCGGCCACTACGTCAGCGAGCACGCCGAGGAGTTGCGGGCGCTCCCCAGCTTCGGGCCCGCCCGCGAGGCGACCGTGGAAGCTGGCGTCGCGGCTCCCTACCTGGAGGCGCGGGGGCAGGGCGTGCCCGCAGACCCCGGTGCCCGGGCCGAGTTGATGTTGATCACGTTCTTCGCCGAGCTTTGGGAAGGATCCACCGGCTTCGCGCTCGACCGCGAGCGGCTGGAGACGGCGCTGGCCACCCTGGACGCCGAATCCCGCGACGCCGAGGACGCCGAGGTGCTGATGGTCCCGCTCGTCGGGCTGCGGATGCCGATGCCCCGCCTGCAGCTGCCGCATGACGTTCGCATCGTCCGCGCCGACTCGATCGAGGCGCCGGTGGAGGCGATGCGCAGCGAGGGCATGGGCCGCGCCGCCTGGGAGCCGCAGTACCTGGCCGTCGCCGAGCAGGACGCCGAGGGCGGGGTCGAAGGCGCCCTGCAGCAGCTGCGCGAGCTGATCAGCGTGATGAGGATGTTCAAGGGCGGCGGCATCGGCCTCGGCCCCTACGCCTTCGCGCCGACCGGCGAGGGATGCTGGCGGCGGATCGCCACCGGCGCTCCGGCCGCGCGCCCGGGCGGCTACCGCCTCAGCGAGGAGGAGGCCACAGAGCTGATCGAGTTCGGCACCGCGCTGGAGGCGCGGCCGGATCCCGACAACGCCCTCACCTGGGCGGTCGGGCGCTTCGAGATGGGCTGCGAGCGCCCGAGCGCGCTCGAGGGCCTGAGCGACCACCTGCTGGCGATGCGCGCCGTGCTCGAGGGGCATGGGCCGGTCGGCGCCTCGCTGCCGCTGCGGGCGGCGGCGCTGATCGCCGACGAGGAAATCGACCGGATCGAGGCCGGCGAACGGGTCGAGGAGGTGCTCGAGCTGGAGCGGGCGACGATGAACGGCCGTCCGGTCGAAGGCGCCGTCGCGCTGGCGGCCTGGCTCGAGGAGAACGCCCGCAAGCTGCTGCGCCAGGCCGCCCTGGGGGAGCTCGGCAACGATCTCAGTGCCGTCGCCGACGAGACCCTGATCGTCAGCGGCCTCGCCGAAGGCGACGCCGAGATCACGGTCTCCGCCGAGGAGACGGCGCCGGAGCCGGACTTCGTACCCGAGCCGGAGCCGGAGGAGATCTCGATCGAAGCCTTTGTACCCGAGCCGCCCGCCGAACTTCAGCTGCCCGTCGACGAACTACCGGAGGAGGAGTACGTGGAGCAGGAGACCCGCATCATGGAGCCGGTCCCGACCGCAGACGAGATCAGGATCACCGCCACCCCGTGGCTGGAGGAGGTTTCCGACTCCCGCGCCGAGACGATCGACTGGCCCGCCGACTCCGATCGCGACATCCAGCACCGCGAGAAGATCGACACCCCCCGCGTGCGCCACCTCTTCCCGGTTCCGGAGGACGCCGACTGGGAAGTCAGCCACCTCGAGTTCGAGTACTCGCGCCGGGCGCGCTAGCGCTAGGCCCGACCCGCCGCCATCTCGACCCGCTCCTCGGCGGTCGCGAAGAGGTAGCGGTCGATCTCGGTGAGGCCACGGAGGTCGTGGACGTCCTCGTCGAGGTAGGGGACGCGGATCACGCAGCTGGTGCGAAGCTCCCCTGCGAGGTGGTCGATGTTGCGGGCGTCGCGCTCGGCCAGGGCCTGGTAGTCGGCGAAGTTGTCGGCGACGCGCTTGGCCAGCTTCTCGTCGCCGAGCTTCTCGGCGAGGGCCGCCGGGAGGTCGTCGGCCTCGACGTGCAGCTCGTCGGCGGGGTAATGGACCTTGTTGACGATGACGCCGCCGAAGGGCAGTTTCGCCTCGACCAGTTTGCGGTGGAAGTAGACGGCCTCGTCGATCGGCTCGCCCTGGGGCCCGCAGACGACGAGGAAGCAGGTGTCGCGGTCGGCGAGGAGCTTGTTGACCCGCTTGGCCCGCGCCTGGAAGCCGTCGACCATGCCGCTGAAGGCGTTGAAGAACTCGGCCAGGTCGGCGATCAGGTCGAAGCCGACGATTCTCTTGAAGACGCTGAGCATCACCGAGACGCCGCGGCCGGTGACCTTCGCCGCCAGCCCGGTCGGCTTCATGAAGACGCGCAGCGATTTGCCCTCGATGAACTGGGTCAGCCGTTTCGGCGCCTCGAGGAAGTCGAGGGCGTTGCGGGTCGGCGGCGTGTCGAGGACGAGCAGATCGAAGCCGCCTTCGGTGTGCAGCTCGAACAGCTTCTCCATCGCCATGTACTCCTGCGAGCCGGCGAGGGCGCTGGAGATCTGCTGGTAGATCCGGTTGTTCAGCACCCGGTCGCGGGACTCCTCGTCGGGCGCCTGGCGAGCGACCAGCTCGTCGAAGGTCGCCTTCGCGTCGAGCATCATCGCCCACAGCTCGCCCTTCATCTCGACCCCCTGCTGCTCGAACAAGGCCGGATCGACCCGTCGCGCCTCGTTGCCCAACTCGGCGAGGCCAAGCGAGTCGGCCAGCCGCTTCGCCGGGTCGATCGTCAGCACACAGACCTTCAGGCCCTGGGCCGCCATCCCGGTCGCGATCGCCGCCGAGGTCGTCGTCTTGCCGACCCCGCCGGAGCCGGCGCAGATGCAGATCGACTTGCCGTCGAGGACTTCGCCGACCGAGGCCATCAGCCGAGCTTTCCCGCCAGCTTGCGCGCCGAGGCGACGTCGAGCTCCGGCTCGAAGAGGAAGGGCAGGGTCTTCACCGGCGCCTCGACGCCCTTCTTCAGCCGCGAGAGCTGCTGGCGCTGGGATTTCGCCCGCCCGTACTCGGAGAGCGCCGCCCGTGCCGCCGCCCTGGCGGCGCCGTTCTCGTTCTCGGCCAACGCCGCGAGCCTCTCGGCCTCCTCCTTCTTGAACCGCTCCGGATAGAGGCCGTTGAGGTAGACGCGGTCGACCGCGACCCCGACCCCATCGCGCAGGTCCTTCTCCAGGCCCATCGACTCGTTGACCGGCATCTCCTCCGGCAGGGCGACGATCGCGGTGCCGGTGTGCTCGTGGTCGGTGATGAAGCGGTCCAGGGTCTGCGCCTGCGAGTGGATCGGGCCGACGCGGGCGATCGAGGCGAAGGTCCGCGGCGTCTGCAGGAAGCCGACGCCGTGGCCGGTCGCCGGCGCGTCGACGATCACCAGGTCGTACTTGCGGCCGCTCTTCACCTTGCGGTCGAGCTGAGCCAGCTCCCAGATCTTCCCGATCGTCACCAGCTCCTTCAGTCCCGGCGTCGCCGCGGCGAGGTAGTTGAAGATGCGGCTGCGGAAGAGCATGTCCCGCATCGCCCGCACCTTCAGCTGCAGCAGCACGTACTCGCGCATCGACTCGTCGGGGTCGATCGAGATCGACCAGAGGTTCTCCTCCATCTCGACCTCGTGGAAGCCGACGGATGCATGCTCGAAGATCCGCGAGGCATTCTCCTGCGCGGCGACCTCGCAGACGATCGTCCGCTTGCCTTCGGAGGCGGCGCGCAGCCCGAGCGCCACCGCCACCGTCGTCTTGCCGACGCCACCCTTGCCGGTGACGATCACGAGTCGCTTGTCTAAGAGGTCGGGGATTGGCTGATTCCTAGCAATTTCGGAGGCTGGCAGGAAAAGCGGGGTCCCATCCGAATATCCGCGCAATGGGATTTCTAAGCCGCAAGAAGCCAAAGCCCGCTCCCGTCGAGATTCAAGAGGAGCATCCGATCGTCGACGAGCTGCAGGAGATGGAAGAGGCCGTCCCGCTCAGGGACGAGGGCGCTCGGCCCGCGGGTCCTGTCTCCGATGCCGGGCTCTCCCTGGCGGGAGAGTCCTCGGCATCGTCGCCACCCGCGGGAGATGCCGTAGAGAAAAAGCCGTCCAAGGTTGTAGTTGAAGAGGGGCCGTCCGAGGAGCCTGCTCTCGATGCTGAGGTCGAGGAGTCGCCTGAGGCTGAGGGGGATGGGCGGATGAAGGCGATCGATTTGATCGCGCCCACCCGGCTGGACTTCCTGGCGGAGAAAGAGGCTGCGGAGCAGGTGCCGGTGAAGGCGGCCGAGGTGATTGCGTTCGCGAACCAGAAGGGCGGGGTCGCGAAGACGACGACGACCTTGAACCTGGCGGTGGCCTTCGCCGAGTCCGGCTACCGAGTGCTCTGCATCGACCTCGACCCGCAGGGGAACCTGACGATGAGCCAGGGGATCGACCCAGACAAGGTCGAGAAGAGCCTCTACGACGTCCTCGTCAACGACATGCCGATCTCCGAGATCATCGTCAAGCGGGAGATCGACATCGCCGTCGCCTCGATCGACCTCGCCGGGGCGGAGATCGCGATGAGCACCAAGATCGGCCGCGAGCGCTCGCTCGAGAAAGCGCTGAAAGAGGTCGCCGGCGACTACGACTTCGTCTGCATCGACACGCCACCCAGCCTCGGCCTGCTGACGATCAACGCGCTCACCGCCGCCAACAAGGTGATCGTGCCCGTCCAGTGCGAGTACCTCTCGATGCGCGGCCTGGTCCAGCTCCAGAACACGCTGCGGATGATCCAGGAGAACCTCAACCCCGACGTCAAGATCGAGGGGATCCTGCCGACGATGCTCGACTCGCGGACGATCCACGCCAAGGAGGCGATTGAGATCCTCGAGGAGAACTTCGGCGACCTCGTTTTCCAGTCCCGGATCAAAAAGGCGATCAAATTCGCCGAGGCTCCCGTCAAAGGCGCCTCCGTGCTCAAGTACGATTCGGACTCGAGCGCCGCGAACTACTACCGGGATCTGGCGAAGGAGGTTCTTTCCCATGGCTCGCCGTAACAAGCGCGCAAGCATGCGCGAGGGGCCGCTTTCCGACCTCTTCAAATCGACCTCCGAGGACGCGCCGGTGGATCCGCCCGAGGCGCCGCGGTACGGGCGGGAAGATCCGGCCGAGGCTAAATGGCGACAGGACGAGGGGGATCGGGCCGCGGGTCCTGTCTCCGATCCCGGGCTCTCCCTGCCGGGAGAGTCCTCGGAATCGTCGCCACCCGCGGCAGAGCCCGCTTCGGCTGACGTTCCTCTGCAGCAGGAAGAGGCTCCTACCCTTTACGACCAGGATGAGATCGAGGGTTCGACGGAGTCGGCTCCGGAGAGGTTGAAGCGGGTCTTCAATGAGGAGCCGCTGCCGCGGCGGGAGAGCTTTTCGACGGAGAACCCGCGCTACGGGCGCGAGGAGCCGGCTTACGAGCCGCCGGGGAGCGGCGAGCCGCACCAGCCGGTGATCAAAGTCGTCGGCGTCGGCGGGGCCGGCGTCAACGCGGTCAACCGCATGGTCGACGCCCGCATCCCCGGGGTCGAGTTCATGGCCGTCAACACCGATCTTCAGTCCCTGCAGCTCTGCGTCGCCGACGTCACCGTCCACATCGGCGACGAGCAGACGCGGGGTCTCGGCGCTGGCGCCGACCCCGAGGTCGGCCACCGCTCGGCCTTCGAGGAGCAGGACAAGATCAAGCGCCTGCTGAAGGGCTCCGACATGGTCTTCGTCGCCGCCGGTGCCGGCGGCGGCACCGGCTCGGGCGCCGCCCCGGTCGTCGCCCGCCTCGCCCGCGAGGTGGGGGCGCTGACCGTCGGCATCGTCACCAAGCCGTTCAGCTTCGAGGGCAGCCGCCGCGGCGACCAGGCCAACAAGGGCATCGAGGAACTGGCGGCGGAGGTCGACACCCTGATCGTCGTCCCCAACGACCGCCTGCTCGACGTCCTCGACCAGCAGACCTCGATGGTGGAGGCCTTCAAGGTCGCCGACGACGTCCTCCGCCAGGGCGTGCAGGGGATCTCCGACCTGGTGACGCTTCCCGCCGTGATCAACCTCGACTTCGCCGACGTGCGGACGATCATGTCCGAAGCCGGCCGGGCTCTGCTCGGGATCGGGATGGCCTACGGCGACGAGCGCGCCGTGCTCGCCGCTGAAAAAGCGATCTCCTCGCCACTGCTCGAGACCTCGATGGACGGCGCCCGCTCGATCCTGCTCTCGATCACCGGCGGCGCCGACCTCTCGCTGGTGGAGGTCTCCGAGGCCGCCAAGGTGGTCGGCGAGGCCGCTCACCCGGATGCCAACATCATCTTCGGCGCCAACGTCGACGAGGAGCTCTCCGACCAGATCTGGGTCACCGTCGTCGCCACCCGCTTCGATGGTCGTGCGACGCCGCGCCGCGCTCCCGAGCCGACGATCCGCCGCACCAAGGACGCCGATGCCGGGCGTCGCGGTCGCGGCGGAGACCGTGAGCTCGGGATAGACGTCCCTGAGTTTCTCCCCGGCTGATCTCTGACCCCATGCGAGGGGTCGTCGCAGCCGGGCACCCGCTCACCGCCGAGGCCGGTGCCGCCGTTCTGCGCGAGGGCGGCAACGCGGTCGACGCCGCTGTCTGCGCGGTGCTCGCCTCCTTCGCGGCCGAGAGCCCGCTGACCGGCTTCGGCGCCGGCGGCCACATGATGGTCCACGAGGGCGGCGAGACGACGCTGATCGACTTCTTCGTCGCCGCCCCCGGCCTGGACGGGATCGAGCGCACGACCGAGCTGGTCCCGGTTCCGGTCCGCTTCGACTCCGAGACGACGCAGACGTTCTACGTCGGCCCGGCCTCCTGCGGGGTCCCCGGGACCGCCGCTGGGCTCGCCCACGCGCTCGAGCGCTTCGGGACGCTGCCGTTGCGCGACCTGATCGGGCCGGGGGTCCGGTTGGCCCGCGAGGGCGCCCCGGTCAACCAGGGACAGGCCTACATCCTCGACATCCTCGATCCGATCCACGCGCGGATGGCCGGGACGCGGGAGCTCTATGCGCCCCAGGGGCGCTGCCTCGAAGAGGGGGACGTCTTCCGCTTCCCGGAGCTGGCGGAGGCGCTCGAACGCTTCGCCGAGGAGGGCCCCGACCTCTTCTACAAGGGTGAGATCGCAGCCGCCATTTGCGACTTCGTCGTCGGCCACGGCGGCCTGATCGGCCCTGGCGACCTCGCCTCCTACGCGGCGATCGAGCGCAAGCCGATCGACACGCCTTTCCGCGGCACCGAAGTCCTCACCAACCCGCCGCCCTCCTCGGGCGGGATCCTCATCGCCTACTGCCTCGGTCTGCTCGAGCGGCTCGGCCCCCGCAGCGGCCCCGAGCAGCTGGTCGCGGCAATGGAGGCGGCGAACTCGCGCCGCGATCTCGCCTTCGCCGAGTCCCTCTACGAGGAGGGGATGGAGGTGAGCTTCCTCGACCCGATTGGGCTCGACCTCGCCGCCGCCGACCTGCTCGGCTCGACCACCCACATCTCCGTCCTCGACGCCGCCGGCAACTGCGCCAGCGTCACCTGCTCCAACGGCTCCGGCTCCGGCGTCCTCGTTCCCGGAACCGGGGTGATCCTCAACAACATGCTCGGCGAGGAGGACCTCAACCCTGCCGGCTTCCACCTGATCGCGCCCGGGCGGCGGGTCCCGTCGATGATGGCGCCGACCGTGGTCCTGCGCGACGGCGAGGTGATACTCGCCCTCGGCAGCGCCGGCTCCAACCGGATCCGCTCGGCGATCCTGCAGACCGTGGTGCGGGCGGTCGAGCAGGGCTTCCCGGTCGCGGCGGCGATCGAGGCGCCGCGCCTGCACTTCGAGCAGGGGATCGTCCAGGCCGAGAAGGGCGTCGATCCCGAGGCGCTCACCCGGATGGAAACCCGCGGCCTCGAGGTCGCCCGCTGGCCCTCTCTGAACCTCTTCTTCGGCGGCACCCAGGCCGTCGCCCGCGACCCTGCCAGCGGCGCCTTAAGCGGCGGCGGCGATCCCCGCCGCGGCGGCGCCGTCGCCTACGCCGACGCTCCTTGACGCTGTCACTCGAATGAACCGCGGTCGGTGCGCGAGTCTGCGGCGCCGATGAAGACAAGCTTGTAGTCGCGGCTTTCGTCAATCGGGGTGGAGAGAACCACCTCGCCATCTTTCTCGCTCATTCCCAATGCGGCGAGGGTCGTGAGGCCGGCGATTCGCATCGAGTCCAGTACCTCAGGGACCGATCGGAGACGCTCCCGATTGCGGATCGGCTTGTCGATCCGATCACCGGAGATCTCGGCTTCGAAGATCGATGGCGCCACCTCGCCTCGACCCCTCCAAACCCATCGCGCGCCCTCGTGCTCAACCTCTCTGACCTCCGCATATCCGATCGCATAAACCGGGCTCGCGTTGACGTCGAAGACGAGCAGCCCATTCTCGGCGAGGTTCTTCCGCATCCCCCGAAGCGCAAGCACGAGATCTTCGTCGCCGAGCAGATGGTCGACCGAGTCGTTGAGCGACAGCACGAGGTCGAAGTCCCCGAGATGGGGCAGATGCCGCATGTCGGCCACTCGCAGGTCCACCTCCTGCCCTCCCTCCTCAGCGGCAAGCTCCAGCATGGCCGGCGAAAGATCGCAGCCATGAACCCGCCAGCCCCGCCGCAACAGCGGCCGGAACGCCCGGCCGGTGCCGCAGCCGACGTCCAGCGCCGTCCCCCCTTCCTTCAGCCCGTGCTCTCGAAGCGCCGGCAGCAACGTTCGCCCAAGCCACATCTCGTAGTCATTGGCGTGGTTGAACGCGTTGTAGACGGGAGCTAAGGCCTCGTAGGCCGCCAGCGCTGGATCGGCTCCCATCTTGAGGCGAGCCTAGTGGTCCCTTCCTAGGCCTGCAAACAATTCGGCGAGGCCGGGGGCAGTGGGGGAGGCGTTTGCGGCGGCTAGCGCCATTAGCCAGGCGCCGCCCACACCTGAGGCCCTCCTCACCCTTGAGGCGAGGAGGGCCGATCCCCTCGACATTCCCACAAGAGGGACCGGCCCGCCTACCGCCGCTTATGCGGCCTTGTAGATCATGTGCAGCACCTGCACAGCCGCAACTTGCTTGACCTTCATATCTCTCACCCCCTCCCATGCGTGCAGCCCGGCGACGGCTTCGCCGGGAGGAGGGCCGATGCTAAAGACGGTTCAAAGCATCTTCAGATTTATGAGCCGAATCTGTTTTGTGAGTATGCAGCCGTACCGTTCAGGGCCTCTTGGCCCTATGCTCCGAAACCTGCTGAGTAGCCGGGGACTGTCCAGTGGAAGGAGGAGCGGGTGGCAGCAAAGGAGGCCAAGCGCCATAGAGGCGGGAACAAGAAGAAGGGCAAGGAGGAGACGCCGAGGAAGCGGATAGAGGAAACCGTCCGCTACGCCCTCGCTCACGCCATCCGCGTGGAGGCGCTGATCCTGCTGAACGAAGCCGAGTACACCGTTGGCGAACTCGCCGACCTGATCGGAGTCCCGGTATCGACGCTCGCGAACCACATCCGGCGCATGTACGAGGACGGGTCAATCGAAATCGCTAAAGAAGAAAAACGGCGGGCGACGATGCTCTACTGGTATCGCGCCGTGGAGCTGCCCGAATACACCCAGGAGCAGGCCGAGCGGCTGACCCACATGGAGCGGCAGGTGACCGCTGGGTTGGTCGTCCAGTCGGGCACCGCCGAGGACTTGGCAGCGCTGCGGAAGGGCCACCTGGCGGACCCCTCCACGATCCTCTCTTGGGACTGGTACAACGTCGATTTGGAGGGCAAGGAGGAACTGGAGGCCGCAAACGCCGCCCACCTTGAACTGGTCCGCGAGATCGAGTGCAGGTCGGTTAATCGCTGTGCTGAGACCAACGAGGAAACGACCTCGATCCTCGTCAAGCTGTTCGCGTACAAGCGGGCGCGGAAGGCTCGGCGGCCCCGGCATTCACAAATCTGTGAATCGAATCGGAATCCGGTTTGACGCAAGCCTCAGGCGCCCAATAACTTCCTCACCACTCAGCGTCGGTCACTTCTTCAATCGGCGTTGACCCCGATTTCCGGGGGCGGGGCCGGTGGTTTTCCATCCTCCGAACCCGCTCCCGGCTCTGATTGAACAGCGATGACCTCCTCTCACAGGCCACCCCCAGACACGCGACTCCCCGCCACCCGGCACGCTTCAGCCGGCAGGGATCGCTCTAGGCAGGACGCCCCGAGCGGGGCGGCGCATTGGATGGCGCGCCGCCCCGTGCGATCTAAAGCGGGTTGACGGATGGGACGACGCGATCCCGATCTCGTCAAGGAACAGGCGCTCGACCACGACACGCGGGTCGCCATCTTTGCGCTGTTCACAGAGGATGAAGGCCGGTCACTGGCCGCTCGCGATCTCCTCCGCGATCTCAAGTCCACACACCCTGAGAAGTACCGAACCATGCGGCCGAAACAGATTCACTATCACCGCGTCTGTCTGCAGGACGCCGACCTACTCCCGGCCTGAGCCGTGCCGCCTCGGCGACCGAGGAGCGAGGAGGACGAAGCGTCCCAGCGGGGTCTCGGCCTCGCGATGGGAAAGCTGCGCCGGGACGGCGGCATGTCCCGAGAAGAGGTGGCAAAGCGGGGCGGCCTCACCGTTTCCACGATCCAATCCATCGAGGCCGGAGACCAGGAACCAACCTGGGGCAACCTTCGTCGGATCGCACAGGGACTCAAGGTGGAGCTTGAGGAGCTTTGCGCGCTAGCTGTCGAGCTTGCGCCCGGTCGGGCAGGCGCTCGGATACGACGCCGAGAGAGGGAAGCTAGACAGGCACGGGACCCCTAGCCGATGAAGGCGGCGATCATCGAGGCGGGGAGTGGATCGAGCACCCGTAAGGACCGCGATCGCGAGCAAGCGAAAGAATGCGCCGATGGCGGACGAGCCGAAGATCGACTTCGAGGCGGAGGGGCTGCTCGACGGGCTCGTGGACGAGCCGCGGCGGGCGCGGTTGGAGCTGCTCGAGCAGCTGGCCGGCGAAGGGTGCACGCTGGAGGAGCTGAAGGAGGCGGTGGCGGCGGGGCGGCTGACCCTGTTGCCGGTCGAGCGGGCGCTGGCGGGGACGGGGCCGCGCTACAGCGCCCGCGAAATCGCCGAGCTGGCCGGCATCGAGCTCGAGATGCTGCTGCGCTTCCGCTCGGCCCTGGGGATCCCGGTCACCGACCCGGACGAGTACCTGGGGACGGAGGCCGACGTCGAGGCGGCAAAGGCGATGAAACAGTTCCTCGCCCTCGGCCTGCCCGAAGACGGGATGTTGCAGGTGGCGCGGACGATCGGGATGGGCACGGCGCGGATGGCCGAAGCCAACCGCGAGCTGATCATCCGCACCCTGACCCAGCCCGGCGACACCGAGCGCGACCTCGCCCTCCGCTTCGCCGCCGCCGCCGAGTACATGCTGCCGCTGGCCGGCCCCACCGTTGTCTACGCGCTGCAGGCGCACCTGCTGGAACAGATCCGCCGCGATGTGATCGGCGCCACCGATCTCGCCGCGGGGGAGCTGGGCGGCGCCGTCGAGCTGACCGTCTGCTTCGCCGACCTGGTCGAGTTCACCCGCCTCGGCGAGGAGATCGCCCCCGAGGAGCTGGGGATGGTCGCCGGCCGCCTCGAGGAGATGGCGACCGCCGTCGCCGAGCCGCCGGTGCGGCTGGTGAAGTCGATCGGCGACGCGGTGATGCTGGTCTCTTCCGAGCCGGCGCCGATGGTCGGCGCCGCGCTGGCGCTGATCCACGCCGCCGAGCAGGAAGGCCAGCAGTTCCCCTGGCTGCGGGCCGGCATCGCCAGCGGCCCGACCCTGCCGCAGTCGGGCGACTACTACGGCCGGGCCGTCAACCTCGCCAGCCGCATCACCAACGTCGCCCGCCCCGGCAGCGTCGTCCTCGACCAGGCGACCAAAGAAGCCGCGGAGGAGGGCTTCGACTACTCCTACGTCGGCGAACGCCGCCTCAAGGGGCTCGACTACCGGGTGAAGCTGTACCGGGCGCGGACGCCGGGCGAACGGAAGCGGTAGCCTCAGATGCGCGATCGCTCATATTCACGCAAGGACAAATCGGACTTTTGGGGTGATATGCACGATCACGCACAAAAGCTCGTTTTCGGGATCAAAACGGGTAAAATGCACGATTGTGCATCACAAGCTTGAGATCGCTGAGGCGGATGCCCGGTCAATCGGTGCGAGCGTGCGGCGCGCCCGCGAGGAGCTCGGCTTGCGCCAGGACGAGCTTGCCTTGGCCGCTGGGGTGAGCACCCGGGCGATTCATCAAATCGAGAGCGGTAAGCCGACCAGTCGTCTCGACACGGTCTCGCCCGTGCTGGCGGCGCTGGGCCTGAAGTTGAGGATCGAGTGAGCCGGCCGCCCCGCCCGGACACGAGGCTTTCGGTCTACCTGCGGGGGAGGCCCGTTGGCTCGCTCGAGCGGACCGGGCCTTCTCGCTATCGATTCGTCTATTCCAAGGCCGCGACCCAGGGCGACCGCGACGATCCGATGGCGAGGCTCTCGGCGTCTCTGCCTCTGCGCGAGGAGCGGTTCAAGCCAAGCGAGTCAGCCCCGTTCTTCGAGGGCCTATTGCCGGAGGGGGCGGTGCGCGCCACCATCGCCGGCAAGCTCGGGCTCAGCGAGGCCAATGGGTTCGGCATGCTGGCGGCGCTGGGCGCCGATTGCGCCGGGGCGGTGACGATCCTGCCCAGGGATCAACCGTCTCGGCTTTCGGGAGGCGCCGCTCGGCCCCTGGACGACAACCAGCTCGGCGAGCTGCTCCGCGACCTCCCGCGCGATCCGCTCGGCATCGACGTCGACCCCGCGGGGGTTCGCCTGAGCTTGGGCGGCGTCCAGGACAAGCTGATACTCATCCGCCTTCCCACCGGTGGCTTTGCTCAGCCGCGCGGAGGGGTGCCCAGCAATTGCCTGCTGAAGCCGGAGCACGAGCGCTTCGAGGGGCTGGCGGCAAACGAGGCGTTCTGCATGAGGGTCGCGGCGGCGGCGGGGAACGAGACCGCCACGACCGAGCTGCTCGACATCGACGGCATTCGCTGCTTGTACAGCGAGCGGTTTGATCGCACCGTCGATGCCGATGGCACGATCGCCCGCCTCCACCAGGAGGACATGTGCCAGGCCCTTGGTCTGCTGCCAACCCAGAAGTACGAGGCCGAGGGCGGGCCATCGGTGGCGTCGGTGATCGCGCTGTTGCGGAGGCAGTCGAGCCCGCGCATCGCGCTCGACGTCAACGCCTTCGTCCGCGCGGTGCTCACCTGCTTCCTGCTCGGCAACAGCGACGCGCACGGCAAGAACTTCTCTCTCCTCTACGACCCTGCGACCGGTGTTCGCCTGGCCCCTCTCTACGACGTCGTCTCAACTGCTGTCTACGACGACCTGACCCCACGGCTGGCGATGGCAATCGGCGGCGAGGACGACCCCTCCCAGGTCGACCTCCTTTGCTGGGAGCGCCTGGGCGCTGAAAGCGGTCTAGGCGGTGCGCTGCCCAGGTTCGTCCAACGCTGGTCGAGCGAGGTTCTCACCGCTGCGGAAATCTGCCAGCGCGATGCCGATCAGGAGGGCTGGTCGCAGCCCGTGCTGGAGGCGATTGCCGACGTCTGCCGGGAACGAGCCCGCCGGTTGATCGACGGCCGCTAAAGCGGCTTTTGCGCCGAAACCAGCAGGTTGTAGAAGAGCTCGGCCGGCAGGTAGGGCTCGAGGACCCGGGTGTCGACCTTCTGCAGGGCGATGTAGCTGTTGAAGGCGAAACGGCGCCAGCGGAAGGAGATCGATTCCGGTTTGGCGCTGGACTCGACCGTGCGCAGCCCCCAGCCCCAGGCGTTGGAGAGCAGCTCCTCGCCGCCGACATGGCGCTGCTCGAAGCCGGAGTCCTTGAGCAGGCGGCGGAGGTCGGCTGGGGCGAAGGCGTGGACGTCGACCTCGCCCTCGAGCGAGTGGCCCTCCGACTGCTCGTGCTCGGGCGTGGTCCGTGCCTGGGCGCCGACGGCGCGGCGCCAGAGTGGGGCCAGCGCCACGCCGGCGCGCTTCGGCAGCGCCGCCAGCTGGTCGCCGTAGCGCGAGGGCTCGCCAGCGAAGGCGATCGTTCCGCCCGGCCGCAGGACGCGGCGGAATTCGGCGAAGGCCTTGTCGAGGTCGGGGATGTGGTGGAGGACGGCGTGGCCGAGGACGAGGTCGAAGCTCTCGTCCTCGAAGGGCAGGACCTCGGCCTCGGTGGTGACGGTGCTCACGTCCTCGAGCCCGAGCGCCTCGGCGGTCGCCGCCAGCTGCTCCAGCATTCCGGGGGAGATGTCGGTCGCGGTCAGCCGCTCGATCGCCCCGAGCTGGACCAGGTTGAGCGAGAAGTAGCCGGTGCCCGAGCCGATCTCCAGCGCGTCGCCGAAAGAGCGGCCCTTCTGCCCGCCCAGCGCCTTGACCAGCTTCAGCCGTACCTGGCGCTGGCCGACGTCGCCGAAGTCGATGCCCCACTTGGCGTCGTACTCGTGGGCGGCGGCGTCGTGGTAGCGGGTGTTGACGTCCTTGATGTGCTCGTGGGAGGCGGTGGGGGAGGCCGGCATGAGGCCGGAACTCTAATAGCGTCCCGGCCGTGGAGCGTCACTACCTCCAGTCGAACCAGCCGCCCGGAGTGCCGCCGCTGCCGCTGACCGGCGAGCGAACCCTGCCCGACGTGCCCGAGGAGAACTACTGGTTCCGCCGCCACCTCGTCGTCTACGAGTGGATCGCCGCGCGCGTGCGGGGGCAGCGGGTGGTCGACATGGCCTGTGGCGAGGGGTACGGCTCCGACGTCCTCGCCGCGAGCGCCGCCAGCGTCGTCGGCGTCGACGCCAACCCGGAAGCGCACGAGCACGCGCGGCTCCGCTACCCGCACCCCAACCTGCGCTTCGAGCGCGACCTGGTCGAGAGCTTCTCCGAGCCCTGCGACGCCGTCGTCTTCCTGCAGACGATCGAGCACGTCCAGGACCCGGGCGCGATCCTCGAGCACTTCAAGTCGATGCTGGCGCCGGGCGGCGTCGCCTACGTTTCGACCCCCAACCTGCTGACGCTGGCACCGCCGGGGGCGGAGAAGTCAGATAACCCCTGGCACGTGAAGGAGTACCGGGCCGAGGAGTTCCGGGCGCTCTGCGAGGCGCATTTCGCCCGGGTTGAGCTGCTCGGCCTCTTCCACGCCGGCAAGCTGCGCGCCCACGAGCTGGCGATCAAGCTCGGCTGGGACTCGGTCCACAAGACCCTGCGCCTGACCAAGCCCTTCTACGACCGCTTCACCCCGGCGATCGCCGCCTCCGACTTCAGCCTGCGGCAGGGCGGCCTCGATCGCGCCCTCGACTTCCTCGCCGTCTGCCACCCGGATTGATGGGCCCGGAGGGGACCGCCGGGGACCTGGCGATCGTCCTGCACAGCCACATGCCCTACGTCGAGGGCTTCGGTACCTATCCCTTCGGCGAGGAGTGGCTGTTCGACGCGGTGATTCGCTCCTACCTGCCGGTGCTGGAGGTGGCGCGGGACCTGACGATGACGGTGACGCCGGTGCTTGCGGACCAGCTCGAGGACGGGGGCGCCGCCGAGCGTCTGCGCCGCTTCCTCCTCGAGTGGCGGATCGGTGCGGCCGAAGCGGACCTGACGCAGGTGCCGGAAGAGTGCGGGGCCGCCTGCGAGGGCGAGCGGCAGCGGTACGCCCACGCGCTGGAGCTGCTCGACGCGGCGGGCGGCGACCCGCTCGCGCCCTTCCAGCGGGCGGTGGCTGAGGGTCGGATCGCGCTCGCGACCTCCGCCGCCACCCACGCGGTGCTGCCGCTGCTGGCGACGCGGGAGGGGTTGCGGCTGCAGCTGGAGACTGGGATCCGCTCCCACCGGCGCCGCTTCGGCTGGGACGGCGGCTTCTGGCTGCCGGAGTGCGCCTATGTGCCGGGGCTGGAGGATGAGCTGGCCGAGCAGGGGGTCGAGTGGTTCTGCGTCGACCAGAGCCGGCACGCCGAGCCGCTGGAGGCGCTGGCGCCGGTCCGCACGGAGGCCAGTCCGGTGGCGCTGCCGATCGACTGGGAGGCGATCTCCTGGCTCTGGTCGCTCGACGGCTATCCCTCTCACCCAGCCCACGCCCAGTTCGCCGGCAAATCGCTGCGCGGGATCCGGATCTGGCGAGTGGGGGGAGGGGCCTACGACCCCGAGGCCGCCGCGGCGGCGGCGCGGCGACAGGCAGGCGAGTTCCTCGCCGCGGCCGCTTCGCGCCTTCGCGCCTACGCCGAGAGCCGCGGCCGCCGCGGCCTGCTCGTCTTCGCGATCGACACCGAGCTGCTCGGGCACTGGTGGTCGGAGGGTCCGATCTGGCTGCGCGGCGTGCTCGAGGGGGCCGAGGCGGCCGGGATCAGGCTGCTGACCGTCCCCCAGGCCCTCGCCGAGCACGAGCCGGTCGACCGACCGCTGCACGCCTCCACCTGGGGCGAGCACAAGGACCTGTCCACTTGGGACTCGCCGCCGGTCGCCGATCTCGCCTGGGGGGCGCGGAAGATGGAGCTGCGGCTGCTGCGGGCGGTCTCCGGCGGGCTGCGGGGGGCCTGCCTGGAGCGCGCGGCCCGCGAGCTGCTCGCGCTGCAATCAAGCGACTGGGCCTTCCTCGACCAGCGCAAGCAGGCCGGCGACTACGCCTACCAGCGGGCGACCGATCACTCACGGGCGATGTTGGAGGCCATAGACTGCGACCGCCCTACCGATCCGCGTATGCGTTCCCTCGCCCCGGACCTCAGCCTCGCTCCGCTTTTGGAGCCCGAAAGCGCCACCCGGAACAGCCACCGCACTTGACCCGCGTCCTGATCCTCTCCTGGGAGTACCCGCCGCTGATCGAGGGCGGCCTCGCCCGCCACGTCCGCAAGCTCTCCGAGGCGCTGGTCGAGCGCGACGTCGAGGTGCACGTGCTGACCCGCGGCGGCGAGGAGTCGCCGGCGACCGAGCGCCGCGGCGGGGTGATCATCCACCGCATCCGCGAGCCCAAGCGACCGACCGACCTCGGCGAGTTCGTCGCCTGGATCGAACGGATGAACTCCGACATGCTCGCCGCCGGCGTCGAGCTCGGCGACCGCTACAGCTACGACCTCGTCCACGGCCACGACTGGCTTGTCGCCAACGCCTGCGACCACCTCGCCAAGCGCTTCGACGCGCCGCTGGTGACGACGATCCACGCGACCGAGTACGGCCGCCACCAGGGCTGGGTCGACAAGCATCCGCAGACCTACATCCACGGGGTCGAGCGCTGGATCACCAACCGCTCCGACCGGGTCATCGCCTGCTCGCACTACATGCGCGAACAGGTCGCCGACATCTTCGGCGTCGAGGAGGGGCGGATCAGCGTGATCCCGAACGGGATCGATCCCGATGACCTGCCGGCGCAGCCGGCCGAGGAGCTGGCCCGGCTGCGCTCCGAGTTCGCGGCGCCGGGGCAGAAGCTGGTTCTGCTGATCGGCCGTCTCGTCTACGAGAAGGGGTTCCAGTTGGCGCTGGAGGCGATGCCGCGGGTGCTCGAAGAGGCTCCGGGAACCCGCTTTCTCGTCGCCGGCTCCGGCACCCACGAGGCCGAACTGAAGCGCCAGGCCGAGGAGCTGGGGCTGATGGAGCACGGCACCTTCCTCGGCTGGATCGGCGACGACGTCCTGCACTCGCTCTACCGCATCGCCGACCTCACCGTGGTCCCCTCGATCTACGAGCCCTTCGGCCTGGTGGCGCTGGAGGCGATGGCCTCCGGCTGCCCCTGCATCGTCGCCGACACCGGCGGCCTGCGCGAGGTCGTCCCGCACGAGGAGGCGGGCCTGCGCTTCCGCGCCCACGACCCCGAAGCGCTGGCCGAGGTGGCGATCCGCGTCCTCTCCGACGACGAGCTCGGCCGCCGCCTGGTCGCCGAAGCCTATGAGCACCTGCGCCGCTTCGACTGGGGCGACGTGGCCGAGCAGACCGCCGCCGTCTACGCCGACCTGGCCGGCGCCAAGACCCCGTAGAGCGTGCTCAGCAGCTGTCCCGGCGTCGCCGAAGGCTGCGGTCGCTGATCGTGAAGCTGCCCTCGGCGCTGCTGGCCGGGGTCCAGTGGATGCCGTCGAGCAGCTCCAACGGTGAGATCGAGAGGGCGCCGGCGAGCTTCATCAGCGTGTCGACCCGGGCCAGGCGGGTGCCCTGCTCGAGCATCCCGATCTCGGTCCGGTGCAGGGAGGCAAGCGCCCCCAGTTCTTCCTGCGACATCGCCGCGCGGCGGCGGCAGCGAAAGAGGTTGCGCCCGAACTTCACCGCAACCTCCTCGGATCGAAGTCTTCCGTCAGCGGCCATGCGGGCCACTGTTTCTCACTCGGCTCATTGTCGGCCAGACAATACATTTCAGATCTGATAGACTTCTTGCAGACAATGAATTTCGGTTGGGATCGGAGTAGCTTTAACCCGTCCCGCCATGGCTCTGAACATCAAAGACACGGAGACGGAGAAGTTGGCAGCCGAGGTCGCCGAGATGACCGGCAAGACGAAGGAGGACGCCGTGCGCGATGCATTGCGGGAGAAGAAGGAGAGGTTGGAGATGCGCAGCGGCCGGAAGGGAAGGCCGCGCAGCATGCAGGAGTGGCTGGAAAAGGAAATCTGGCCTCGTATACCGGAGGAGGAGCGGGGGAAGCCCCTCAGCAAGGCGGAAGTCGAAGAGATGCTCGGTTTTGGACCGGAGGGAGTGTGATGAGCGAAAGAAGCGTGATGTTCGACAGCTCAGCGATCCTCTCCATCCTCAAGGAAGAACCGGACCACCGGCAACTGCATTCCAAGCTCGAAGAGGCAGAAGGACTCGCAATAGGTGCGCCTACGCTGTTTGAGACCGCCTTGGTTGCGATCGGTCGGTTCGGAGATGAAGGAGAGGTGCTGGTGGAACAGTTCCTCGAAGACTGGAAGGTGAAAGTTCTTCCTTTTGGAGGAGGTCATTGGCGTGTCGCTGATGATGCATTCGTTCGCTACGGCAAGGGTCGTCATCCTGCGGCTCTCAATTACGGCGACTGCATGACCTATGCGAGCGCCCATGTTGCGGGGATGCCACTTCTGTTCGTCGGCAACGACTTCGCGAGGACGGACATTCCGCCGGCCTGATCCAGGGCCGGCGGTTCACCGTCACTGGTCGTGACCGGCGTACTCGGGTGGCTGCATCGTCGTCCACGCCCCCGGGTCCGGTTCAACGGGCCGCTCCCACCGCAGCCCCTGCGGCGCCTCGCGCATGCGGATGATCCGGGCCGGGACGCCGCCGACGATCGCGTTGGCGGGGACGTCCTTGGTGACGACCGCGTTGGTGCCGATGACGGAGTTGTCGCCGACACTGACGCCGCGGAGGATGCAGGCGCCGTAGCCGATCCAGACGTTGTTGCCGACCTCGACGTCGCGCTTGTAGATGCCCTGGAGGCGGATCGGGCGCTCGACCTCGACGACGCCGTGGTCGAAGTCGATGAACATCGCCCGGTCGGCGATCACGCACTCCTCGCCGATCCGAACCCGCTGGTAGGCGGAGATCGTGCACTCCTGTCCCATCACCGTCTTGGCGCCGATCTCGACCGTGCCCTCGTGGCAGCGGATCTTGGTCTCGTCGCCGATCCAGACGAAGCGGCCGAAGCGAACCTCGCCGCGGGGGGCGATCTTCAGTTCCAGGCCCCGGCCGAGGAAGAAGGGCCCGTCGGAGCGCCAGCGCCGGCCGGCCGGCGTCAGCAGGCGTCGCCAGGAGTAGCGCCAGAGGAGCCGCGCGTAGCGCGGGGTCAGCATCCGGTTGCGGGCCAGGAAGCGGAGCACGGCGGGGCAACTTTAGAGGTCGCTCCTTAGACTGGGCCGCCCTTGGCCGACGCCGCCCAAACCGCCCCGCTCGCCGAGCGGCTCCTCGCCGGCGAGAAGCGGGCCCTGGCGCGCGCGATCACCCTGATCGAGTCCGACGACCCGGCTGGCTGGGAGCTGGTCCGAGAGGTCTACCCGCGCACCGGCAACGCCCGCATCATCGGCTTCACCGGTCCCCCCGGAGTCGGGAAGAGCACCCTGATCGGGGCTCTGACCGGGGAGCTGCGCAAAGCCGAGCGCGAGGTGGCGGTGCTCTCGATCGACCCCTCCAGCCCCTTCACCCGCGGTGCCCTGCTCGGCGACCGGATCCGGCTCACCGACCACTTCCTCGACCCCGGCGTCTTCATCCGCTCGATGGCCTCGCGCGGTGCCCTCGGTGGCCTCTCGGAGGCGGCGCTGCAGGTGGCGCTGATCATGGACGCCGCCGGCAAAGATGACGTCCTGATCGAGACCGTCGGCGTCGGCCAGGCGGAGATCGACATCGTCGACCACGCCGACACGATCGTCCTCGCCCTGATGCCCGGCTCCGGGGACTCGATCCAGGCGCTGAAGGCGGGGGTGATGGAGATTCCGGACGTGATCGTCGTCAACAAGGCCGACCACCCGATGACCGACACGATGGTCCGCGAGGTCCGCGGCGTCCTCGCCCTCTCGCAGGACCCGGAGGGCTGGAAGGTGCCGATCCTGCGCACCGAGGCCGCCCGCGGAGAGGGTGTCGACGAGTTGGCCGCGCAGATCGATGCGCATCGAAAACACATCGAGCAGGCGGGGACGCTGGCGGAGCGGCGCGCCCGCAACCTGCGCAGCGAGGTGCTCGGAATCGCCACTTCGCGGATGCGGCGCCGGCTCGAGCAAGCGGTCTCCGAAGATCCGGCGACGACTGAGCTGCTCGACCGGGTCGTGCGGCGCGAGCTCGACCCGGCGACGGCGGCGAGCGAGTTGCTGGAGAGGCACGTCGATGAGTGAGGAGCAGTCGATCTCCACCGCCGAGGCGATGGGCTGGCTGGGCGCCGGAGTGGCCGAGCTGAGTGGAGCCTCGATCGGTGAAGTGCAGGGCTTTTACGTCGACGCCGAGAGCGGCGAGCCCGCTTGGTTGATCGCCCGCCTCGGCCGCCGCCGCCGCGCCCGCGTCGTCGCCGTTCCCTTCGACAACTGCGCCGGAGCGCCCTTCGGAGCCTGGGTCGCCCAGGAGGCGGACGCCGTCCGCAGTGCCCCGGTCGTGGACCCGACCCGGCCGCTGCGCCGCGAGCATGAGCTGACCATCTGCGCCCACTTCGGGATCGGCGAGAAGGTCGGCCGCGCGGCCGCGGTTGCCCGACGCGACGAGGGCGAGATCACCGCCACGCCGCCACGCCCGAGCTGACTGCGGCAGGGTTACGCGCGATTTCTTGGCGTCGCTTGACCGGGAGGTACTTCTTACTAGAGATTTGAGTAATGAGGATCGCCTATGTGCTGGGGGGGCTGGCGGCAGCCGGCTTGCTGCTTGCCGGTTGCGGTGGAGGCGGCGCAAACGACGCCGGTAAGCCGGCGGCCGCGACGAGCAGCGCTCCTCCCGAAAAGAGGCCGCACGTCCCCTGCCCGATCCCTTCCAAGCGGATGGACGTGAGCCTGGACGGCCACGCCGGCCCGGAGAACATCGGCATCCTGATGGCGGACAGCAGGGGCTACTTCGGGGATGTCGGTCTTCACGTCCGGACCCTCGTGCCGGCTACCCCGCAGCTCGGCGTGGAATATGTGGCTGCCGGGGCGGACGACATCGGCGTGACCCCTCAGCCGCAGGCCGTCATGACCAGGGAGATCGGCGAACCGATCGTCGTCTTCGGCAGCGTGATCTCAGAGCCGACGGAGGCGTTGATCTGGCTGCGAGGCTCCGGGATCGGCGATGTCGCCGACCTCAAGGGAAAAACGATCGCCACGCCAGGCGGCTCCTTCCAGCAGGGATTCCTGGAACAGGCGCTGGCGAAGGCTGGGCTGACCCTCGACGACGTGGAAGTCCTCAACGTCGGGTACCAGGGAGTGCCGGAATTGCTGCAGGGGAAAGTCGACGCGATCTTCGGCGGTTCGGCGAACATCGAGGGGAAGGCACTGGAAGCGCGGGGCGCGAAGCCAGTGGTGACGCCGGTTCAGGAATTCGGGATTCCTGCCTACGACGAGCTCGAGATCGTTACTCGGTCCCAGTGCGTTGCCAAGAATCCGGCGCTGTACCGGCACTTCATGGCTGCCGTCAAGCGGGGGACGAAGGCCGCCGTGGAAGATCCGCGGGCCGCCCTGCGGCTGATCGAGGAAGACATCGAAGCCGATCCCGAAGCTAGCCGCAAGCAGACCGAAGCTCAGCTCGAAGCGACGCTTCCGCTGCTTTCTCAGAGCGGTCACATCGATCTCGCCCAGGCCTCTGACCTCGTCGCCTGGATGCATCGCGTCGGGATGATCGAACGGGAACCGCCGGTCGAGCAGCTGTTCACCAACGACTACCTGGCGCCATGA
>Ga0070683_100000498_pt1 | contig 27728 bp, 21 predicted proteins | sample KBSC713LmetaG_FD_64662 | JGI IMG/M metagenome (GOLD analysis project Ga0070683, IMG submission 64662) | Corn rhizosphere microbial communities from Kellogg Biological Station, Michigan, USA - KBS C7.1-3L metaG | ecosystem: Host-associated > Plants > Roots > Rhizosphere ... | reverse complement strand
AGTGTCCGGGCGCTGCAGAAAGCCGCCGAGATCGATCTTGGTTTCAATCCTCAGGGACTGGTGACTGCGTCGTACGACTTGACGCTTCAGAACTACCCTGCCGATCGACGCGACGCGTTTCGGCGCGATCTCTCCGCCAGGCTTGGTGCGCTGCCGACGGTGACCTCCGTCACCATTGCCGACGTGCCGCCGCTCAGCGGAACGATGGTGAGCACGGTGGTGACGACCACCGATGGTCGCGGGCAGGACGCCGAGTCCCGGGCGTACATGAGCAGCATTGGGCCCGACTTCTTCCGAACACTGCAGATCCCCCTGCTGCAGGGACGCGGCATCGATGGGAATGATGGACGAGGAGCGCCAGTAGTAGGCGTCGTCAACGGAACATTGGCGCGTCGGCTCTGGTCCGATTCGAATCCGATCGGCCGGACACTGCTGGTCGACGGCACCGTCGTCGAGGTGATCGGCATCGCTCGCGATGCGAAGTACGACGAAGCGACCGAGGAGCGGCGTCCTTTTCTCTACTTGTCACTCGCCCAGCGCTCGCAGCTCGATCGCGAGACCGTGATTGTTCGGTCCGCTGCTCGTTCTACCCTTACGTCAAGTGCGGTCGTGGGTCAGATTCGCGCCATCGATCCAGCATTGCCGGTCTTCGACGCTCGTTCATTCGGCGCGATTCTTCGTGAGCGAATCGACAAGCAGCGAGGCATCAGCGCCTTGTTTGCCTCGTTTGGCGGGCTGGCACTCGTGCTCGCCTCGCTGGGCCTTTACGGCGTGATGGCGTACGCCGTCGTCCGTCGGACACACGAAATCGGAGTACGACTGGCGCTCGGAGCGACACCACGCCAGCTCACGAATCTGATCGCCGCTGACGGACTCCGACTGACGATGACGGGCGTGATGGTCGGCGGCCTGCTTTCTCTTCCACTTGCCCGCGCGCTTGGTGCATTGATTTTCGGGGTGCAGATCGCGGACCTCGCGACGTTTGCCGCCACGTGCGCGCTGCTCGTTGCTGTGGCAATGATCGCGGCGCTCCTTCCGGCGCGCCGTGCGGCCCGCCTGGATCCAATCGCCGCGCTGCGAACAGAGTAGAACCTGACAGAACGAACCTGGCAGAGCCCAGTAGAACCTTGTAGAACCCGGTAGAACCTAAATGATCGACCTTCGCTACGCGCTTCGCACTCTCGCCAAGAATCCTGGCTTCACCATCGTCGCCGTCCTGACGCTCGCACTTGGGATTGGCGCGAACACCGCCATCTTCAGCGTCGTGAACGGCGTTCTGCTGCGTCCACTCCCGTACCCCGATTCGAGGCAACTCGTCCAGATCAGGCCCATGAGTACGGCTGACTCGAGCAGCGCGATGGCGCCAGCCGACTTCCTCGAATTACAACGAGACAATCACACGCTTCAGGCGCTCGCCGGGTATCGGGATGATGCGCTCACGATCGCCTCCGCGCAGAGCGGGCCGGTGCGCGTGCAGGGAACTCTGGTCACGTCCGACTTTTTCGAGGTCTTCGCCATGCCCGCCGCGTTGGGCCGAACCTTCAATCGCGCTGCGGATACGGCAACGAGCGAGCGACTGGTCGTGCTCAGCCATGCGGTCTGGAGTCAGCAGTTCGCGTCGGACGCGCAAGTCGTCGGACGTCCAATACGGATCGATGGGTCGCCGGCCACGGTCGTTGGGGTCATGCCGGCAACGTTCGATTACCCAGCGGGATCAAAGGCGTGGATTCTGTCACCGAAACCGGTACCGCTGCCGCCAATCGACGTGGCCGGTGACCTGCTGGAAAGCCGGGACGTTCACTATTTCCAGGCAGTCGGCCGGTTGAAGCCAGGGATCACGCCGGAGGCGGCGCAATCCGACTTGGCCGCCATCAGCGGGGATCAAGGGCGTCGGTTTCCAGAAAGTAATGGCGGGAGAGGCATCGCCGTCGCGGCGTTGTACGAACGGATTGTCGGCGATGTTCGGCAGGCGCTGCTGATTCTTCTGGGCGCGGTCGGTGTCGTCCTACTGATCGCGTGTGCGAACGTGTCCAGCCTTCTCCTCGCGCGAGCGTCGGGCCGCCAACGTGAACTGGCCATCCGCGCGGCACTCGGCGCAGCAAGAAGCCGTCTCGTTCGCCAGCTGATCACCGAGAGCCTGCTGCTCGGAGCCACCGGCGGCGTCGCCGGCCTCCTGCTCGGCAACTGGGCGATCGCGCTCCTCCTCGCCGTGATCCCGGAGGGAATCCCGCGGGTGGAACAGATCGGCCTTGATGCGCGGGTGGGAGCTGTCGCGATCCTCACATCCTTCGTGTGTGCCCTGCTCTTCGGCGTGATACCGGCATTGCAGGCGTCCCGGGCAGATGCGTCGCTCGCGCTGCGCGATGCCGATCGGACCGCAACCGGAGGCCGCAGTCGGGCACGAACGCGAGCGGTTCTGGTGTTGTGCGAAATCGCGCTGACCGTCGTCCTTCTCGTCTCCGCCGGGCTGCTCCTGAACAGCTTCATTCGCCTGCAGCGTGTCAATCCCGGATTCAGGACCGATCAGGTCACTCTCATTTCCCTGCCGCTCCCTCAATCGCGCTACCCCGACGGCAAACGGCAGTCAGCCTTCTACCGTCAGGTGCTCGAGAGTATCGAGCGACACGCGGACGTTCACTCTGCGGCGATTCTGTTCCCCAATCCCATCGAGGGGCACAACGCGAACGGCACGTTTACTATCGAAGGGCGGCCGCCACTCAAGCGTGGCGACCGACCTTTCACCGCGCTCGGTTCGGTCTCCGCCAACTACTTCAGGACACTCGATATCCCACTCATCAAAGGGCGGACGTTCACCGACCACGATCGCGATCCCGCTCCTTCCGTGGCAGTCGTGAACGCGACGCTCGCGCAGCGGTACTTTCCGGGCGAGGACCCGATTGGCAGGCGCGTGCGCTTTGGCGAGACCAGCAACGACAAGGACTGGATCACGATCGTCGGTGTCGTCGGCGACTCGCACAACGTCGGCCTCAACGAACCGCCGACGCCGCTGCTGTACCTGCCCTACGACACGTTTCCGCTCGCGTTCATGAGTATCGTGGTCAGGAGCTCGGCCGGATCAGGTGCGGTCGCATCGATCGCGCGGAGCGAGGTGAAGGCGATCGATCCCGACATGCCGATCGATCGGATCATCCCGCTCCACGATCTGCTGGCTGAATCGATGGCCGACGCGCGTTTCCGCACGCTTCTGCTGAGCTCGTTCGCGGCCATGGCGGTCGTGCTGGCGGCCGTTGGACTGTACGGTCTCATGAGTTTTTCGGTGCTCCAGCGCACTCGCGAGATCGGCATTCGCGTCGCGCTCGGCGCGCGGCCTCGGCAGGTCGTGATGCCGGTGGTGCGCGAAGGCTTGCTGCTCGCTCTTGCGGGCGTCGGTCTCGGGGTCATCGGATCAATTGCCGCGACCCGGCTCCTTGCAGCATTCCTCTTCGGTGTCCCCCCGGGTGACCCGCTGACCTATGCCGCCGTTGCCGTGCTGCTGCTCGCGGTCGCACTGCTCGCGACCTACATCCCGTCTCGCCGAGCCGCACACGTCGATCCGGTCACGGCGCTCAGGATGGAGTAGACACAAAGTAAAAAGTAAAAAGTCAAAAGTTAAAAGTTAGAAGTCAAAAGTCAAAAGGGACGCACATGACCGACATCCGCTATGCGATACGGACGTTTCTCCGAACTCCGGGATTCACATTTGTCGCGGTCATGACCCTCGCACTGGGGATCGGCGCGACAACGGCCATGTTCAGCGTCGTGCATGCCGTGCTGCTGCGGCCGCTTCCATATACCGATCCCGATCGGCTGGTCACGACGCGTGGGTCGCTTGCCGATCTGCGCGACCTGCAGCGGGCGAGCCGATCCTACGATGGCATGGCGTTCTGGGCATCGAACATGGTCAACCTGCGCGTCGATGCTGATGTCGAGCAGGTCCATACCGGCCAGATCACCGGTGATCTGCTCTCAATCCTCGGCGTTCAGCCGTTGATCGGACGAGACTTCACGACAGACGACTACGCTCGAGACACCGCGATTCTCGGCTACGGCCTATGGCAGTCGCGATTCGCCGGCGATCCGCAGGTGGTCGGGAAGACGATGAATCTCAGCGGCACGACATACACCGTCATCGGGGTCATGCCTGCCTGGTTTCGCTTTCCGACGTCCGACTACCAGCTGTGGGTCCCTTTGAGCCCGATCGATGTCAAGTCGCCTGAGCAGGCGAGAAACCGCGCGTTTCGGATCTTCAACGCGGTGGCGCGGCTGAAACCCGCGGTGACGCTGTCTCAGGCACAAGCAGAAGCGGTGGCGTTCAGCGGACAACTGGCGCGCGAATTCCCGGCCACCAACGAAGGATTCGCGTACGAAGTGGAATCGCTCTACGACCGGCTCGTCGGAAATGCACAGCCGGTGCTCCGCGTCCTGCTCGGGACGGTGGGATTCCTCCTCCTGATCGCCTGCGCCAACGTCGCGAACCTGATGCTCACCCGTGCGACGGTTCGAGAGCGCGAAATGGCGATTCGCACGGCGCTCGGCGCGCGCCGCGGGCGACTCGTGCGTCAATTGATCGTCGAGAGCGTGACCCTGGCCGCCGCTGGCGGGCTTCTCGGCCTTCTCGTCACGATGTGGGGCGTCGATCTGCTCCCGGCGGTGCTCGAAGCGCGGCTGCCGCGCGCCGATGGGATTCGCGTAGATGCCACCGTGCTCGGATTCTCAGCCTGCGCGACGCTGCTGACCGGATTGATGTTCGGTCTCGCGCCCGCGTTCCAGGCTGCACGCGGACACGGCGGTCCTCTCAAAGACGGTGGTCGTGGGTTCGCCGGGGCCGCGCGCGGACGACAACTGCGCCGCGCGATCGGCGCGATCGAAATCGCCCTGGCGGTGGTCGTCCTCGTCTGCGCAGGATTGCTGGTGCGGAGTTTTCTCACCCTCCGCTCGACCGAAGTCGGATTTCAGCCTGGCCATCTGGTGTCATTCAACGTGCAGTTCGTGCCTCTTCCGACTGCAGAGGCTCGAGGGCAAATCGGCCCGGCCGTAATCGATCGACTGGGGCAGATTCCTGGCATCGAGGCCGGAGCGTCGACCGCGCTTCCAACCGTCACGCCACAACGGGCGGCACGTTTCGCTGTCGAGGGTCGCACGCTGACGGTCGGGGAGGACTCGGCGTATTTCATCGCCGCGACGCAGGGATACTTCACGACGCTGCGGACCACCGTGCTGCAAGGACGCGCGATCGACGAGCGCGATCGCGCGGGCGCGCCCGCGGTCGTCGTCATCAGTCGCGTCCTTGCGGCACAACTATTTCCGGCAGGCGACGCCGTCGGACACCGGTTGAAGATCATCAACCCGGAGCAATCGTCGGAGTGGCGGACGATTGTGGGCATCGTCGACAACGTCAGGTACCGAAGCGTCGATCGCGACGTGCCACCGACGATCTATACGCCATTCGCGCAGACGCCCTTCATGTGGCTCTATGTGATGGTGCGGACCACCGGCACTCTTGATTCGACGGTGCCGGCAATACGCGCGGCGGTCGCCTCGGTGAATCCGTCGTTGACCGCGGTGAATATCAAGTCGATGACGGAGATCATCGACCAGGGCATCGCCGAACCGCGGTTCAACATGGTGCTGGTGTCAGCGTTTGCCGGCCTCGCGCTGCTGCTTTCCTCGATTGGCATCTACGGAGTCATCGCCTACTCGGCGGCGCAACGCACCCAGGAAATCGGCGTGCGCATGGCGCTCGGCGCCAGCCGGTTCGACGTCGCGCGGCTCGTCGTCTCCGAAGGCCTCGCGATCAGCATCGTCGGCACTTGCCTCGGACTGGCAGGCGCCTACGCGCTGTCCCGCGTGATGCGCACGATGCTCGTCGGCATCTCGCCGCACGATCCCGTGACGTTCGCGGCCGGTGCGTTCGTGTTGCTGACGATTGCGATTGCCGCGAGCTACATCCCGGCGCACCGCGCCGCACGGATAGAGCCGGTCGCCGCGCTGCGCGCCGAATAGAGGAGCGCGCGGAAGTTAAAAGTCAAGAGTTAAAAGTCAAAAGTCAAAAGTCAAAGGTTCAAACTTCCTTCCGCTTGCTGTGGGACCGCGCAGTCTTCACCGATGCGGTCAGCATCGCAACAAATTCGGACGCTTCCGCGATCAGTGGTTGCGCGCGAGAGGCCAGGTGCGGCTCACTGACTGCTATGACTCGCAACCAGAATCGAGCTTCTCGTGACTCCTTCAACGCAATACATTGCTTCGAAATGAAATCAGCGGGCGATTGACCGGCGACGCTTTCCTCCAGGTTGGCCGCGACCAACCCCCAGCATCAACCAGCTGTGCGGCAAGTCGCCCCAGGATGTAGCCGCGATCGGCTACGATCCGCGCAAATCGAACCACGTCAACCGCAAACAGAAAGGAACGTTCCCTGAAGTCGTATGGTTTCTCCGCCATGCCGCATAGGGAAGCACCATGCATTCCACGTGAGATTTCACGGAAATGCGGACGCTTCGAGTGGTTGCGTCGCAGAATCTGCAACACGTGAAGGTGACGAATAGCGCGGTTTCTTGCTCTGCCTTTTACTTCTAACTTTAACTTTCGACTTCTAACTTTTAACTTTTTCTCCTCACCGCGCGTCAGGCGCTCGCACCGCGAGCTCGTACACAGCCACGTCGGAGCTCTTGTCCCCGGCATCGGTTGTCAGAATAACCTCGTAGGCACCAGGCGCCAGCACGTCGCCGCTGATGAACGCCGTCACCATTCGTCGGTTCTCGATCGTCGACATTGCCAACCCGCTGCGCGACCATACCGCGTCGCCACCGCTCCACGTGCGGATGGCGATCCGATAGCGCCCGGCGCCTGACTTTGCCGACGACGGCAGGATGAGCCGTAGCTGAATGAGCTGACTGTCGGCCGGCTTGACGACAGTTGGATCCGGCGGTTGGGCACCACGGGTGGTCAGCGGCGACAACGTCAACGTGGGTTGTGTCGCCGGCGCGGCCGCTCCGCGCTGACGCGCGAGTTCGAGCGAGAAAGACTCCCGCGCCGCCTGTTCCCGGGTGACCTGGTCACGCAGACGATCGGCTTCGACCCGGGAGTTCAGATCCGCCGCGCGAAGAGATTCAATTTCCGCACGCGCGCGACGCAGCGCCACCGCCTCACCCGCCGCCACCGCGATCAAGATCATCCCGGACGCCACGAACAACCACTGCACGAACGGGCGTTCGAAGCCGCTCACCTGTCGCATCAAGGCCTCACGATATACTGTTCGTCGCTTTTCCCCAATTGTTCTGGTTCATCATGCGTGACGATCGACGAATCTCAATCGCCCTCGTCCTGACAGTTGCGCTCGCCGGCGGCGTCGCGGCGCAGAACACGAGCGGCCCCGCGCCATCCACACAAACCGAGGCCGACAAGAACGCCGGCACCACGCCGAAAGAGTTCAAGGCCCTCACGTATCGCTTGATTGGTCCCGCCGCCGGCGGCCGCGTGTCGCGCGCCGCCGGTGTTCCTGGCGATCCTGCGACCTACTATGCGGCGACCGCATCCGGCGGGGTGTGGAAGTCAACCGACGCCGGCGCCTCGTGGAAGGCGATCTTCGACGATCAACCAATTTCCTCCATCGGATCCATCGCGGTTGCGGCATCGAACCCCAGCATCATTTACGTAGGCTCTGGCGAGGCCAACATTCGCGGTAACGTCGCCGCAGGAAACGGCATCTACAAGTCATCAGACGCCGGCAAGACCTGGACGCACGTGTGGAAGCACGAGGGACAGATCGGCAAGATGATCGTGCACCCCGACAACCCGGACATCGCGTTCGCCGCCGTGCTCGGCCACGCCTTCGGACCAAACGCGGATCGCGGCGTCTATCGGACCATCGACGGCGGCAAGAGCTGGCAGCAGGTGCTCAAGAAGGATGAGAACACCGGCGCCTCAGACGTGGAGATGGATCCGTCGAATCCTTTGGTTCTGTTCGCCGGATTGTGGCAGTCGCGACGGTTACCATGGGACCTTGTCAGCGGCGGCCCGGGCAGCGGCTTGTACATCTCTCGTGACGGAGGAGAGACCTGGAAGCCGCTCAAGGGCGAAGGGCTGCCAGATGGGATCTGGGGAAAAATAGGAATCGCCATCGCACCATCGGATCCGCGACGCATCTACGCGTTGATCGAAGCCGAACAAGGCGGACTGTACCGATCCGACGACGGCGGGACGAAATGGGAGCTCGTGAATCCTTCACGCGCCCTGCGACAGCGGGCCTGGTACTACACGACGCTGACGGTGAACCCGACCAATCGCGAGGATGTGTGGTTCCCGCAGGTTCCGATGCTGCATTCGATCGATGGCGGGAAGACGCTGCAGTACGTCAAGGGGCTTCACCACGGCGATCTGCACGATCTCTGGATCGATCCGAAGAATCCAAAACGGATGATTGCCGCCAACGACGGCGGAATCGACATCTCCACCAACGGCGGCGAAACCTGGCTCGCACCGCCGCTGCCGATCAGTCAGTTCTACCACGTGTCGACAGACACGCGCGTTCCCTACCACGTGGCCGGCGCGATGCAGGATCTCGGAACCGCCCAGGGACCGAGTGAGAGCCTGCGCGGCAGCATTGCGCTGTCGGACTGGCATGACGTCGGCGGCGGCGAAGCTGGTCACGTCGTGTCTGACGCCAGCAATCCGAATATCGTCTATGCCGGCGAATACCTCGGCATCCTCACGCGGTACGACGATCGCACGGGTGAATCCAGAAACGTCAGCGCCTGGCCGGAGAATCCATCGGGTCACGGCGGCGAGGACATGAAATACCGCTTTCAGTGGACCGCGCCGATTGCCGCGTCCCCGCACGATCCAAAGGTGATTTATCACGGCGCGCAGGTCATCTTCCGCACCGCCAACGGCGGACAGAGCTGGGACGTGATCAGTCCCGATCTCACCCGCAACGACAAGGCGAAGCAGAAATGGTCGGGGGGCCCAATCACCGGGGACAACACCGGCGTCGAAACGTATGACACGGTTTTCGCCATCGCGGAATCGCCTGTGCAGAAAGGGCTCATCTGGGCCGGCACCGACGATGGACTCGTGCAGCTGACTCGCGACGGCGGCCAGACGTGGACGAATGTGACCGCCGCGATGACCGGAATGCCCGAGTGGGGAACGGTGAACCTCATCGAGCCTTCACCATTCGATCCTTCGATCGCATACGTCGTGGTCGACGCGCATCGGCTCGACAACACGCGGCCGTATCTCTTCAAGACCGCCGACTATGGCCAGACGTGGAAACGGCTCGACGTCCGGCTTCCGCAGGATGTCTATCTCCACGCGATCCGCGAGGATCCGAAGAAGAAGGGGCAGCTGTATCTCGGCACCGAGCGCGGCGTCATGTTTTCGATCGACGGCGGCGAGACCTGGCGTGACCTCAAGCTCAATCTGCCGACGGTAGCGGTCCACGATCTCGTCGTCAAAGACGACGATTTGGTCGTGGCTACGCATGGCCGATCTCTCTGGATTCTCGATGACCTGCGGCCCGTACGTGATTTCAACAAGGAGATCGCGACATCGAATGAGCACCTGTTTCCGGTAGCCGATGCCATTCGATGGCGCCTCGGTAGCGATGCCTACGGCTCCCGCGCCGCGAGCTTCCCGAATCCGCCCGCAGGCGCATCGATCTCGTACTTCGTGAAGGAAAAGCCGAAGGGTGAGCTGAAGATCGAAATCCTCGACGCGAACGGCGCGATCGTCAGGACGCTGAGCAGCATCCCGCGCGAACCGGCCGGCAGCCGCGACCACGAGGATCCCGACGATCTGAAGAAAGCCGCCCTCGAAACCGAGCCTGGCGTACATCGCGCGTCGTGGGACCTCGCGTGGGAAGGCGCGACCACAATCAAAGGCGGGAAGATTGACGCCGGCGACCCTACTAAAGGCCCTCGCGCCGTCCCCGGACCTTACACCGTTCGGCTCGTCGTCGACGGCCGCACCGAGACCACCCCGCTCCGAGTCCTGCCTGATCCGCGGGGAGACGGGTCGCCGGCCGATCTCGACGCGCAACTCGCGCATGCGCTGCGCGTGCGCGACGACGTGTCGCGACTGACGTCGCTCGTCAACAATCTTCGCTCGGTAAAGGAACAGCTGCGGGCACGAGCAAAGGCGCTGGAACCCCAAAAGTCAAAAGCGGGAGTCAGTGACCTCCTGAAATCGTCGGACGATATTGTCCACAAGGCCGACGCTCTGGAAGACAAGCTGCACAATCCGACCGCCGAAGTCGTCTACGACATCCTGGCGATGCGCGGCGGCACCCGGCTGTACTCACGACTCGCTCCCCTTCAAATGTGGGCCATCGAAGCCCAGGGGCCGCCGACGAGTGGGATGACGCAGGTGCTTCAAGCGCAGGAGAAGGAACTCTCGGAACTCGAAACCGAGACGCGGAACTTCATCGAAGAAGAAGTCGGCACGTTGAACGCCGCCGCGTCGAAGCTCGGCCTCTCGTTCGTAATTCTGAAAGAGCAACGCTGAACCCGGTTCGTGCGTTTAGCTCGGCTGCTCGGGTGGTAGCGAAATACCAACTCGAATTGAAGAGCCGTGCCGACTGTCTGTTTTGACAACGCCCTGTACAACCCGCAATCGCTGATGAGCTGATCGACTGCCGCAAAACGCCGAAGAAAACGCGGCTCTGCTCGAATGGTCCAGTTGTTGCTCCTTTTCCTTCGTTACTCGGAAATCATACGCAGGAGGGATTGAGAATGACTGCTCGAAACTGGATTGCGGCGCTGGCGCTGGGGGCGCTTACGGCTGTGCCTGCCGCGGCGCAGACGAGCTCGGCGGCCAAGGTCGACGACAGCACGATCAAGACACGGGTTGAGACTCGTTTGAAGAATGATGCGACGCTGAAGGGCGACAACATTGTCGTCTCAGTCGAGGACGCAAAGGTGACCTTGACGGGCACCGTCCATTCGGAGGCGCAGAAGGATCGCGCCAAGGAGCTGGCGAAGGTATCAGGCGTCAAGGACGTCGACAGCAAACTCGACGTCGAAGGCACTGGCCCGAGCACGACCGACAAGGCTGAAGCCAAGACCAAGGAAGCGGCGCACAAGACCAAGGACGCGACCGTGAAGGCCGGCGACAAGACGAAGGAAGCGGCCGAGAAGACCGGCGAGAAGACCAAGGAGGTCGCAGGCACGACCGGCGAAGTCATCAACGACTCGTGGATTACCACCAAGATCAGCTCGGACTTCGTGAATGAAGACACGCTGAAGGGCAGCAATATCAACGTCGATACGAAGGACCACGTGGTCACGCTCAAGGGGACAGTGGCAACCGCGGCCGGAAAGACCCGCGCCGAGGAAATCGCCAAGACGACCAAGGGCGTCAAGCACGTTGTCAACACGCTGACGATCGGACCGAAGAAGTAACCGCGGCTACACCGCGCGCTTCCGGCTTCGCGAGACCGCAAGCGCCAGCACGACCAGACCCCAGGCGGCCAGGGCGGCCGCCTGGGGCCACAACAGCCTCAGCCCTATCCCCTTCAGGAATATCCCGCGCACGATGATGAGGAAATAGCGCAGCGGAATCAGGTAGGTGACCGGCTGGATGACCGCCGGCATGTTCTCAATTGGGAAGATGAATCCTGACAGGTAGATCATCGGCGTCAGGAAGAAGAACGTCGCCGTCATCATCGCCTGCTGCTGGGTCTCGGAGATCGTGGAGATGAAGAGTCCCAGCGCCAGCGTGCATATCACATAGACCAGGCTCATCGCGAACAGCAGGACAAAACTGCCGCGCAGCGGCACCTCGAACCAGAAGACAGCCACTGCGACCACGAGGACGACATCGATCATTGCGATCGCGCCGTACGGCAGCAGCTTCCCCACGATCAGTTCCCAGCGGCGGAGCGGAGTGACATTCAACTGCTCCAGCGTCCCGAGCTCCTTCTCGCGGACGATCGCCATCGACGCGAGGTTCGCGGTCACGACGAGCAGGACGAGCGCGAGCACTCCCGGGATCATGAAATGTCGGCTTTCGAGCTGAGGATTGAACCAGATTCGGATGCGCGGTTCGATTCCGCCAGCGACGCGCGAGGCTTCGAACGCTCCTCCGTTCCCCCTTTGGGCTTCGAGGAGGTCCTGCGCATAACCGCCGATGACGCTTGTCGCATACCCCAGGGCGACGGTGGTTGAATTCGAATCGGTGCCGTCGGCGATCAGCTGTAACGTGACCGGCCGTCCGCCGGACACGTCCGCGCCGTAGCCGACCGGAATCGAGAGCGCCAGCCATGCCCTGCCGCTCTCGAGAAATGGTTCGACGTCACGCGTGGTCGAGACGACGTCGACGATCGAAAAATTCCGGGAGCCCTCGAACCTGGCGATCAGGTCGCGGCTGGATGGAGACCGATCGCCGTCAACGACGACGACTGGGACGTCGCGCACGTCGGTCGTCGCAGCGTAGCCGAGCATGGTCAGCTGCACGATTGGCGCGACGACAACCACGCCGAACAGCTTCGGGTCCTTGCGGAGCTCGAGAAACTCCTTCCAGACGAGAAAACGCAGACGTTGCACGTCAGCCTCGCTCTCTTGCGAGCCGCACCGAGGCGAGCCCCAGCATTGCGGCGGCGTAAATCGAGAGCGCCGCCAGCTGCGGAAACAGATTGTGAAGTGCCGTGCCCTTCAGGACGATTCCTCGAAGCGCGACGAGAAAATAGCGGGCGGGCACGAGATGAGTGATGAGCTGAAGGGCCCGAGGCATGCTGTTGATTGGAAAGATGAAGCCCGACAGCATGATGGTCGGGAGAAACGAGATCAGCAGCGCCATTTGAAATGCGAGCTGCTGACTGTCGGCGACCGTCGAAATCAGAAGGCCGGTCGCAAGCGCGCCAATCAGGAACAGCGACATCGCCACGAGGAGCGCGATCCAGTTGCCCCGCATCGGCAGGCCAAAGAGCAGCATCGACGCGCCGATGATGAGCGCCGCGGAGGCGAGCGCGATGATGAAGTACGGAATCGTCTTGCCAATCACGAACGACATCGTGTCGATCGGCGCCATGCGGATCTGCTCGATGGTGCCGGTTTCCTTTTCTCGGACGATCGACAAGGCGGTCGATGCAACGGCCGTAATCATCGCGATGTAGGCGATCAGTCCTGGCACGAGGAACAACGAGCTTCGCAGCTCAGGGTTGTACCAAATGCGGGGCTCGACGGCGAGCGGAGGGGACGCGGCGGCCATCCCCGGCGACAGCTGCTCGTTCACGGTTCGGAGAATGCTGTTCGCGTAGCCCAGCACTGCAGTCGCCGTGTTGGCATTGTCGCCGCTGATGATCACCTGGACCGGCGCGGTACGACCGTTCCGAACCTCCCTCCCAAACCCTTCAGCGATCACCAGCACCGCGCGCGCGTCGTTGAGATCCAGCAACCGTTCCGCTTCGCCGTAGTCGAGGACGGATCCGGCGAAGTCAAAGTATCCGGAATTGACAAATGCCGCGACGACTGTGCGGCTCTCCGGCGTGCTGTCGCGATCCTGGACGGCAAGGCGGACGTGGCGGATATCGAAGTTCAGCGCGTAGCCGTACAGGAGGAGGAAGAACGCCGGAACGAAGACCAGAATCAGGAGCGTGCGGCGATCCCGGCCGATCTGCCTGAGTTCCTTCCGGTAAACGGCGAGCGCTTTGCTCATGACGGCACGTTCCGTTGGGCCTCAGCCCGTTCGACGACATCCAGAAACACATCCTCGAGCGATGGTTCGACAGGTTCGATGGATTCCACCGGGATCCCTTTGGCGCGCAGGTGTTGCTCGAGTCCGGGGATATCCGGCCGGGCCTCCTCGAGGACCGCGTGCACGGCGATGCCGAACAGGCTCGTCTTCTCCACACCGGGCGTTTCGTCGAGCACTTTCATCGCGTCGGTCGCCCGTGCCGTCCGCACTTCAACGATCGACCGTCCCTCGAACACGCGCTTCACTTCGCTGGTCGTCCCAATCGCCGCGAGCCGCCCGGCGTGGATCAGCGTCACCCGATGGCAGCGCTCCGCTTCGTCGAGATAATGGGTGGTGACCAGAATCGTCACGCCCGAGCTGGCCAGCGAGTCGATCAGCCGCCAGAATTGCCGCCGCGACAACGGGTCGACACCACCAGTGGGCTCGTCGAGGAACAGGATCGCCGGCTCGTGAAGAATCGCGCAGCCAAGCGCCAGCCGCTGACGCCAGCCGCCGGCGAGATCGCGCGCCAGACTGTGCTCGCGGCCAGCGAGCCCTGCCATCTCGATCACGAAGGCGCGACGTGTTTCGAGCCGCTCAGGCGACAAGCCATACACGCCGCCGAAGAAACGGATGTTCTGATCGACCGTCAGCAGCTCGTATAACGAGAATCGCTGCGACATGTAGCCGATTCGCCGTTTCACCCCTTCCGGATCGGCGGAGACGTCGACCCCGCCCACGATCGCAGTTCCCGCGGTAGGACGCAGCAGACCGCACAGCATTCGAATCGTGGTCGACTTGCCAGCTCCGTTGCTCCCGAGAAACCCGAAGATCTCTCCAGTCTGCACGTCAAATGACACGTCGTCCACCGCCACGAAGGCGCCGAACCTTCGGGTCAGGTGCTGCACTTGAATGGCGGCAGGCATTTCGTACTTTTAACTTTCGACTTTTAACTTTTAACTTTCTACTTCCCCACGGCTCGGGCAAGCCGCGCTTCCGCGAGCCGTGCGTTGACACGCGAGCGGGTCAGGTCGAGTTCGGCCGCGAGCACCGCCTGCTCGGCGTCGAGCACATCGGTGCTCGTCACGACGCCGGCGCGAAAACGTTCGCCGACGACTCGCTGTGCTTCGACCGCGCTGCGGACTCCGTCGGCCGCGGCATCGATCGCGGCGCGGCTGGAGTCGAGTTCCAACCGGCGCTGCTGGACTTCGAAGGTCACCTGCCGATCGAAGTCCGCGACACGCGCGCGAACGGCCTGCGATGCGGCCACCGCTTCTGCCCGTTGCGCGCCCCTCCGGCCGCCGTCCCACAGAAGCCAGCTCACGTTGACCGAGGCATCCCACGAGTCCTGCCATTTATCCGCGCGCGGAAAGATGTGCGGGTTCGGCCGCATGTAGTCGTAGCCGCCAGTAATGCCCACCTGGGGGCGTCCTTCGGCCGCAACTGCCTCCTCACGCGCGCGGGACGCATTGAGGCGATCCTCGAGTGCTCGCCGTTCGGCCCGTTGTGTACGGGCCTCACCTATCAGCCCGTCGAGCCCGCCGGCTGCCGCCGGGGTCGTCGCGAGGACGGCGACCGGTTCAATGCGATCCAAAGTGTCGATGCCAATGAGACGGCGGAGATCGGCTTCGGAGACGCCGCGAAGGTTGGTGGCCTCGATCGCCAGCACCCGCTGGCGCGACTGCTGCGCCTCGGCGATAAGCACCTCGTTCGGCGCGATCAATCCCTGCTCGAAGCGGCTGCGCAGATCGCCGACGTGGGCACCGATCGTGTCGAGCGCCCTGGCCAGCACGTGCTCGGACTCGATCGCCGACACGAGCGCCCAGAACGCTCGGGTGACTTCGAGTCGCAGATCCGCGCGCGCCGCGGTGATGTCTTCCTCGGTTGCTTTCCGCTCGGCCTCCGCCGCTCGCTCGACCGCGTCAGTCCGGCCGGCGGAGTACACCGGCCAGTTGAGATCCACGCGCGTCCGCAAGTTGTCGGGCACGTCTGGATAGATGGTGACGAGCTGCCCGAGCTGGACGATCCGGAATTCCTGAACGTGGTTGGTTCGCGTGTATCCGCCCTGAAGCGAAATGATTGGCATCGACGCGGCGTCGCTGCCGGCCTCCGCCGCCTCCGCCCCCTGCTTGCGGGCCTGCAGCTCGGCGAGGCGGTGGCTGTTCGCAATGCCGCGCGCAACCGCGTCGTCCAATGTGAGTCGAAGCGGCTCCTGAGCCTGCGCCTTGGCGGCCAGCAGGCAGGCGACGACAACAACCAGGGATCTCATGACTTTCTCACTCGCGTGCTCGTTCGCCACTTTCCGATACTCCCGGCGCCGCCGGTCCCTGCCCGGCGCCGCCAATCAGATCGATGAACACGTCTTCGAGCGACGCGACGATGGGCCGGACGGTGACGCCGGTCGCTCCAGTCCGTTCGAGTGCCTGCACAATGGCGTCGCGCCCTGATGACGCCCGCTCGCGCGGCAAGCGCACGTGCGCGCGATCGCCGAACGACTGCACATCCATGACACCGGGAATCGAACGCAGCACCTCGAGCGGCGGACGGGCAGCGTTCACACTGACGTCGAGCAGCTGTCCTGCCAACCCCGACTGAAGATGCTCGGGGCGATCCACCGCGAGGAGGCGACCATCGTGCAGCAGCGCGACCCGGCCACACCGTTCCGCCTCGTCCAGGTACGGCGTCGACATGACGATGGTGAGGCCGCGGAGCAGGAACTCGGAGAGCAGTTTCCAGAATTCGCGACGCGAGACGGGATCCACACCGGTCGTCGGCTCATCGAGCAGCAGGATCTTCGGTTCATGGACGAGCGTGCAGGCGAGCGCGAGCTTCTGCTTCATTCCGCCCGAGAGCCGATCGGCACGGCGCGATCGAAACGACGTGAGCTGCGTCATCTCCAACAACCGGTCGCGCAACGGTTCGTAGCCGCGTACCCCGTGAATCTCGGCGAAGAACCCGATGTTTTCGTCGATCGACAGGTCGCCGTAGAGCGAAAACCGCTGTGACAGATAGCCGAGATCCGCCGTCACCGCTCGATGCTGCCCAACCGGATCGTGGCCAAGCACCCGGACCTGCCCGGTATCGGCGCGCAACAGTCCGCAGGCGATCCGGATGGAGGTGGTCTTGCCGGCGCCGTCGGGTCCGATCAACCCGAACATCTCGCCCGATTCGACCGCGAACGACACGTCATTCAGCGCGCGCAGCTCGCCGTACTGCTTGCCGACACGATCGAACGTGAGTGCAGGCGTCATGCAAGCGCCGTTACCTTGGCAGCTCCGCTTCGACCGGCATCCCCGGCTTGAGCACGCCGTCGCGGTTATCAGCGCTCACCTTGATTCGATACACCAGCTTCGAGCGCTCGGCGGCCGTCTGGACGTTTCGCGGCGTGAACTCCGCCTTGGGTGAAATGAACGTGATGGTTCCCTGGAGACGCTGTCCCGCGTCGGTGACGAGGGTGACCGTCTGACCGAGTCGCAGCCGCGGGACCACCGGCTCGTCCACGTACACGTTCGCCCACGCGTGATCGAGATCGGTGATTGCTACGACCGGCGTTCGGGGGGCGATGGTTTCACCGGCGTCTGCCAGTTTCGCGGTCACGATGCCGGCAACCGGCGAGGTCAGGACCGCGTCGGCCAGATTCTTCTTGAGTGCCGCAATCTGGGCATCCATGGCGGCCACTCGCGCACGCGCGCCGGCGATTTCCTCGGGGCGAGCCCCCGCCCGCAGCCTGGCGACGGTTTCAGATACCGCACGCGCCCGCTCTCGCGCGGCGGTGACGTGTGCCTGCGCCACATCCCGTCTGGTCGCGGCATCGTCGCGCTGCTTACGGGATCCGGCGTTCGACTGCAGCAGCGCCTCGAAGCGCTGAAGATCCGCGGTCGCGGCCTCCAGCTCCGACTGAGCCGCGATGATCTCGGACTGGGCCGATGATTCCTGCGCGCGCGCCTGGCGGATGTCTTCGGCGCGGGCGCCCGCCTCCAACAGCTTGAGCGCGGCGACCGCCTGATCGCGGTCAGCTTCAGCGCGCCGAACGGCCAGTTCCGTGTCGGCCGTATCGAGCCGCGCAATCAGCGCACCCGCCGCCACGCGATCTCCTTCGGCGACGGCGACCTCGAGCAGCCGGCCGCCGACCTGCGGCGCGACGCGGACGTCGGTCGCTTCCACATATCCTGACGCCCGCCCCGCGGCCTCCTCGGCGCGGCTGCCGCAGGCGCCGATCGTGACACCCGCGGCGATCAGCGCCAGCGACAGTTCCCGGCGAACGATGCTCATGCGGTCCGTCCTTCCAGCGCCATCAAGGCCAGCCTCTGCACGTGCGCCACGACCTCGTCTCGCGACACCGATGTAGCGGCTCGAATGCCTGCGCGCGCCAGCCGTTGACGAAGCTCATCGCTGGCGAAGTACAGGAGCAGCGGTCCGACGATCGCCGCGTGCACCAGCAGCGTGTTGGCCGGCTGGAATCGCCCGGCGTCGACGCCTTCGCGCAAAATCCGCGCGAGCGCCGAGATGATCCGGCTCATGTGCCCGACGGTCGGACGATCGAGATGGGTGCCGTTCTCGGCAATCTCGCGAAACCAGATGGGCGGGAAGTGCGGCCGCGCCTCGGCTTCAATCGCGATCGCCTCCACGAACGCGCGCACCTTGTCGTCGGGTTCGCGGGTCGCTGCGGCGGCCTCGGTGACGCGGGCGGCGACCGCCTCGAACATATCGCGGAGGACTTCGCGGTAGAGCGCCGCTTTGCTCTTGAAGTGGTAGTAGATCATCGCCTTGTTGACGCGCGCGGCGCGGGCGATGCGATCGACGTTAGCGCCGGCAAATCCGCGCGCGGCGAACTCGCTGGCGGCGGCGTGCACCAGCCGGGCACGCGAGGCCGCGCTGCGATCCTGCTGCCGCCGCGGTCTTCTCCCACTGTTCTTTTTCACAGTTAATAATTAACCGGTTAGTTAGTATTACTAACCGGATATTTAAGATCTAACCGGCGCGGATGTCAAATCGGGCGAAAAGGAGGCTGGCACTTTCGCGGGAAAAGTGCCAGCCTCCTTTTCCAATTTTAGCGGCCCAGCGACGCCACGTAGGCCGAAAGATTCAACATGTCTTCATCGGTCAACCGCGCGACGACCTGCCTCATCAGCGGCGACCACACGCCCTTGCGGCTCCCCTGTTGAATGTCCCACAGCTGCCGCATGATGTAGCTCGGTGAGCGCCCGGCGATCCCGGGCACCGGACCGAGGCCATTCAGGTCCGCACCGTGGCAGACATTGCACGGAAGCGTTTTGTTGCCGCCGCTCGACGCCAGCGCGGACCCCTTGGCGAGGCTCCCCCGAGGCACATAGGCCACAAATCCCGAATGCGGGTCGCGCAGCTCGAAACGCGTCGCATCTTCCGGGGTTTCGACGATCCGGTTGCCAATCGGTTCGGTCCCGCCATCCGCGAGGGGAAAGAAGACGTTCCCGCTCACTCTCATCTTCGGAATGGTGTCGGTCTCGACGACCCGGATCCAGGGGGTCCACTTCATCGACGAGATGTATTCCGCGGCCGACTTGATCTCGTCGTCGGTCATCGCCTTGGCGGCCTGAATCATCTGAGCGGTGTTCGTCTTCCGGGCATCGAAACTCGTGCGAAGGTCGTTCTTGAAATCGGCGAGCTGCTGGACGACGTACGCGTACGGCAGGCCGGCGAGGGGCGCATTCTCCGGACGTCCTTTGCCATTTGGCATGTGGCACATGCCGCAGCCGCGGACGTCCGGCGCGCGTCCGTGGACGAATACCTCCGGCATTGGCGGATGGTCGGCGGGGAACCAGTCGGCAACGTGAAAGAAATCGCGGAGTTCGGCGAGCGTGAACGCCTGCGTGCTATCCGGGATGCGCTTCGGCGACGGATCCGGTTGGCGCGGAGCGCCACCCTGCCCTCCCGCTTGAGCCGGCGGCGTGTTCGGGACGCCGTAGGCCCAGTCAGGAGACTTCTTCGCGGCATCCTGCGCGATTGTGTGCGCTGCCACGCCAAGGGACACCAGAGACACCGCGAAAAGCAACTGTCGACCGCTCCGCATCAAGAACCCCTCGATTGAATGAACGAACCCTGTAGAACCTACAGCAGTTTGGCCAGCCGCGCATAGCCCGCGCGGCTCACCGGCAGCTTCGTCCCGTCCCGGAGAATCGCAATCCGGCTGTCCTTGGCGTACAGCTCGACCCGCGCGATGCGTTCGAGATTGAGCAGATACGACCGGTGGATGCGGACGAAGCGCGCCGGATCGAGCAACGCTTCCGTGACGCCGAGCGTCTGATCCTTCAGGTAGGACTTCCCCTCCGAGCGGAACGCGACGTAGTCGTCCTGGGCCTCGACGTAATCGATTTTGTCGACCGGCAGCACGTGCACCTGCGATCCGTCGCGAATCAGCACGCGCTCGAGCGGCGTTTGCTTCGCCCGCGTTTCCGACACGAGCGCATCGACCGGCGCGGTATCGCGCGCCGCCAGCCGTTCCCGGGCACGCGCCAGCGCCTCGGCAAACCGCTGTTCGTTGAACGGCTTCAGCAGGTAGTCAATGGCATGCACGTCAAACGCACGAAGCGCGTATTGATCGTAAGCCGTCGTGAAGACGACCGGCACCTGCCGTCCAATCAGTTCGAGCACTTCGAACCCGCTCAGTTTCGGCATCTGCACGTCGAGGAACACGAGATCCGGCGACAGTTCCGACACGGCTTTCACGGCCTCGAAACCGTTCGCGCACTCGGCAACAACCTCGACGCCCGGGTGCATGGTGATGTATTCGCGGACCACCACGCGCGCCAGCGGCTCGTCGTCGACGATCACGACGCGGAGGGGGGACTCAGTCATGCGATCGATCTCCCGACGCCAGAGATGGACTGCCGTCCGCAGGCAGACTCAGGCGGACCTTCCATGCGCCGTCTGTCTCGCCGGCGGTCACCCGCGCGTGATTGCCGTAGATCGCCTCGAGCCGCCCGCGGACATTCGACAGCCCCAGCCCGGTACCCGTTCGTCGCGGGCGTTCAGGATCGCAGGGGTTCTCGACGTCGATGGTCAGCGACGAGTCAGTGCTCGAGATCGCGATGCGGATGACGCCCCCTTCGATCACGTGGGCGACGCCATGAGTCACCGCGTTCTCGACCAGTGGCTGAAGTAGCAACGGCGGGACCAGCCACGTCGAGGCGGCCGACGACCCGGCGTCGACCCGGAGCCGATCGCCGAACCGAACCCGCTCAATCTCGAGAAACTGCGTCGCCAGCTGAAGCTCCCGTTCAATGGTAATGCGGTCCTTCGATCCGAGTGCCAGGCTGTCGCGAAGAAAATCCCCGAGCAGGACGCACATCCGGCGCGCAGCGCGCGGATCGGCGGTCGTCAGCGCGCTGATCGAATGCAGCGTGTTGAAGAGGAAGTGCGGATCGATCTGGGTGCGCAGCGATCGAAGCTCCGCCTCACGGGCGAGCACCTGAGCCTCCAGCCCTCGACGCTCCGCTTCCCGCGACCGTTCGAACGCCGCGAGCAGGTAACTCACCGTGAGCGAGAGCAGGTAGAGAAGAATTCCAAAGCCGAAGATCAACGGGCGCAGGGCAAGGAACAGCTCGCCGCTCGAGCGGCTCGCCCCTTCCGTGAAGACCTCGAGCCACCCTCGAGCGACGATCAACCAGACGCCGCTCGAGATGACGGAGGCGGTGAGCGCGGTGGCGGCAAGGCGGACGGCGCCGGTGGCGCCCAGCGGTGTGCTGCGCGCGACGTACCACGCAGATAGGCAGACGAAGGCGTAGACGAGCGCGAGCGGAACGGAGATGGCCAGCGAGCGCGTCGCGACGAGGCCACCGGGGCCGGCGAGCAGCGCCGCCAGCAGCACACCCACGATCGTCCAGACGCCGAGATACAGCGCGAGGCGGCTGCCGCGCGTCAGGATCGGATGCATAGGCTCCTTCTGAACCGAGGGGCTTCGCCCCTCGGACTCCCCGACACGCGCCCTCGCTCGCCGCTACGACGGCTCGCTCCGGGACGCGTGGCTCGCTCGCGACGTTGTTATTGGCGCCTGCAGATTCATGAAGCAGAGGGGTTACGTGTGATCAGTTCTTGATTTCGACCCCGCCCATGATCACCATGCCCCGCACGATCAGGCGTTGGGTGCCGGCCTCGCGAGGCGGCCGCGTCTTGTCCTCGTAGCCGCCAAGAATGGGCGTCACTCGGCCGGAGACACTCCAGTTCTCCGGCACTTTGATCTCAATTCCCCCCCACATCGCAAAGACGTCGATGACGGCATCTCCCTCAATGGCCGCATTCCGCAGATCGATCTGGCATCCTCCCATGACCGCTGTCAGGTCGCCGCCCCGGAAGGTCTTGGAATTGTTACCGCGATTGACGCCGCCGAGCACGGCCATCGCGCTGACCGTCGAGTGGCCGTCAGTATCCGCCACGCCGCGTGTACAACTGGGACCGTAGATGCCCCTCCTGATCATCGAACCGCCAGCAAAAATGAGAAGCAGCGGCCACAGACTCCACAGGCTGATTGTGACGATCTCCATCGATTGCAGGAGCAACCAGACGCCGACGAAGAAGAACAACAGACCGGGAAACGTCGCACCGCGCCCTCCCGCCCACAATTTCATCAACCCGACCGCGATGAGGACCACCGGCCAATACCGCAGGTAGGCGTCAGCTTCGATGAAGCCCAGGTTCTCGAGCGTGAACAGCAGGCCCACGACAATGATCACCACACCCATGACGAGCTGGGGCGCGATCGATCGGCTGCCCGAAGCTTCCATACTCAGCTCTCCTCGATCCGTTCCTCGGAATGGTTCACGGTTTTCCTCCGCGCGCTCTCGAACTCAATCGAGAATACGGCGAAGCGCGGCCGGCTCTCGCACGCTTTCCGGCGAACGCCCCCCGCCGGCCGGTAAACGGCGGAACTCTGATAACATTCGGGCCCACCATGTTCCACTCACGCAACAACTTACGGATCCGCCTCGGACGCAGTCTCCGTCCAACACACGTGGTCTCTTCAGTGCTTCTGGCGCTGTTGATCGCACCACTCACGGTCAACGGAGCGGCGGGATCACAGCAGGAGGATCTCAAGACCCGACGCGGGCATGTCATAGAGCGTCTCGGTCCCGACGGAATGGCGATCCTCTGGAGTGCACCACCCAAGGTGTACTCGACCGACGTGGATTACGAATACCGCCAGGAGAGCAATCTGCTCTACCTGACCGGGATCGATCAGGAAGACACCATTCTCGTGCTGATGCCCGGCAACGAGACGCGCAAGGAGATCCTGTTTGTCCGTGAGGCTGATCCCCGCCGGGAGCACTGGAACGGCCACAGCCTGACGCCGGCGGAAGCGTCCGCCGCAAGCGGCATCCAGACCGTCATGACGATGAACCAGTTCGAGCCGTTCATCGCCGGGATCATGTCGAAGCGGGCCGCGGCGGCGTCACCGACCGAGTACGCACACTACTTCGAGGCGCTCAGCGCCGGCCGAGCCAAGCTCGCCGTGCTGCTCGATCCCGTGTCGGATCTCTCAGCCCCGGCCGGGCCAGTCACCCAGTTTGCCGCCAAGCTGCGCGATCGCTTCTTTGGCTTCACGGTTCAGGACGTGGCTCCGATTCTCGCCGAGCTGCGGCAAATCAAGTCGGGCTACGAACAAGACGTGCTCCGGCGCAGCGTCGAGATTTCGAGCGACGCGCACCGCGCCGGGATGCGCGCGGCCCATGCCGGCAAATACGAATACGAAGTGGAGGCCGCGATCGAAGAGGTCTACCTGCGGAACGGCGCCATGAGCTGGGGCTATCCATCCATCGTCGGCAGCGGCCCGAACGCGACGATCCTTCACTACGAGAAGTCGAGCCGGAAGATGGAGCCTGGCGATCTGCTGCTCGTGGATGCGGCTGCGAACTACCAGGGCCTCACCGGCGACATCACCCGCACCTATCCAATCGACGGGAAGTTCACGCCGGTGCAGCGCGACATTTACGAGATCGTGTACGCGGCACAGCAGGCAGGGGAAAAGGCCGCCAAGATCGGAGGCCAGGCCCGCGACATCCAGGCCGCCTGTGATGACGTCCTGCGGGCCGGGCTCGTGCGGCTCGGGCTGGTGACAGATCCGTCGAGCATGCAGTTCAAGATCTGGGCAACACACGGCGTCACCCACTGGATCGGGATGGACGTGCACGACGTCGGCGTTCCACGGCGGCCGCTTGCTGCCGGCATGGCCTTCACGATCGAGCCCGGCATCTACATTCGAGAGGCTGCGCTGAACGATTTGCCGAAGACGCCGGAGAACGCGGCGTTCATCGACAAGGTCAAACCGATGGTGGCGAAATACAAGAATATCGGCGTGCGGATCGAGGACTCGTACCTGCTGACGTCGACGGGACTCGAACGGCTGTCGAAGTCCGTGCCGCGGACAATCGATGAAATCGAAACGTTCCTGAAGAAATAACTACTTCGGCGGGAGACCTGCCTTGGCGCGGGCCTTCTCGAGCTCAGCGAGCGCGTCCTGAACTTCTTGGCGGGCCGCCTCGCGGTCGCGGTCGGCCTTCGCTGCCTCGAACTTGTGAATCGCCTTTTGAAGTCCTTCAAGGGCCAATGCAAACCCGAATGAGGTGGCCGCAACGGCCATCGCTTGCCCGTTGCTGAACGGGGCGTACCCCTGGACGTCCTTCGGCGTCACGAGGTCGAGGATTTCCTGGTGGGTTGGTCCGCCGCCGGAGACCGGGGTCGGGCCCTTGAGGTAGTCGGGCCCGAGGATGTCTTCAATCGTGATTTTCCGCCCGATCACCTCGACGCGGAACACGGCCCGGCTGTCCTCCAGGCGGATTGCCGGCGGCCGCGACAGGGCATCGCGGATATGGTCCAGCGAAACCGGTAACTCTCCAGGCCGTTCTGACGCCGTGCCGGCATCTGCGGGGCTCTGCTGTGCTGCCGGCGGCGATGGGGCAGGCGGGGATCCTGTCGGCGCCGACTGCGACGGTGTGGCCACGGCGCTCGTTGCCAGCAGCAGCGACAGGAGAAGAGTCATCGGAGCCTTCATGCTTTGGACGACGGATGACGCGTTCCAGCCTCTCCGGAAGATTCCGAACCTGGTGTCCGGCAGCCTGCCCCTTTTTCTGCCTTCAATATTGGTGCCCCTCGAACGTCCCAGTCCGGGATGCCGCTGTTCGCAATTGGACACACCGAGCGTGGCCGGGTGCGGAAAACCACGTCATTTTGCTTACGATACTGCGAATCGTACCTCCAGGCATCCCCGGCATGTCCTTCGCGATCGTCAGGTCAGCAGGGGCGGGCACTATAATGAGAAACCGATCCCCTGAGCGGCCCGTCTAACGCTCGAGTCCGGAGAATTCAGAAAGGTTCCAGAGCTCATGGCTTTCTTTTCGAAGTCGCCTCAACCCGCGTCCGCTGCCGTCACCAGCGAGGCCATCGCGCCGAACGCGTTGATCGCGGTCCGCAACATCGAGAAGTCGTATGCGCACGGGACGAGCCGTACCTACGTGCTGCGACGGATCAACCTCGACGTCAAGGAAGGGGAATTCATCTCGATCATGGGGCCGTCGGGGGCAGGCAAATCGACGCTGCTCCACATCATCGGCATGCACGACAGCGCGTGGACCGGCGAGTACTACTTCCTCGATCAGCCGGTGCACAAGCTGGCGGCGAAGGATCGCGCCAGGCTCCACAAGCAGTATGTCGGATTCGTATTTCAGAGTTATCACCTGCTCGACCATCTGACGGTTTACGAGAATCTCGATATTCCGCTGTCGTATCGCGATATCAAGAAGTCAGAGCGGGAGAGCATGGTGTGCGACATCCTCGACAAGTTTTCGATCGTCGGGAAAAAGGATCTGTACCCGAACCAGTTGTCAGGGGGTCAGCAACAGCTCGTCGCCGTCGCGCGTGCGGTGATCTCGAATCCAAAAGTGATCCTGGCAGACGAACCCACGGGCAACCTCCATACGAGCCAGGGCAAGGAGATCATGGAGTTGTTCAAGAAGCTCAATGAGACGGGGACGACCATTATTCAGGTGACGCACTCGGAGACGAACGCCGCCTACGGCAGCCGCGTCGTCAACCTGCGCGATGGCTGGGTGGTCGACGAATAATGCTGAATGTTGAATGCTGAATGTTGAATGGAACGCTCATTCAGCATTCAGCATTCAATAAGAAAGGGCCGGCACATGTGCCGGCCCTTTTTCATTTCACGATTCGATTGTTTACCAGCGCGGTTCTTTGCGACGTCCCCCGCTGAAGTCTCCATCGTCGAAGCTCCGGCCGCCACCCCCGCCGCCGCCACCTCGATAACCGCCGCCACCGCCGCGTCCGCCGCCGCCGAAGCCCCCCTCCGGCTTAGGCCTCGCCTCGTTGACCACCAGCGCGCGTCCATCCATCTGCTGCTCGTGGAATTCGCTGATGGCTTTCTGTGCTTCCTCGTCCGTGCCCATTTCGACAAACGCGAAGCCGCGCGCGCGGCCAGTCGCCATGTCGCGCATCACGCGAACGCTGTCCACCTTGCCGGCGCGGCTGAACAGTTCGGTGAGCTGATCTTCGGTTGCGGAGTACGGAAGGTTTCCGACGTAGAGTCTCCTGCCCATGCTGTCACTTACTCCTGCCCTAGGCAGCCTGACCTGCCCCCACGAACGCTGCAGATGTGAACTGCGGCTTCGACGAACGCGTCGTGGCTGCTCTACAAAAATGACGCGCCATTGTTCTGACAATGAGCGGTCCGCGCGTCCTGGATCGCTCTCGTTGGAAAGAACTCGCGGATTGTTGCTGACAGCGGGTCACGAGCTGCGCAGACAAGGGGCGGGCTCCCATCGGGCCGGAGTATAGCAGAATGCATGCCGTGGCTTCCGGTTTCGAAACCTCATCAATGGCCGGCTTTACCCCTGTCGACCGCCGAGTTAGAGTGGCAATCGTGCGTACGTCTCTTACGACCTTGGTCGCCCTATGTGCGACCCTGGCCGGGTGTTCACGGGCGGCCACCTATGAATTACGTGGCCAGATCCTCGTCATCGATCGCAACAGGCAGGAAATCACGGTCAAGCACGAGGACGTGCGCGGGTTCATGCCCGGAATGACGATGCCGTTCAAGGTCGACGACCCGAAGCGACTCGACGATCTGACCGTCGGCGACCTGATAGAAGCGACGCTTGTCGTCAAGGATTCGACCGGCTACCTCGCGGCGATCAAGCGCACGGGACATCAGGACGCGGTTGCCGCCGCGCCGCTGCCGCGTATGGACCTCCTGGAACCAGGGCAGGAGATACCCGACGCTGCGCTCGTGGACGAGACAGGTCAACCACGAAATCTCGCGGATTGGCGCGGGCGCGTCCTGGCCGTCACGTTCATATACACGCGCTGTCCATACCCGGACTTCTGCCCCAGGATGGATCGACAGTTCAAGAGCGCCCAGACCGTCATCCTTGGAGATCCGCAGCTTCGAAGTCGCGCGGCGCTGCTGTCGGTGAGCTTCGATCCCGAGTTCGATACGCCGCCGGTACTTGCGGCGCACGCCAAACAGGTGGGAGCCGATTCAGCGGTGTGGCATTTTGCGACCGGCGACCGCAGCGCGATCGAGGCGCTGGCCTCGCGGTTCGGCGTGTCTGTCATGCGCGAGGGGACGGCTGCCGAAGGCGTCACGCACAACCTGCGCACCGCGGTAATCGGCTCGGACGGACGGCTCAGCGCGATGCTGACCGGCAACGAATGGACACCGGCGGAATTGATTGACGCGATGAGACGCGCGCATTGAGCACGGCGGGCGCGCCTCCCGTTGGTGCAGTCATTCCTCCGTTATCCGCCTTCACGCCCCGTGAACGACGGATCATCGAGCGCGTGCGGACGCCGCGGCAGGTCCAACGGTTTCTCAACGCGCTGCCGTACAACACCGAGCCGCCGCCGGAGGGAGCGACTCAGCGCACGTTCCGCGGCGTGATTCAGCATCACTCGGCGCACTGCCTCGAGGCGGCCCTGACCGCCGCCGTGATTCTCGAGCAGCATGGCTGGCCGCCGCTGGTGATGTCATTCGAATCGATCGATGAGCTCGATCACATCCTGTTCGTCTACCGGCA